>OFDN01001547.1_pt1 | contig 14763 bp, 11 predicted proteins | sample 1520971 | NCBI WGS metagenome assembly OFDN01 (sample SAMEA94257418, study PRJEB24077) | hot springs metagenome | biome: Aquatic biome; feature: Geographical feature; material: Water | place: India | collected 2012-06-12 | depth 5 m
GAAGTCCTTGGGTGTCTTCAGCACCACCTGGGCCGGCGCCGGCCGGCGGGCGGCCTCGTCCACCAGCTGGCCGTAGTGCAGGCTGCGGCCGCTGGCCGCATGGCTGACCACGCCGCCGGCCACGCTGCAGTCGGCCGCGGGCACGCCCCAGCGCTGGGCGGCGGTGTCCACCAGCACCATGCGCGCCATGGCGCCGGCCTGGCGCAGCGGCGTCCAGGCGCCGCGCACCGAGGTGGAGCCGCCGGTCACCTGGCCGCCCAGCAGCGGGTCGCCGTAGCGTTCGTTGTCGGGCGGGGCGTGTTCCAGCTTCACCTTGGCCAGGTCCACCTCCAGTTCCTCGGCCAGCAGCATCGGCATCGAGGTGTAGGTGCCCTGGCCCATCTCCACCTTGTGCATCACCAGGGTGACGATGCCTTCGCGGTCGATGCGGATGAAGGCATTGCGGGCCAGCGCGCCGGCCTCGCCGGTGGCCTTCTCGGCGGCCTGGCCGACGGCGGTCTCCGACGGCTTTTCCTTGCGGTCGGGCTGTGCGCGCAGCGGCAGCGCGAAGCTCACCACCAGGCCGCCACCGGCCGCGGCGCCCAGCTTGAGGAAGCTGCGGCGGGGCAGGGTGGCGTCATGCGCTTGCGTGGGCATCTGCATCTCAGGCTCCCTTGCGCGAAGCGGCCAGCTTGATCGCGGCACGAATGCGGTTGTAGGTGCCGCAGCGGCACACATTGCCGCTCATCGCGGCATCGATGTCGGCATCGCTGGGGTTGGGGTTGCTGCGCAGCAGGGCGGTGGCCTGCATCACCTGGCCCGACTGGCAGTAGCCGCACTGCACCACGTCCAGCTCGCGCCAGGCGGCCTGCACCCGGCGGCCCACCGGGTCCTGCTCCATCGCCTCGATGGTGACCACGCGCTTGCCGTTGGCCGCAGCCACCGGCGTGACGCAGGAGCGCACGGCCTCGCCGTCGATGTGCACGGTGCAGGCACCGCACATGGCGATGCCGCAGCCGAACTTGGTGCCGGTGAGGCCGGCGACGTCGCGCACGGCCCAGAGCAGGGGCATGTCGTCGGTGACGTCCAGTGCGCGCTGCTGGCCGTTGATGTCGAGTGTGGGCATGGAGGTTCTCGGATCGTCGATGGGTTGCGAAAGGGCTGGCGGGTCCGCAGCGGGCATGGCGCGTGCCAAAGGCGCTGCGTCCGCCACCTTGTCAGCATCATGCCTCGTCGATTACCCACGCTTGCGCTGCGCACCGCATCCCCCGAAGGACATACGGATTTCAGTGGCCAGGAGTGGCTGGTGACCAACGGCCTGGGCGGATATGCCTCGGGCCCGGTGGCGGGCGCCGCCACCCGGCGCTACCACGGCTGGTTCGTGCCCAACCTGAGCGAGCCGCGCGGCCGCCATGTGCTGCTGCCCCGGCTGGACGACAGCGTGGTGAGCGACGAGGGCGCCTGGCAGCTGGGCGCGCACCTGGCGCAGTTCCGGCTGGAAGGCACGCTGCCGGTGTGGCGCTTCGAGCTGCCCGGCCGCGTGATCGAGCGCCGCGTGGTGATGCCGCATGGCCGCCATGCGGTGGTGGTGCGCTGGCAGCTGGTGGAAGGCGCGCCCTGCCGGCTGCTGCTGCGCCCCTTCATCGCCGCACGCCGCCAGGACGCGGCGCTGCAGCCCGATGAAGTGCCGGCCTGGCATGCCCGCACCGTGGCCGGCGGCGGCCTGCAGGTGGCGCTGGGCTGCGGCGGTGCCGACCTGCAGCTGCAGCCGCTGGCGCCCGGCGCCGCCTTCACCGCCGATCCGCTGATCGACCGCCATTGCCACTTCAGCATGGAGGCCGCGCGCGGCTACGACCACACCGAGCACCAGCACAGCCCCGGCCACTGGACGCTGCAGCTGGCCGCGGGCCAGGCGGTGGCGCTGCAGGCCACGATGGCGGGCGATGCACCGCTGGCCGAGCCGCAGGCGCTGCTGCAGGCCGAGCGCGACCGCCAGATGCTGCTGCTGGCCACCGCCGGCCTGGCCGAGCAGGAGGAGGACATCGAGGCCCGCCTGGTGCTGGCTGCCGATGCCTTCATCGTGCAGCCCGGCAGCCGCGCCGAGGAGGCCGACGGCAGCTTCCGCTCGGTGATGGCCGGCTACCACTGGTTCAACGACTGGGGCCGCGACACCATGATCTCGCTGGAGGGCCTGACGCTGTGCACCGGCCGCCATCCCGAGGCGCGGGCCATCCTGCATACCTTCGCCGGCTACATCCGCGACGGGCTGCTGCCCAACCTCTTCCCTGAAGGCGGGCGGCAGGCGCTTTACCACACGGTGGATGCCACGCTGTGGTTCTTCCATGCGCTGGACCGCTACACCCTGCGCAGCGGCGACGACACCCTGGTGCCCGAGCTCTTCCCGGCACTGCGCGAGGTGATCCGCCACCATGTCCGGGGCACCCACTACGGCATCGGCATGGACCCGCAGGACGGCCTGCTGCGCGCCGCGGCCGACGGCTACCAGCTCACCTGGATGGACGCCAAGATGGACGGCTGGGTGGTGACGCCGCGGCGCGGCAAGCCGGTGGAGATCCAGGCGCTGTGGTTCAACGCGCTGCGCCTGATGGCCGCCTGGGCGCAGCGCTTCGAGCAGCCCGACGACGGCTTCGACGACCTGGCCGACCGCACCGGCACCAGCTTCAACCGCCGCTTCTGGTCGGCCCCGCATGGCCACCTGCTGGACGTGGTGGACGGCCCCGATCCTGCGGCGCCCGACGATGCCAGCCTGCGGCCCAACCAGGTGTTCAGCCTGTCGCTCACCTACCCGGTGCTGGAACGGCGCCGCTGGCCGGCAGTGCTGCAGGCGGTGCGCGCCGAGCTGCTGACGCCCATGGGCCTGCGCACCCTGGGCCCGCGCGAGCCGGCCTACCGGCCGCACTACCAGGGCGACCTGCGATCGCGCGACGGCGCCTACCACCAGGGCACCGTGTGGCCCTGGCTGCTGGGGCATTTCGTCGATGGCTGGCTGCGCGCGCATGGCGACGTGCCGGCGGCCCGCGGCTTCCTCGATGCGCTCCCGGCCCACCTGCGACAGGCCGGCATCGGCCAGGTGAGCGAGGTGTTCGATGCCCAGGCGCCGCACCACCCGGGCGGCTGCATCGCCCAGGCCTGGAGCGTGGCCGAGCTGCTGCGCGCCTGGCAGGCCACCCGGCCGACAGCCTGTCTAGACAACCTGCCCGAGGAGGAAGCCGACCATGGCTGAGCACTGGTACAAGAACGCGCTGCTGTACTGCCTGGACGTGAAGACCTTTGCCGACGGCAATGGCGATGGCATCGGCGACTTCCAGGGCCTGACGGCCAAGCTGCAGTACCTGGCTGGCCTGAACGTGGACTGCGTGTGGCTGCAGCCGTTCCATCCCTCGCCGATGCGCGACAACGGCTACGACATCACCGACTACTACGCCGTGGACCCGCGGCTGGGCACGCTGGGCGACTTCGTCGAGTTCACCCGCTGCGCCCGCAACAAGGGCATCCGCGTGATGATCGACCTGGTGGTCAACCACACCTCCATCGACCACCCGTGGTTCCAGGCCGCGCGCAGCGATGCCAACTCGCCCTACCGGGACTTCTACGTGTGGTCGGACACCAAGCCCGAGGACGCGGCCGAGGGCACGGTGTTTCCCGGCGAGCAGGTGACCACCTGGACCTGGGACCCCGAGGCCAAGGCCTTCTACTTCCACCGCTTCTACGGCCACCAGGCCGAGCTGAACATCAGCAACCCCGCGGTGCGGCGCGAGATCGAGAAGATCACCGGCTTCTGGCTGCAGATGGGCGTCACCGGTTTCCGCATCGATGCGCTGCCCTTCCTGCTGGAGCTGAAGAACCTGCCCACCGAAGGCCGCATCGATCCGCACGACTACCTGCGCGAGCTGCGCCAGCATGTGCAGACGCTGGCCGGCGACGTGTGCCTGATGGCCGAGGCCAACCTGCCGCCGGAGGAGGTGCCCGACTACTTCGGCGATGGCGACAAGATCCACATGTCGTTCAACTTCTGGCTCAACCAGCACATGGTCCTGGCCTTTGCGCGCGAGCAGGCCACGCCGGTGCGTGAAGCCTGGGAGCAGCTGCCGCCGCTGCCGGCCTGGTGCCAGTGGAACAACTTCCTGCGCAGCCATGACGAGCTGGACCTGGGCCGGCTGACCGATGCGCAGCGCGCCGAGGTGTTCAAGGCCTTCGGGCCCGATGCCGACATGCAGCTCTACGGCCGCGGCCTGCGCCGCCGGCTGGCGCCGATGCTGGGCAACGACCGCCGGCGGCTGGAAATGGCGCACAGCCTGATGCTCACGCTGCCCGGCACGCCGGTGCTGCGCTATGGCGACGAGATTGGCATGGGCGACGACCTGGGCCTGCCCGACCGCTGGAGCGTGCGCACGCCGATGCAGTGGAACGACCTGCCCAACGGCGGCTTCTCGTCGGCGCCGGCGGACCAGCTCTCGCTGCCCGTCATCGCCGACGGTGAATTCGGCTACCCCACCCTCAACGTGGAGCGCCAGCGACAGGACCCCAACTCCTTGCTGAACTGGCTGGAGCGCATGACCCGCCGGCGCAAGGAGTGCGCCACCTTCGGCATGGGCGACTGCAGCTTCATCGATACCGGCCGCGACGAGCTGCTGGCCCACCGCTGCGACGACGGCCGCACCACCGTGTTCGCGGTGCACAACTTCAGCCGCAAGCGCATCCGCTACAGCCTGCCCGTGGCCGCGCCGGAAGAAGGCCGACCGCCCGCGCAGCTGGAAGACGTGCTGGCCGGCCGTCGCTTCGCAGTGCAGGCCGATGGCCACTACACCATCGACCTGGAGCCCTTCGGCTATCGCTGGCTGCTGCGCACCCAGCAGGACTGAGGCCGCTGCCTCAGATGTCCACCGGCTTCTGCAGCGCGCTCAGCGGCAGCATGCCCTGGTCGCCGTCCTCGTACACGAGCACCACCGCCATGGGCAGCGCGCCCCAGCAGGCGCGGTAGGACTTGCCGTCCACCGTGGCGCGGGCCTGGCGGAAATAGGGCCGGGCCTCGGGCTCGATGCGCTCGAGCACGGCCGCATCGGTGCAGGCGGTGTCGGTGAGCCGGATGGCATTGGTGCCCTGGTAGGCCACCAGGTCGTTGGTCTGTGCCGCGGCACCCACGCTGGCCAGGCATGCCGCAGCCAGCAAGACAGTGATTCGAACCATCATCGACCTCCGACCGCGGCGCCCTGCCACGTTGGCTCCATTGCAAACGCTGGCGGGTTCGCGTGGTGTAGGACAGCCGGCAGCCCGCGGGCCGACGGCGCCGCCTGCGCACGTGCGTGCAGATGAAGCGGCTGCCCATGCGCTGCCTACACTCGCGCACCCCCGTTCCCCACGCCGCATGCAAGCCCTGCTCGACACTATCGCCACCCTGCCGCGCCCCAGCGAAGCCGGCCGCCTGTTCCATGGCCGCGGCGGCCTGCACCCCGGCTGCGAGCAGTGGACGCTGGACGCCTATCCGCCGGTCTGGCTGCTCACCAGCTTCGCCCCGGCCACGGATGGGCAACTGCAGGCCGTGGGCGATGCGCTGGCCGCACGCTGGCAGCAGGTGGCCCCGGGCGAGCCGCTGAACTGGGTGTTCCAGCAGCGCGACGAGACCCGCGCCAGCAACCGGCTGATGGCCGGCAGCGTGCCCGAGGAGCATGTGGTGCAGGAGGACGGCGCCCGCTTCCTGGTGCACCTGCTGCGCGGCCAGAACCACGGCTTGTTCCTCGACATGGCCGAGGGCCGTCGCTGGGTGCGGCGGTGGGCGGCGGGGCGGCCCGGCGGCCGGGTGCTGAACCTGTTCGCCTACACCTGCGCCTTCTCGGTGGCGGCCTTGCAGGCTGGCGCCGGCTCGGTGAGCAACATCGACATGGCCGGCGGCGCCCTCGCCATCGGCCAGCGCAACCACCGGCTCAACGGGCTGGGCTCGGGCGCGGGCTTCCTGCCGCACGACGTCTTCGCCTCCTGGGGCCGGCTGCGCCGCGGCGGGCCCTATGACCTGATCGTGGCCGATCCGCCCAGCCACCAGAAGGGCAGCTTCATGGCCCCCAAGGACTACCCGCGGCTGGTGCGCCGCCTGCCCGAGCTGCTGGCGCCGGGCGGCCAGGCGCTGCTGTGCCTGAACACGCCCAAGCTGGGCAGCCAGTTCCTGCACGAGGTGGTGCAGGCCGAGGCACCGGAACTGCGTTTCGTCGAGCGGGTGGCCCATCCGGCGGCGTTCGGCGACGTGTCGGCCGAACGGGCATTGAAGGTCATGGCCTGGCAGGCGGCATGACGGCGGCCACCGGCGGCGGATGGCGTTCGGCGAACTGGCCGTTCCAGTAGGGATAGGCGGGGTAGGGCGGCGTGGTGGCGCTGGCCGCATCCAGCAGCGCCATGTGCCCGGCGTCCAGCTGCCCAGCCCAGTGCACCCAGGTTCTGCCGCAGCTGCGCCTCGTCGCGCGCGCCGATCAGCACGCAGGCCACGCTGGGCCGCTGCAGCAGCCAGTTGATCGCGATCTGCGGCAGCGTGCGGCCGGTGTCGGCGGCCACCTGGTCCATTGCGTCGATCACGCGGTACAGCCGCTCGTCGTCCACCGGCGGGGCGAAGGCGGCCGTCTGGTGCAGCCGGCTGCCGGCAGGCCAGGGCTGGCCGCGGCGCAGCCGGCCGGTGAGGCGGCCCCAGCGCAGCGGGCTCCACACGATGGCGCCCACGCCCTGGTCCAGCGCCAGCGGCATCAGCTCATGCTCGTAGTCCCGGCCGATCAGGGAGTAATAGGCCTGGTGGGCCACGTGGCGCTCCAGCCCCAGGCGGTCTGCCGCGGCCAACGACTTCATCAGCTGCCAGGCCGGGAAGTTGGAGGCGCCGATGTAGCGCACCTTGCCGGCGCGCACCAGGTCGTCCAGCGTGCGCAGCACCTGTTCCACCGGCGTCATCGCGTCCACCGCATGCAGCTGCAGCAGGTCGATGTGGTCGGTGCCCAGGCGGGCCAGCGCCGCATGCACGCCTTCGATCAGGTGGTGGCGCGAGCTGCCCACGTCGTTGGGCCCCGGCCCGCTGCGCAGCGCCAGCTTGGTGGAGACGATGGCCTGGTGCCGCCGGCCCTTGAGCGCCTGGCCCAGGATGGTTTCGGAGGCGCCATCGGAGTACACATCGGCGGTGTCGAACAGGTGGACGCCGGCCTCCAGGCAGATGTCGACGATGCGGCGCGCGGCCGCTGCGTCGGTGCGGCCCCAGGCGCTGAACAGCGGGCCCTGGCCACCGAAGGTGCCGGCGCCAAAGCCCAGGGCCGGCACGTGAAAGCCGGAGCGGCCGAGAGGGCGGTGTTCCATGCGATGCCTTTGCGTTGGATGCGATGCAGCCACTGTGCCGGCGATGGATACCGTTGACTAGAATGCCGCCCTTACACGCAGCTGTGCGTTGAAGTCACAAGCCCACGCACCACCGCCATGCCCCGCATCGAGGTCAACCGCTCCGGCGAGATGGAAGTGTTCGTGCAGGTGTTCGAGCGCGGCGGCTTCTCCGCCGCCGCCCGCGGGATGGGCATGACGCCTTCGGCCGTGAGCAAGCTCGTCAGCCGGCTGGAGGCGCGGCTGGGCGTGCAGCTGGTGCACCGGTCCACGCGCAAGCTGCAGCTCACGCCCGAGGGCCAGCAGTTCTACGAGCGCAGCGTGCGGGTGCTGGCCGACATCGACGAGGCCGAGCGCAGCGCCACCGCCGATGCCGCGCCGCGCGGGCGGGTGAGCATCAACACCAGCGTGGCGGTGGGCATGCAGGTGCTGGTGCCGCTGGTGCCCGATTTCATGCGGGAGCATCCGCAGGTGCAGCTGGACATCGTGCTCACCGACCGCGTGGTGGACCTGATGGACGAGCGGGCCGACATCGCCATCCGCTGGGGGCCGCTGCCCTCGTCCGACCTGGTGGCCCGCAAGCTGGGCGAGACGCGGCTGGTCATCGTGGGCTCGCCCGACTACCTGGCGCGCCAGGGCATGCCGCGCAAGCCGCAGGACCTGTTGAAGTACCAGCGGCTGGACTTCAGCTACCGCCGCCGCGTGCCCGACTGGCCGCTGCGCGTGGGTGGCCAGGTGGTGGAGGTGCCGGTGCAGGGCAACGTGCGCGCCGGCGACGGCGAGACGCTGCGCCAGCTGGCGGTGGCCGGCGCCGGCCTGGTCAGGCTGTCGCGCTACCAGGTGCAGGCCGACATCGATGCCGGTCGGCTGCTGCCGGTGCTGGAAAAGCACAACCCCGGCGACAGCGCCCCGCTGCATGCGGTCTACCTCGGCAAGGCCGGCCGCCTGCCATCGCGGGTGCGGGTGGTGCTGGATTTCCTGCAGGCGCGGATGGCGGCCGATCCGCGTTTCGGCCCGGCCGCCTGAGTTCACCCGCTGCGCGGCCGGCATGCCGTGCCCTCAGGCATCCGTCCCCGGCTGCCCCTCGCGCGCAAAGTACTTCCCGGCGCCGGCCATCTTCAGGTACTTGGCCATGGCCTTGCGGTCCGACAGCGGCAGCACCGCCTCGTCGCTGCCGATGCCGGCGGCCTGGGCCAGTCGCTGGCCGGCGGCGTCCAGGCCGATGGCCTTCAGGTGGCGCCAGGCGTCGCGCAGGAAGTCCAGCGCGGCGGGGTGGCCCAGCAGTGGCTCGATGCCTTGCTGGCCGCCCACCACGATCACCGCGCCGAACAGGCAGGACGGCGATGCGGCCAGCGCGCCATCAGGCTTCAGCAGCGTGCCGTCGGCCAGGCTCACGCCTTCGATCTTCTCGGCAATGATGGACACGCGGGCCCGTGCCTTTTCCAGCGCCTGCCTGGCGGTGCTCACCAGCTCGGGGTCGGCGCCCTCGGCCACCAGCATCGCGAGGTGGCGGCCCTTCAAGGTACCGGCGCGGCTGGCCACCTGGCTCAGCGCGGGGGAGGGCGGCAGGTCCTGCGGCGGGCGGGCCGGGGTGGCGCGCGAGATGGCCGCGGGCTGCACCCCCAGCTTGTCGGCCACGCCCTGGGCCAGCGTCTCGTCCACCAGCACCAGGTGCGACAGCACGCGGTCGCGGATGGCACCCGTCTCCACCTTGCCCAGCTCGAAGCCCAGCGCATTGATCATGTGGTTCTGCTCGGTGGCCGTCATCGAGCGGAAGAACAGCCGCGCCTGCGAATAGTGGTCGGCGAAGCTCTCCGGGCGCAGCCGCTGCTTCGGTCCGGTCTCGGCCAGGGCCAGGCTGTTGAAGCCCCGTTCCGGCGATTCACGCGGGCCGCCGGCGCCCAGCGAATTGGGCTCGTAGGCCACGCGGCCGGTGGGCACCCGCATCTGCATCTGGCCGTCGCGCTGGAAGTTGGCGAAGGCATTGCGCGGCTGGTTGATCGGCAGCTGGTGGAAGTTGGGCGTGCCCAGGCGCGAGAGCTGGGTGTCCAGGTACGAATGGAGCCGGCCCTGCAGCAGCGGGTCGTTGCTGAAGTCCAGGCCCGGCACCAAATGGCTGGGGCAGAAGGCCACCTGCTCGGTCTCGGCGAAGAAGTTGGCCGGGTTGCGGTCCAGCACCATGCGGCCCACCACCTCGATCGGCACGATCTCCTCCGGAATCACCTTGGTGGAGTCCAGCACGTCGAAGGGCAGGCTGTCGGCGGTGGCCTGGTCGAACACCTGCAGGCCCAGCTCCCAGGTCGGGAAGTCGCCACGCTCGATGGCTTCCCAGAGGTCGCGGCGGTGGTAGTCGGTGTCCGCACCGGCGATCTTCACCGCCTCGTCCCAGGTGGTGGATTCCACGCCCAGGCCGGCGCGCCAGTGGAACTTGACGAAGCGCCATTCGCCCGCCGCGTTCACCAGCCGGAAGGTGTGCACGCCGAAGCCGTCGATCATGCGCAGCGAGCGCGGGATGGTGCGGTCGCTCATCGCCCACATGATCATGTGCATGCTCTCGGGCATCAGCGAGACGAAGTCCCAGAAGGTGTCGTGCGCCGAAGCCGCCTGCGGGAAGCCGCGGTCCGGCTCCATCTTCACCGCATGGATCAGGTCGGGGAACTTGATCGCGTCCTGGATGAAGAAGACCGGGATGTTGTTGCCCACCAGGTCGAAGTTGCCTTCGTCGGTGTAGAACTTGACCGCGAAGCCACGCACGTCGCGCGGCGTGTCCACCGAGCCGGCACCGCCGGCCACGGTGGAAAAGCGGGTGAACACCGGCGTGCGCTTCTTCGGCTTGGCGAGGAAGCTGGCCCGGGTCCATTCGCTGCAGTCGCGCAGGCATTCGAAATAGCCATGCGCTGCCGAGCCGCGCGCATGCACGATGCGCTCGGGAATGCGCTCATGGTCGAAGTGGGTGATCTTCTCGCGCAGCAGGAAGTCTTCCAGCAGCGTGGGGCCACGCTGGCCACCGTGCAGCGAGTTCTGGTTGTCCGCAATCGCCAGGCCCTGGTTGCTGGTGAGCACCGCCTGCCCGGCCGCGGCCGTTTGGTGGGTCTCACCCCCCTGGCCCACCTCGGGTCGGGTGGGCGAGGCGCCGGGGCCGCTGCGGCGGCGGGCAGGCGTGGGGGTGGCGGGCATCGCGGGCTTGCGGGTGGCCATGGGCTGTCCTTCTGGAATGCGTGAAAAACCGCGCCGCCGGCGCGTGCGCACCGGCGGCGGGGGGCTGTCTGGGCATTCCGCAGGCTAGACGCCAGGCGGCGCTCACCCTGTGGGTGAGCCGCTTCGTGCGCTGTAGGACAACGCGACGAAACGTAAGCGGATCAGGCGGTACGGAACCTCGTCAGCAGCTCGACCAGCCGCTGCGCCTGCTGCCGCAGCGACTCGGTAGCTGCGGTGGCTTCTTCCACCATCGCGGCGTTCTGCTGGGTGGAGCGGTCCATCTCGGCCACGGTCTGGTTCACCTGCGCGATGCCGCTGGCCTGTTCGGCCGTGGCACGCGAGATGTCGTCCACCGTGCCGGCCACGCGCTCGATGGCGCCGACGATGCGGCCCATGGTCTGGCCCGCCGCCTGCACCTTCACTGCGCCCGCTTCGATCTGCTCGACCGACGAGCCGATCAGCGTGCGGATCTCGCGCGCCGCCTCGGCGCTGCGCTGGGCCAGCGTGCGCACCTCGCTGGCCACCACGCTGAAGCCGCGGCCCTGCTCGCCGGCGCGTGCCGCCTCCACCGCCGCGTTCAACGCGAGGATGTTGGTCTGGAACGCGATGCCGTCGATGGTGCCGATGATCTCGCCGATCTTCTTGGCCTGGGCGTTGATGGCGTCCATGGTGGTGATCACGTCGGCCACCATCTGGCCGCCTTCGCGGGCCACGGTGGAGGCGTCGTGCGCCATGGTGTTGGCCTCGCGGGCGTTGTCCGCACTGCTGCGGATGGTGGCGGCCAGCTGCTCGATGGAAGCCGCCGTCTGCTGCAGCGCCGCCGCGGTGTTCTCGGTGCGGCCCGAGAGGTCGCTGTTGCCGGTGGCGATCTCGCCCGAGGCGGTGCTGATCTCGTCGGCCGTGCGGCGGATGTCCACCACGATGCCGCTGAGGCCGCGTGACACCTCGCCCAGTGCCGACAGCACGCGGCCGGTGGCATCGGTCGAGGCGGCCTGCTCGGTGCGCGTCAGGTCGCCCTGCGCCAGCAGGCCGGCCAGCTGCGCCGCCTGGCCCAGCGGCTGGCTGATGGCCCGCACGAACATGGCGGACATGCCCGCGGCCAGCACGATGGCCACCAGGGTGGTGGCCACGATCACCATGCTGTTGCGCGCGGCGCTGGCCGAGGCGGCGGCCACGCTCTGCGCGGTGGCTTCCTGCTCGCGGGCGATGTACTGCTTGAGCTGCTGCTGGCTGGCCTTGAACTGGTTGTCCAGGGTCACCACGAAACTGGCCGCGGTGGCCACGCCGGCGGTCTTGATGTCCAGCGTGTCGCGCGCGCTCTTCGCATAGGCCACGTAGCCCTGGGCGATGGGGCCCAGCAGCGCGCGGTCTTCCTCCGACAGCGCGGCATCGGCCGCCGAGGCCTGCACCGCCGTCTCGAAGTCCTTCAGCTGCACCACGATGGCATCGTCCAGCTGCTTGATCAGCTCGGCCCGCTGGCCGATGGCCTCCCAGGTCAGGCTCTGGTAGATCTGCTGGTGCAGGAAGGTGAGCTGCTGCGCGAAGTCCTCGGCCTTGACGATGCGGGCCACGCCCTCGCCACCGATGTCCTGCAGCTCCTGGGTCAGCGAGCGGTTGGCCAGCCAGCCCACCGCGGCCACCACCACCAGGCACAGGATGGCGAAAGCGGGTGCCAGCGACACCTTCACGCCGATCGAGGCGTTGCGAAAGAACTGCGTCATGGAGTCAACCCCGGGTTGAGGAAGGAGGGCAGGTCTTCAGCGGTAGATGCCAACGCCGACGAATCCTTCGCCATTGGGTTGCTTGCGGGCGTAGGTGGACTTGCCCATCATCTTCTTGGAGATGGGGTCCGGCCAGTCGTAGTCGTACCAGCCGCCGCCCTTGGCGGCCATGTCGATCAGGCCGGTGACCACGGGCTTGCCGTTGCCGTCCTTCACCGCGGACATGTCCTTGCCCAGCAGCTTCTCGTTGCCGCCATGGGCCAGCACCACGGCCTTGCTGTCGTAGACCATGACGTACAGGTCCTTCTTCGTCCACGCGGCCTTGTCGGTGGTGAAGTCGGCGTAGGCCTTCTGCGCGCCCACCTTCTTGATGTGCTCGAAAGCAGCGTCGGCCATCGCCTTGGCCTCTTCCTTGGTGCCGCGGTCCTCGGCAGCGGTGGCGGGCAGGGCAAGGCAGGCGGCCATCAGCATGGCGGCGGCAATACGAGAGGTGTTCTGCATGTCGACGGTACTTCCACAAGGGGCTGAAGAAAGCGGCCGAAGCCGCAGGAGCCCCTGCTATCGGGTGGCTGCTGCCGATACTTGAGGGCGGAGCAACCCGAAAGGGTGATTCAGCGCTCGATCGACTGGCCGATGAAGCGCGACACCTTGGGCGGCCCCTCGCCCCGGTGGAAGGCCAGGCGGCGGTCGCGCAGCGCCACCTCCACGGCGGTGATGCGATCGAAGCGGCGCAGGTGCTCCACCCAGCTCTCGTCCACGTAGTACTCCATCCAGTGGCGCGGGTTGGCATGGTCGCGCAGCAGGCCCCAGGAGAGCGCGCCCTGCTGCAGCCGGCTGCGCCGGCTCTCGCGCATCAGGTCGGCGAACGCTTCGGCATCGGCGGGATCGATGTCGTAGTCCACCGTCACCATCACCGGGCCGGCATGGGGGTCGATGTCCAGCACGGTGGTGGGGCTGGGCAGCACGTCGCGCTGCGGCGTGAGGTCGTGGTCGCCGCCCAGGCGCTCCACCTGCTGGCGGCGCATCAGCACCAGCATCACCAGGCCGCTGGCGGCCGAGGCCAGCAGGCTGGCCTGCAGGCTGCTCAGGCTGGCCACCTGGCCCCACAGCGCCGCGCCGCCGGCGCTGCCGGCCATCAGCGCGGTCTGGTAGATGGCCATGCCGCGGGCGCGCACCCAGTCGGGCAGGGCCAGCTGGGCCGACAGGGTCAGCGAGTTGGCCACCGAGATCCAGCCCGCGCCGGCCAGCGCCATGGCCGGCGCGCTGAGCCACAGGCTGGGCGACAGCGCCACCACCAGCGTGCCGGCCGCATGCATCAGCGTGCCGTACAGCACCAGGTCGTCCCGGGTGAAGCGCTCGCGGATGCGCGGCAGCATCAGCGCCGTGGCCACCGCGCCGGCGCCCATGCACGACAGCAGCAGCGTGAAGATGGCGGCCCCGCCGTGCGAGAGCTGCTGTGCCACCAGCGGCATCAGCGCCAGCAGCGCGGTGCTGTGCAGGAAGAACACGAAGATGCGCAGCAGGATCACCCGCATGCCCGGCGACTGCCGCACGTACTGCACGCCCACCCGCATCGCGCCGACGAAGCGTTCCCCCGGCAGCGCGCTGGCCCGCGGCGTGTTGCGCCAGCGCCAGATGATGCCGGCCGCGCCCAGCGACAGCAGCGCGTTCAGCCCGAAGACCCAGGCCGGCCCCAGCCCGGTGAGGATGGCCCCGGCCAGGATGGGCCCGGCGATGCGCGAGGCATTCATCGCGATGGCATTCAGCGCCATCGCCGAGGTGAGCTCATGCCGCGGCACCAGTTCCGGCACGATGGCCGCGAACACCGGCCAGCGCATCGCCAGGCCGACGCCGTTGGCGAACACCAGCAGCAGCAGCAGCGGCGCGTTCAGCGCCCCGCTGAAGGCCAGCACGCTCAGCAGCACCGCGGTGGCGGCCACCCACAGCTGCGTGAACATGAACCAGTGACGGCGGTCCACGATGTCGGCCATGGCGCCGCTGGGCAGGCCCAGCAGGAACACCGGCAGCGTGGCCGCCGTCTGCACCAGGGCCACCCACACCGGGTTGGGCGCCAGCTCGGTCATCATCCAGGCGGCCGCCACGTCGTTCATCCACATGCACACGTTGGCCGTGACCGAGGCCAGCCACAGCATGCGGAACACCGGGCGGGCCAGCGGGGCCAGCGTGCCCGCACGCGGCGGCATGGCGGGCGCCGCAGGAGGCTCGGGCGGCGGGGGCGAGGGGGGCGGCAGGGCGTCTGAAGTCATCGTGTGGCGGGCCCACTGTAGCCCCATGCCGGCCGGCCGCCGATGTGGGAACTGCGGTGTGCCCACCGGCCAGTTCCGGTTTCAGCGGCCGCGCCGGGCGGCCGATATCGGGCCCATGAAGAAGTACATGCGCCTGGTTCCTTCCGCGTTGGCCGCGCTGGTGCTGGTGGCCTGCGGCGGCGGTGGCGGCTCCGGCGGCGGCGAGGCCGAAGCCGCGCCCGCCTTGCCGGCGGCCGCTT
>OFDN01001551.1_pt1 | contig 14728 bp, 17 predicted proteins | sample 1520971 | NCBI WGS metagenome assembly OFDN01 (sample SAMEA94257418, study PRJEB24077) | hot springs metagenome | biome: Aquatic biome; feature: Geographical feature; material: Water | place: India | collected 2012-06-12 | depth 5 m
GGCGCCGACCCCGGCGCGCGGCGAAGCCTCGCTCCAGCCCGCCGCGAGCCAGCCCGACACCAGCCCGCGGATCGAACAGGCGATCGTCAGCACCCCGCAGGATCTCGGCCAGGTCTCGAACGGCTTTGCCAGCGGCGAGGTGGTGGTGCTCGCCGCGGTGGTCGTCTCCGACGATGTCCGCGGCAGGGGCAACGCGGACGCCGGTAACGGCGGAACGCCGGGCAGCGGCGTGGGCAGCGGGCCCGGCGCCGACAATGGCACCGGCAACGGCAATGGCCCCGGCACCGGCAATGGTGGCGAGAACGGCAACGGGAACGGCAACGGCAACGGGAACGGCAACGGGAACGGCAACGGGAACGGCTCCGAAGCTGACGGCGGCATCGATGATGGCGACGATGCCGACAACGGCAACGGCAACGGCAATGGCGGCCGCTCCGACGATGACGACGACGGCAGCGATGACGAGGGCGAGGGCAGGGGCAACGGCGGCGGCAACGGCAATGGTGCCGACGACGACAACGACGACGACCGCGATGACGATGACGGCCGCGATGACGACGGCAACGGCTCCGACGAAGGCGACGACGAGGGCAACGGCAACGGCAACGGAAACGGCAACGGAAACGGCAACGCCGGGAAGGCCAGCGGTGTGCGCGGCGGGCTGACGGCTCGCCTCGACGCCCTCCTCGAAATTCTCGCCGGTCGGCCCTGACCGGATCGGCGTCGTCGGCCATGAAGCTCCTGCGCCGCAAACTCGGCCGCCTCGCACACGCGCTGCGATCCGATAGCTGGCGCATCGCCGCGCTGATGATCGCGGCGCTCGCGCTCCCGGTGTCGGTCGCCGCGCTGAGCGGGGTCTTCCGCGGCACCGAGAACCGCCTCGGCGAACTCACCTTCGCGCTGTTCGACCGCACGGCCAGCGGACAGGTGCACGTGGTCGAGATGGACGCCGCCAGCATGGCTGCGATCCGCCGCTGGCCGTGGCCGCGCGACCATTTCGCACAGGTCGTGCGCAACCTCGACGCCGCCGGGGTGCGCTCGATCAGCTTCGATGTCGACTTCTCGAGCACCGCCGATCCCGCGGGCGATGCCGCTTTCGCTGCCGCCATCGCGGCCGCGCAGGCCCCCGTCGCGCTGCCGACCTTCGGGCAGGCTGCCGGCTTCGGCGATCAGCGCCAGCTCGATTCGCTCCCGATCCCGGCCCTGCGCGAGCACGCGCAGCTCGCTTCGGTCTCGGTCGCGCCCGATCCCGACGGCTACGTCCGGCGCCTGCCCTTCGGCACGGTGACGCGCGCCACCGCGCGCCCCTCGCTGGCGGCGACCATCGCCGGGCGCAGCGGAACTGCCGGAGCGGACTTCCCGGTCGATTTCGCGATCGACCCGGCCAGCCTGCCCCGCCACAGTTTCGTCGCCATCGAACGCGGGGTGTTCGCGCGCGGCAGTCTCGAAGGCAAGGACGTGGTCATCGGCGCGACCGCGATCGAACTGGGCGATCGCTATGCCGTGCCGAACCACGGGGTGATCCCGGGCGTGATCATCCAGGCGCTGGGGGCCGAAACGCTACGCCGGGGCGTGCCGGTCTATGGCTCGTGGTCGCTGCCGTTGCTGCTCGCGTGCCTGCCCGCGCTCGCCATCCTCGCCGCGACACGCCGCCGCGCAGTGCTGCTGCGCACCGGGCTGGCTGCGCTGGCGCTGCTCGCGGGCTGGCTGGGCGCGCGGCTCGGGCTTGCCCTCTGGTTCGAGATCGTCCCGGCGCTCGTCCAGGTGCTGGCGGCGGGCGCGCTGCGCTACCTCCTCCTCGCCCACCGCTTTGCCGATCTGCAGCGGCGCATCGATCACGACAGCGGCCTGCCCAACGGCCTCGCGCTCACGGCGCGCGACCTCCAGCCGGCCGACCGCTTCGTCATCGCCGCGCAGATCGACGATTTCGACGCGCTCAAGCTCGCGATCGAGAGCGAGACCCTCGGCATGCTGCTGCGCCGCATCGCCGAGCGCCTCAAGGTCGCCAGCGGCGTGCCGGTGATCTTCCGCAGCGAGGAGCGCACGCTGGCGTGGCTCTCGCCGCTGCCGATCGACGAGCTCGAGTCCCAACTCAGCGGCCTGCGCGCGCTGATGCGCAGTCCGTTCGAGCTTGGCGGCAAGCGGATCGGCGTGTCGCTGACCTTCGGGGTGGCGGACGCCGACATGGTCGATCCCGCCGCTCACGCCGCCCACGCCGCGAGCCAGGCCAAGCGCGCGGGCAAGTTCTGGCGGCTCCACACCATCGAGGCGGGCGAGGCGATCAGCCGCGAGCTCTCGCTGCTCGGCGATCTCGACGACGCGCTCAGGAACGGCGGCATCGCGGTGCTCTATCAGCCCAAGCTCAACCTCGCGACGCGCCGGATCGACGCGGTCGAGGCGCTGGTGCGCTGGAACCATCCCGAGCGCGGCTTGCTGCCCCCGGATTGCTTCATCCCGCTGTTCGAGGAACGCGGGCGGCTCGAAGATCTGACGCTGGCGGTGATCGCGCAGGCGCTGGCCGACGCCCAGGGCTGGCGCGCGCGCGGGTTGCGGATCGGGGTCGCGGTCAACATCTCGGCCGCACTGCTCACCGCCGAGCGCTTCGAGAGCCGCGCGCTGGCGCTGGTCGCGCGCTCGGGTCTGGCCGCCGGACAGGTCACCTTCGAGGTCACCGAGAGCGCGCAGTTCGATGACACCGACCTCGCGATCGCCGCGCTCGAGCGCTTCTGCGCGGCGGGCATCCGCATCTCTATGGACGACTACGGCACCGGCCAGTCGGCGCTCAACTACCTCAAGCTGCTGCCTTTGTCGGAGCTGAAGATCGACCGCATGTTCGTGGCGCAGGCCCATGTCGACAAGGGCGATGCGATGCTGGTGCGATCGACCGTGCAGCTGGCGCACGAGCTCGGCCTCAAGGTCGTGGCCGAGGGGATCGAGGAGAGCGCGTGCCTCGAATTCCTCGCCCGGATCGGCTGCGACCATGCGCAAGGCTACTTCGTCGGGCGCCCGCTGGCGGCAGCGGAGCTTGCGGCGCTGGCGGTGGCGACCGATGCCGGCGCCGAGAACGCGGCCCGGGCTGCGGCTCAGGCTCAGGCTCAGGCTGAGATCGAGGTCGAGGCGCCCGCTCCCGCACGCCGGCCTGTGCGGCTGCGCGTTGCCTGACGCGCCGAGGCCCGCTTCTCATCCCCGCTCCGGCCTGTTAGGCTGCCCCGCGCAAGACGCCGCCCGAGCGGCGCGGCACGGCGGAGGAGGACAGGATGAAACGGATCATGATCGCAGGCTTCGCAGCGGCGGGGCTGGCAGGCTGCGCCACCACCGGCGGCGCGCCCGATCAGGCGGCAGCCGCGCCCGAGCCTGCCATGACGTGCCGGGCCGAGACCGCACAAGGCCACATCGGTCACGCTGCCACCCAGGCGATGGGCACGGCGATCCTCAAGGACAGCGGCGCGCGCACCTTGCGCTGGGGCCCGCCGAACAGCGCCTGGACGATGGATTTTCGCGAGGACCGGGTGAACGTGCGTTATGACGAGGCCATGAAGATCACGGAAATCACCTGCGGATGAGCAGCCGACAGCGGACCACCTCCGGATCGCCTTTCGAGGCGACCTTCGGCTTTTCGCGCGCGGTGCGGGAGGGCAATCGCATCATCGTCGCGGGCACCGGCCCGGTCGAGCCCGACGGCTCCACCACCCCGGGCGGCGCGGCCGAGCAGGCGGCGCGCTGCTGCACCATCATCCTCGCGGCGATCGAGGAACTGGGCGGCAGCGCGGCGGACGTGGTGCGCACCCGGATGCTGCTCACCCACCCGGAAGATCAGGACGCGGTCGGTGCGGTGCACGCGCGTTTCTTCGGTGAGGCCCGGCCCGCCGCGACGATGGCGGGGGTCGCCTGGCTGTGCCGCCCCGAATGGCGCGTCGAGATCGAGGCCGAAGCGGTGATCGGCGGCTAATGCGGCGGTGGTTACCCTGTATTGGCGCAGTAATTGGCGGGGTATTGCTGGGTCTTGGCAGTGCCCTATGGCTTGCCGGGCTGTGGCCGCAGCGCAGCACGATGACCTTCGGCGATGTCGATGTCGGCGGGTGGCGGAGCGACTTCGCCGTCGGTTCCAAGGCCGCCGATCCCTACACCCGCGCCCGGGTGGCACGCCACGGCCTGCTGGCGCTCGCCAAGACCGAGGCGGTCTATTTCACCCGCGCGACCGACGATGACGGCGCGCCATTGCGCGAGGCCTGCAGCTATCGCCTCTCGGGCGGCCAGATGCCCGCAGGCTGGTGGTCGGTGACGCTCTACGACGGGCAGAGCATGCTCCCCGCCAACACCGACGGCGCGCTGAGCATCGATGCCGAGCGGGCGGGGGGCGGCGCATGGTCGGCGGTGATCGCGCCCGCGCGTCCGGCGGAGGGCGGCCTGTGGATCTCGAGCCGCGGCGCGGGCAGCTTTGACCTGACATTGCGGCTCTACATGCCGAGCGCTGCGCTGCTCTCGGCCCCCGATACCGCGCTCACGCCGCCCCGGATCGAGCGCATCTCGTGCGAGGGCGGAGAATGAAGCGCTGGGCCGGCCCCCTTGCCGTTCTGCTACTGTGCGCGGTCGCCGCGCATGCGTTCACGCTGCACTTTGCGCCAAGCTTCATCATGGACCGCGCAATGGCCACGCTCGCCGAGCGGGGGGTGGCGCTCCACGCTTTCACCACCCCGCAGCGGGTGACGCCTCAGACGCAGAGCGTGGTGCGCTCCTCGCCTGATCTCTATTATGCGCTGTGCCGCTATGACCTCGGCGACCGCGCCGCGCGGCTTGCAGTAAGGATGGGGCACTGGCCCGATTACCAGTCGCTCGCCTTCTTCGACGCGCGCACCGACAATTTCGCGACCCTGCGCGGCACGGGACGCCGGATCGCAATACGCCTGCTGCCGCCGGGGAGCGCGCCCGAGGAAGGCGCGATCGTCAGCCCGACGACACGCGGGGTGATCCTGATCCGCCGCCTCGCCCCCACCGCGGAACGCTTCGCTGCCGCCGCCGAGGCGGGCAAGGCGGACGCCTGCACATTCGAACCCGTCAGCAGCTGACCCGCGCCACCCGCGCTTCGAGCAAGGCGATCAGCGCATCGAGATCCGCCAGCCCGTCAAGCTCCGAGGCGCTCACCAGCACCTCGGGCACCGGCCCCGCGCCGCCCAGCAGGATCGCGGGCAGCGGCAGGTCGCGGGTGTCGAGCTCTGCCCGGAACTCGTCGCGATAGAGGAACAGCGTCGGCAGCCCGACTCGCGCCAGGAACGCGCGCCATGCAGGCCGCTTGGAGACCGCGCCATAAGTCAGCGCGCACAGCGAACAGGGGTAGGTGGACGGGCTCGCCAGCTTGTGCACGGCATCGCCCAGCGCATTCAGCCAGCCGCCCTTGGCGTTGTAGACGAAAATGAGTGTGTGCATCTGGCTGATCATCCCACACCTTTCCTTACGTACCCGCGCATGCGCCGGACGTGATGTGGATCAAACGGGGCCGTGCCTAACAAAATTCCGCTCGCTCCTCGCGCCGCCTGCTCTTTTCCCCGCCACGCAACACCGCTAGAGCACTCGCCATGCACGGACAGTTCCAACTCACCGACGATCAGCTGGCAATCCGCGAGGTTGCGCAGCGATTTACCGCCGACGCCATCACGCCCTTCGCGGCCGAATGGGACGCAAAGCACATCTTCCCGCGCGAAACCATCCGCAAGAGCGCGGAGCTGGGCTTCGGGGCGATCTATGTCTCGGAAAGCTCCGGCGGAATCGGCCTCGGGCGATTGGAGGCGGCGCTGATCATGGAGGCGATGGCCTATGGCTGCCCCTCGACCAGCGCCTTCATATCGATCCACAACATGGCTTCGTGGATGATCGACCGCTTCGGCGGGGAGACGGTCAAGGCGAAGTATCTCCCCAGCCTCGTGACGATGGAAAAGATCGCCAGCTACTGCCTGACCGAGCCGAGTTCGGGTTCGGACGCGGCGGCGCTCAAGACCAACGCGCGGCGGGACGGCGATCATTATGTGCTGAACGGCACCAAGCAGTTCATCTCCGGCGCTGGCGCGAACGAGATCTATGTCGCGATGGTCCGCACCGGCGAGGACGGGCCCAAGGGCATTTCCTGCCTCGTGATCGAGAAGGACATGCCCGGTGTCAGCTTCGGCGCGCAGGAGAAGAAACTGGGCTGGCACTCGCAGCCGACCGCGCAGCTGATCCTTGAAGACGTGCGCGTGCCGGCCGAGAACCTGCTGGGCGGCGAGGGCGAGGGGTTCCGGATCGCGATGATGGGCCTCGATGGCGGGCGGCTCAACATCGGCGCCTGCTCGCTCGGGGGCGCGCAGCGCTGCCTCGACGAGGCGATCGCCTACACCAAGGAGCGCAAGCAGTTCGGCCAGGCGGTGGCCGATTTCCAGAACACCCAGTTCATGCTCGCCGACATGGCGACCGATCTGGAGGCCGCGCGCGCGCTGCTCTACCTCGCGGCGGCCAAGGTCACCGACAACGCGCCCGACAAGACGCGCTTCTCCGCAATGGCCAAGCGCCTTGCGACCGACAATGGCTCGGCAATCGTCGACCGCGCGCTGCAATTGTTCGGCGGCTACGGCTACCTGCAGGACTACCCTATCGAACGCTTCTGGCGCGACCTCAGGGTGCATTCGATCCTCGAGGGCACCAATCAGGTGATGCGCATGGTCGTGGGCCGAGATCTGCTGCGGCAGTAATGGGAACAAGGCTTGCCCTGACCACGCTGGTCGTCCCCGATTACGATGCGGGAATCGCCTTCTGCGTCGATGCGCTGGGCCTCGAACTCATCGAGGACAGCGACATGGGCGGCGGCAAGCGCTGGGTGGTGGTCGGCGGCAGGGAAGGCGGGCGGCTGCTCCTTGCCAAAGCCGCCAATGACGCGCAGGTCGCCGCGATCGGCAACCAGACCGGCGGGCGCGTCGGCTTTTTCGCCCATACCGACGATTTCGCAGGGGCCCATGCACGCCTCGTCGAAGCCGGCGTGAATTTCCATGAACAACCGCGCCGCGAAAGCTATGGCACGGTGGCGGTGTTCAGCGACCCCTTCGGCAATCGCTGGGACCTGATCGAACCGAAAGAAGCGGGGCAATGACTGACGACGTTCTGATCCGGGTGAATGGCCCCATCGGCCATATCAGCCTCAACCGGCCCAAGGCGCTCCACGCGCTGACGCTGGAGATGTGCCACGCGATGAGCGAGGGCTTACGCGAATGGGCGGCGGACGAGACAATCAAGGCGGTGATCCTCGATCATGCCGAGGGCCGCGGCTTCTGCGCGGGCGGGGACATCGCCTTCCTCAGGGATTCGGCGCTGAACGATGGCGGCGTGTCGGGTCGCAAGTTCTTCCACGACGAGTATCAGCTCAATCACCAGATGTTCACCTACGCCAAGCCGATCGTCGCCTTCATGGACGGCATCACGATGGGCGGCGGCGTGGGCATCAGCCAGCCCGCCAAGTACCGGGTGGCGACCGAGAACACCCGCTTCGCCATGCCCGAGACCGGGATCGGCCTGTTCCCCGATGTCGGCGGCGGCTGGTATCTGTCGCGCCTCGGTCAGCGGCTCGGGCAGTTCCTGGCGCTGACCGGCGCGCGTCTCGACGGGGCCGAGTGCCTGTGGACGGGACTCGCGACGCATTATGTTCCGCACGACATGCTCGAGGGGTTGAAGGCGCGCATCCACGATCACCCCGACCGCATCGCCGGGGTGCTGAGCGAACCTGTCGGCACCCCGCCCAAGGCGCGGATCGAAGCCAATGCCGACAAGATCGCTAAGCATTTCGGCTCCGACTGTTATGAGGACATCCTCGCCAGCCTCGAGGCCGCGGCGGAAGGCGGCGACAATTGGGCCGCGACCGAGCGCGACACGCTCGGCACCAAGAGCCCGCAGACCTGCAAGGTCGCGCTGCGCCAGCTGGCGGAGAGCGCGAAGCTCACCGACTTTGCCGACAACATGCGGATGGAATACCGCATCGCCAGCCGCGTGCTGACCCGCCCCGACTTTGCCGAGGGGGTGCGCGCGGTGATCGTCGACAAGACCGGCGATCCCAAGTGGAACCCGGCGACACCCGAAGAGGTGGGCGAAGACCTGCTCGACGCGATCTTCGCGCCCCTGCCAGAAGGCGAGGAGTGGGTGCCGCTGGCCTAGCAAAATGCGGGTTGCCCGCTTCGTCATTGCGCACGAAGCGAAGCAATCCATGGACCATCGCCATGGATCGCCGCGTCACCTGCGGTTCCTCGCGATGACAAACGGGGAAGAGAAATGACCTACGAAACCATCACCGTCGAAACCGACGCGCGCGGCACGAAGGGCGTCACGCTGCTGACGATCAACCGCCCGCAGGCGCTGAACGCGCTGAATTCGCAAGTCCTCGCCGAGTTGATCCAGGCCTTCGCCGCCTATCAGGCCGACGCCAGCCAGCTCTGCGCGATCCTAACCGGCAGCGGCGACAAGGCCTTTGCCGCCGGCGCCGACATCAAGGAGATGAGCGAGAAGGCGGCGGCCGACTTCTACCTCGACGATTTCTTCAGCCCTTGGACCTCCGAGATCGTCAAGAAGACGAGGAAGCCGTGGATCGCGGCCGTGAACGGCTTCGCGCTGGGCGGCGGGTGCGAGCTGGCCATGATGGCGGACTTCATCATCGCCTCCGACAAAGCGAAGTTCGGCCAGCCCGAGATCAAGCTCGGTGTCGCGCCGGGCATGGGCGGCTCGCAGCGACTGACGCGGGCGATCGGCAAGTCGAAGAGCATGGAAATGTGCCTCACCGGCCGGATGATGGGCGCGGAGGAAGCCGAGCGCAGCAACCTCGTCGCCCGCGTGGTGCCGCATGAGGAGCTGATCGCCGAGGCTTTGAAGACCGCTGCGACCATAGCCGCGATGCCGCCGATGGCGACTATCGCCAACAAGGAGATGGTGAACTCCGCCTTCGAGATGACGCTCGATCAGGGGCTGATCGTCGAGCGCCGCATCTTCCAGATACTCACCGCGTCCGAGGACAAGGTCGAGGGCATGGCCGCCTTCATCGAAAAGCGCGAAGGCCAGTGGAAGGGGCGGTAAGCCCGCCGCAAGGGGAAGGGAGACACATGAAGATAGCCTTCATCGGCCTCGGCAACATGGGCGGCGGGATGGCTGCGAACCTCGTCAAGGCGGGGCACGAGGTGCGCGCGTTCGACCTCAGCGAAGCCGCCCTCGCCGCCGCGCGGGAGGCGGGGTGCACGACTTTCGCTACTGCCAAGGAAGCCTGCGCCGACGCCGGGGCGGTCGTCTCGATGCTGCCCAATGGGGCGATCGTGAAGCAGGTCTATTGGGACGACGTTATCGGCCATGCACCCGAAGGCGCGATCCTGCTCGATTGCTCGACCATCGACGTCGCGACCGCGCGCGAGGTGATCGAAGTGACCGAGGCGCACGGCTACCAGATGGTCGATGCGCCTGTCTCCGGCGGGATCGCGGCGGCGGCGGGCGGCACGCTCACCTTCATGGTGGGCGGCAGCGACGAGGCCTTCACCCGCGCCCAGCCGATCCTTGCCGCGATGGGCAAGGCGGTGATCCACGCAGGCGCTGCGGGCAACGGGCAGGCGGCCAAGATCTGCAACAACATGCTGCTCGCGATCCACATGATCGGCACCTGCGAGGCCTTCGCCATGGCCGACAAGCTGGGGCTCGACGCGCAGACCTTCTACGACATCTCGAGCGTCTCGAGCGGCCAGTGCTGGTCGATGACCTCCTATTGCCCGGTGCCGGGCGTGGGGCCCACGACCCCTGCGGACAACGGCTATCAGGGCGGATTTGCCGCAGGGCTCATGCTCAAGGACCTGAAGCTCGCGATGGAGGCGGCGAAAGGTGCGGGGGCCAAGGTCGAGCTCGGCGAACACGCCCGTGCGATCTACGAGGCCTTTGCGGCCGACAACGCCGCGACCGACTTTTCGGGCATCATCCGCACGCTCTGAGCGATCAGCCGCGCAGCTTCGGGCAGCGCTTGTCTGCCGCCGTGCGCAGCTGCGCGGCGGCGGCAGCATCGCGCTTGCCCAGCAGGTCGAGGCTGATCTGCAGCGCGCGGCACTCGAAGGTCGCCCCGCGCGCAAGGCTGTCGGCTGCGATGGCCGCGAAAGCGGCCGGCGGCATCACCCGCGCACCGCGCCGCAGGAAAGCCGGGTGCCACCGCTCGCCCCCGACCACGATCGCGACCAGGGTGTCGCGGGCGGCCGTGTCGGGGCCGTCGAGCACCGCCGGGCCAAGTTCGAGCAGCAGCGCATCGGGGGTGCGATCGTTCAGGAACAGCGCGGCATAGCGGCGCGCGGCCTCGCGCCGGTCGGCATTGGCAAGCGCAAGCCGCAGCATCGCCTCCTGAGCCACCGGATCGCGCCAGCCGCGCCGCGCGGCGAGCTGGATGGTCGCGGCGGCCCTGTCGGCCTGGCCTGCCTTCGCCTGGCCGATCGCCAGAAGCGTGAGATATTCCGCGGGCAGCGGGCGGCGGCGAACCAGCCGCTCCGCCTCGGCGAGCGCAACCGCCGGGTCGCCCTGTTCGAGCGCGGCCTGGGTGACGCGGGTCTGCGCGAAGTTGCGCAAGGGCGCAGGCACGAAGCGGGCGAGGGCAGGGGTGGTCTCCGCCTGCTTGTCGATCTGCAGCGCCGCGGTGAGCAGCGCGAGCGCGATCAATGCAGCATACCAGATGATCCGGCCGATCACGGACGCTCGCTCCGTTCCTCGGTGGCGATGCGCGCCAGCAGCAGCAGCGCAAAGCCTGCAAGCGCGAGGATCGTCTGGTTGCGCAGCGGGTAATCGGTCACCGACTGGGCTCTTGTGCTGGTGCTGGCGCAGATAGGCGTCGATATCCTCGGCGATGAGGCTGTCGGTCTGGAAGCTGGAGGGCGTGTCCATCAGAAATACCCTTCCTGCTTTTTCTTTTCCATGCTCGCGTCGCCGCCATCCTTGTCGATCACCCGGCCCTGCCGTTCGCTGGTGGTGGTGAGCAGCATTTCCTGCACCACTTCGGACAGGTTCGCCGCCGTGCTTTCAACCGCGCCGGTCAGCGGAAAACAGCCGAGCGTGCGGAACCGGATCGAGCGCATGGTGATTTCGGGCCGGTAGCCCATCACCGCTTCCAGCCGCGGCAGATCGTCCGCCATGAACAGCCCGCCTTCATATTCGAAGGTCGGGCGCTCGGCGGCGAAATAGAGCGGCACGATCTCGATGCCTTCGTTCATGATGTATTGCCAGATATCGAGCTCGGTCCAGTTCGAGATCGGGAAAACGCGGATGCTCTCGCCCTTCTTCTTGCGGGCGTTGAAGAGGTTCCAGAGCTCCGGGCGCTGGTTCTTGGGGTCCCAGCCGTGGCTGGCGGTGCGGAAGCTGAACACGCGCTCCTTCGCACGGCTCTTTTCCTCGTCGCGCCGCGCGCCGCCGAAGGCGACGTCGAAGCCGTACAGATCGAGCGCCTGCTTCAGCCCTTCGGTCTTCCACATGTCGGTGTGCAGCGGGCCATGATCGAAGGGGTTGATCCCGCGCTCCTTGGCCTCGGGGTTCTGGTAAACGAACAGCTCCATCCCGGCACCGCGCGCGGCCTTCTCGCGCAAGGCATACATGTCCTTGAACTTCCAGGTGGTGTCGACGTGCAGCAGGGGAAACGGCGGCGGCGCAGGGTGGAATGCCTTCTTGGCAAGGTGCAGCATGACCGCGGAATCCTTGCCCACCGAATAGAGCATCACCGGGTTCTCGGCCTCGGCCACGACTTCGCGGAAGATGTGGATGCTTTCGGCTTCGAGCCGCTCGAGATGGGTGAGACTGCGCATGGGCCGCAGTTAGACGCTGCACTGCACAAGACAAGCAAATTTGCCTTTGCCCCGGTGTGGCGGCGCTTGGGGCCGGGCCGGCAAAGTCGAGACTTGCTCCCGGTCCGCGGCCGCGCCAAAGGCTGGGGCAAAGGGAGAGAAAGATGAGCCAGCCGACCGGGCCGCTTGCCGGCCTTCGCGTTCTTGAATTCGCCGGGATCGGGCCGGGGCCGCATGTCGCGATGCTGCTGGCCGATCTCGGCGCGGAGGTGGTGCGGATCGACCGGCCGGGGGCGCGGCCGACCAATCCGGTGGTCGAACGCGCGCGGCACCGGTTGGCGGTGGACCTCAAGAGCGACGAAGGCAAGGCCGCGATCCGCGCCGCCGCCGCCAATGCCGACGTGCTGATCGAGGGCTTCCGCCCCGGGGTGATGGAGCGGCTGGGGCTGGGGCCGGACGCGCTGATGGAGGCCAACCCGCGCCTCGTCTATGCCCGGATGACCGGCTGGGGGCAGGACGGGCCGCTCGCGCAGGCTGCCGGGCACGACATCAACTACATCGCCATCACCGGCGCGCTCGCCGCGGTGGGCAAGGCGGGCGAGACCGCGACCCCGCCGCAGAACCTCGTCGGAGATTTCGGCGGCGGCTCGATGTATTGCGCCTTCGGGATCATGGCCGCGCTCTACGAACGCGAACGCAGCGGCAAGGGCCAGGTGGTCGATGCCGCGATCGTCGACGGGGCGACCAGCCTGATGAGCTTCTTCTTCGGGGTGCGTCAGTTGCCGCACCTTTCCACCGAACGGGGCAAGGGCATGCTTGGCGGGGCGGCGCATTTCTACCGCTGCTTCCGCTGTGCGGACGGGAAGGAAATCTCGCTCGGGTCGATCGAGCCGCAGTTCTACGCCGAAATGCTGGCGAGGGCGGGCGCTCCGGCAGAGCTGGCGGAAGGGCAGATGAACCCGGCCAACTGGGACGATTATGCGGAACGGCTCGCCGCTCTGTTCCTGACCAAGACGCAAGCCGAGTGGTGCGATCTGCTGGAGGGCACCGACGCCTGCTTTGCCCCCGTGCTCGGGATCGACGAGGCGCGGGCCCATCCGCACATGCAGGCGCGCGGGGCCTACCTCGAGCATGACGGCATCTGGCACACCGCCCCCGCGCCGCGCTTCAGCCGCACGCCGGGTGCGGTGCGCTCGAGCGCAGACGACGGGGCCGGCGTGGTCGCGCGGTGGGCGGAGGCAGGCTGATGGCGGGCAAGTTCTTCGAGGAATGGCAGGTCGGCGAGCGGATCGAACACCCGATCCGCCGCACCGTGACCGAGACCGACAATCTCCTGTTCTCCACGATGACCCACAATCCTCAGCCGCTCCACATCGATATCGAGGCGGCCAAGGCGAGCGGGTTCGGGCAGATCCTCGTCAATTCGACCTTCACCTTCAGCCTGCTGGTCGGCCTGTCGGTGGGCGAGACGACGCTCGGCACGCTAATCGCCAACCTCGGCTTCGACAAGGTGGTGACGCCCAAGCCGGTGTTCATCGGCGACACCCTGCGCGCCTCCTCCGAGGTCAAGGAGCTCCGGGAGAGCAAGTCGCGCCCCGATGCCGGGATCGTGACCTGGGTGCACGAGATGATGAACCAGCGCGACGAAGTGGTGTGCCGCTGCGAGCGTTCGGCGCTGATCCGGCGCCGGGGGTGAACAATCCGCGGCCCTGCCGTGTAGTCCTTCCGAAGGAGGGCACATGGCCAAGGGCAAGAACGCGGATTCGATCGGCGATGTCGTCGACGGGGTCGAGGCAATTTCCGAGAAGCAGGACAAGGTCGCGATCGACGACCTGCTCGATGCATTCGGCGACCGTTCCTTCGCGCCGTTGATGCTGATCCTCGCGCTGATCGGCATCACCCCGGTCGGCGCGGTCCCGAGCGTGCCGACGATCCTCGCCCTGTGCATCGCGATCATCGCCGCGCAGATGGCGTGGGGGCGGGATCACGTGTGGCTCCCGAAATTCGTCACCAGCCGGGGGATCAAGTCCAAGCGGCTGACCAAGGGCGAGGACAAGCTCGACACGATCGCCGGGGTGATGGACGGCCTCGCCAAGCGGCGGCTGAAGGCGCTGGCGAGCGGCCCGGCGCGGCGGATCGTGGCCGGGCTGATCGTGGTGCTGTGCCTCGCGCTGCCGGTGCTCGAGATCGTTCCCTTCGCGGCGGCGGCGCCGTTCCTGTCGATCGCGATCCTCAGCCTGGCGATGATGGTGCGCGACGGGCTGGTGCTGCTGATCGGCGGCGCGGTCGCCATCGCGGCGCTGACCTACGGGGTGTGGTGGTTCGTGGCCTAGAGACAGGCTCTAGGTGGCGGGCTCGCCGCCCAATGCCTGCCACAGCACGATCCGCGCGCGCTGTGCCCGGCCGAGCGCTGCTGCCGCAGCCTCGCCGCTCGAATCCGCCGCGCGGCGCGCTTCGAGCACTTCGAGGAAACTGGCGAGCCCGGCCTTGAACCGGGTCTCGGCGATGGCGGCGGCGCGGGTCAGCTGGCCGGCTTGCCTGATCGCGAGCGCGGCCTCGGCATCGGCAGCGGTGACCACGCCGTAAGCCGCTTCGGCATCGCCCAGCGCCTGATACACCGCCCCGCGATAGGCCGCAAAGGCCGCGCGCTTGTTGGCGGCGGCACCGTCGATCTGCGCGGCCACGCGGCCGAAATCGAGCAGCGGCCCGGCGATCCCGCCGGTCAGCGTACCGACCACGGAATCGTCGAAGAAGTCCTCGGGCCGGAACGACAGCAATCCGATCACCCCCGACAGCGTGATGCGCGGGAAGCGCGCGCGCGCAGCGGCGGCGAGATCGGCGTCGGTCGCGGCGAGTTCGGCGGCGGCCGCGGCGACATCGGGCCGGTTGGCGAGGAGATCGGAGGGCAGGCTTGCGGGTGCCGCCGCCGGGGCCAG
>OFDN01001553.1_pt1 | contig 14701 bp, 9 predicted proteins | sample 1520971 | NCBI WGS metagenome assembly OFDN01 (sample SAMEA94257418, study PRJEB24077) | hot springs metagenome | biome: Aquatic biome; feature: Geographical feature; material: Water | place: India | collected 2012-06-12 | depth 5 m
CCTCGGCCGGCGGGGCGGCGCGGGCGGCAGGCGGCGGCAGCACGCCGGCCTGCTCGAGCTGGCGGCGCATCCCCTCCATCGCCTGGAGTGCCGACAGGAAGCCCGGCAGGCTCATCACCACCCGCTGGCGCAGCGCCGGCAGGGGCTGGCCGTTGGCGTCGCGGCGCACCGCCGACAGGCTGAACAGGTCGATCCGCACCATCCCGTTGCCGAAGCCGACGTCGAGCACGCCGTCGGCGAAGAGTTCGGGGACCGCGTGGTCCGGGGGCGTGTCGCTGGTCTGGGTCATGCCGGGTCGCTGGAAAAAAGGCCGTTGCCGGCGTCCTTCGGTTGAAGGGTTCCGCACAGTACAGGAATTCGCCACCCCGCGCCAACGCGGCCGGACGCCCTAGGCTGGTGAGGGTGGTTCCGCCTGGGTCATCGGCCGGGCGCGGTAGGGCGAGCGGGCGTCCAGCGCCTCCCGGTGCTGCCGGACGTTGGCATGCTCCACCTCCAGGAAGCGGGCGACGCCGTCACGCAGGCGCGGGTCGGCGAACCAGTGCATCCCGTGCACCAGCGCCGGACGGAAGCCGCGCTGCCCCTTGTGCAGCCCGCCATGGCCGCCGTCGATGGCGGCGCAGCCGTGCTCGATGGCGTACTCGATGGTGCGGTAGAGCGAGACCTCGAAATGCAGGAAGCGGTGGGCGCCGTCGCCGCCCCAGTGGCGCATGTGCAGGACGCCGTCGCCCAGCACGCGGACGGCGCAGCCGACTGCAACGCCGTCCTCCTCCGCCGCGATCATCAGCAGCCGCCCGGGAATGGCCTCGCCCAGCCGGCGGAAGAAGCCGGCGGTCAGCGGCGGCGGCGTGGCGCGGCGGTGGTGGGTCGCCTCGTACAGCCGGTGGAACGCGTCCCAGTCCGCCGGCCGGATGCGGTCGCCGGGCAGGAGGCGCACGCGCACGCCGCTGGCGGCGACCGCGCGCCGCTCGCGCAGGATGTTGCCGCGACGCTTGGGCGTGAGGGCGGCCAGGAAATCGGCGAAGGACCGGTAGCCGGGGTTGTCCCAGCGGAACTGCACGCCCTGGCGCGGCAGCCAGCCGGCCCGCAGCAGGCGCTGCCGGTCGGCCTCCTCCGGGAAGGCGGCGTGGATGGAGGACAGGCGGCTCTCCCGCGCCAGCCTCTCCAGCCCCGCCACCAGGGTGCGGGCGGTGTGCGGCGGGGCGCCGGGCCGCAGGAGCAGGCGGGGGCCGGCCACCGGGGTGAAGGGAACCCCGACCAGCAGCTTCGGGTAATAGCACCCGCCCACCGTGGCGAAGGCGTCGGCCCATGGCCGCTCCGGCCAGTAATCGCCCTCCGCGTTCCCCTTGGCGTAGACCGGGGCGGCCCCCACCAGCCGCCCGGCGGCGTCGCGCACCGTGGCGTGCAGGGGTTGCCAGCCGATCTCCGGCCGCACCACGCCGCCATCCTCGAAGGCCGCCAGGACGGCGTGGCTCACGAAGGGATCGGCGGTGCCGGCGCAGGCGTCCCACGCCGCGGCGTCGATGCGCTCGATGCCGGGGATGAAGGCGACGGCCAGCGGCTCCTCCGGCGGTGCCCCGGGCGCGGTCACGCCGGCCCGCCGTCCATCCGCCCGACATCCACTTGACGGAACAGCAGGTCGGCCTGCACGCAGGCGCCCGCGGCGTCGCGCGTCGCCACCCCCACCCCGGCCAGCCCGAAACCCTGCGCGGCGAGGTGGGCCACCAGCTCGTGCGCCAGCGGCTGGCCGTCGTAGAGCGGCCGGAAGGACAGCTCGGCGTAGACGTGGTCCACCGCGCCCAGCAGCCGCTCCGCCCCGCGCAGCGCGGCCAGCTCGCCGCCCTGCACGTCGAGCTTGAGCAGGCAGGGCCGGGCGACGGTGTCGGCCGGGAACAGACCGTCCAGCGTGGCGACCGGCACGGTCCGCGTTCCCGCCGGGGCGCTGTCCGGCGCGAAGCGGAGCTGCCCGGCCCCGATCGGCAGCAGGGAGGAGCAGTCGCTGCGCCGCGCCAGGTGCAGCACCGCCTCCCCCGCCCGGTCGGCGGCGGCGACCCGGTGCAGCCGCACCCGCGGGTTGCCGGCGAACAGCCGGGCGTGGGTGTCGGCGGCCTCCGGCTGCGGCTCCAGGGCGTGGATGACGGCCTCGGGGAACAGTGCGGCCGCCAGCAGCGAGAACTGGCCGCGGTGGGCGCCGACGTCGATCACGGTCGCCGGGGCCAGCCCGGCCAGGGCCGCCCGGTGCTCCACCGCCGCCGCCACCCCGTGGGCCAGCCCGCGCCGGAACAGCGGGTCCGGCAGCAGCCGCAGCAGCTTCAGCGCCTTGCGCAGGGCGTCGCCCGCCCGCACCGCCCAGTCCCTTCCCGGCCCCCGGCGCGCGGCCTCAGCCGCGGCCGTAGGAATCGTCGAGGCGGACGATGTCGTCCTCGCCGAGGTAGGAGCCCGACTGCACCTCGATGATGGTCAGCGGCACCTTGCCGGGATTCTCCAGCCGGTGCACGGCGCCGATGGGGATGTAGATGGACTGGTTCTCGTAGACGAAGACCTGCTCCTCGCCGCGGGTGACCAGCGCCGTGCCGTTCACCACCACCCAATGTTCGGCGCGGTGGTGGTGGCGCTGCAGCGACAGCCGCGCACCGGGGGCGACCGACAGCTCCTTCACCTGGAAGCGCTCGCCGGCGTGCACCGACCGGTAGGAGCCCCAGGGGCGGTGCACCTTACGATGGCTGACCGGCTCGGGCCGGCCGGCCTTCTTCAGCCGGTCGACGACCTTCTTGACGTCCTGGGCGCGGTCCTTGGCGGCGACCAGCACGGCGTCGTCGGTGACCACGACGACGGCGTCCTCGATGCCGACGAGGGCGGTCAGGTGGTGCTCGCTGCGCACGTAGCAGCCGGACGCCCCCTCCGCCACCACGTCGCCCAGCAGCACGTTGCCGTCCGCGTCCCTGGCCCCGACCTCCCACAGCGCCGACCAGACGCCGACGTCGGTCCAGCCCAGCTCGCAGGGGACGACGGCCGCGCGGTCCGTGCGCTCCATGACGGCGACGTCGATGGCCAGGTCGGGGGCACGGCCGAAGGCGGCGGGATCCAGGCGGAAGAAGTCGAGGTCGGCGCTGCCGGCGGCGAGGGCGCCGCGCGCCGCCTCCAGCACCGCCGGCGCGTGGCGCTCCAGCTCGGCCAGCAGGACCGCGGCGGGGAACAGGAACATGCCGCTGTTCCAGGCGTAGCCGCCGTCGGCCAGATAGCCCTCCGCCACCGCGCGGCCCGGCTTCTCCACGAAAGCGGCGACCTCGAAGACGCCCTCCGGTCCGGCCCCCTCTGGTCCGGCCCCCTCCGGTCTGGCCAGCGCGCCGCCGCGGCGGATGTAGCCGTAGCCGGTCTCCGGTGCGGTCGGGGTGATGCCGAAGGTGACCAGCCGGCCCGCCGCCGCGGCCTGGGCGGCGCGGTCGACGGCGCGGCGGAAGGCGCCGACATCCTGGATCAGATGGTCGGCCGGCAGCACCAGAAGCAGCGCGTCGGGGTCGTCGTCCGCCGCGATCAGCGCCGCCACCGCGCAGGCCGCGGCGGTGTTGCGGCCGAACGGCTCCAGCACGATGGCGCGGGGCGGGCAGCCGATGGCGCGGAACTGCTCGGCGATGACGAAGCGGTGCTCCTGGTTGCAGACCACCAGCGGCGGCGCGAAGCGTGCGGGATCGGCCACGCGGGCGGCCGTGTCCTGGATCATCGAGCGGTCGGAGCAGAGGTTCAGGAGCTGCTTGGGGTAGAGCTCCCGCGACATCGGCCACAGCCGGGATCCGGACCCGCCGGACAACAGGACGGGAAGGATCTTGCGCTCCGGAAACGTGTTGTTCATGCCACCACCATCATGCCGCGCGGCCCTTATAGCCCCCACCCCCACCCCGCCACAAGGCGGGGGCCGGGGGCGGGGCGGGACAAGGAACGGGCCGCCGGGTTTGGAGTCTTGTCGCGCCCTCCGGAGGGCGCCGCGGCCCCGGCGAGGTCCCCGCGGAGGCCGCTCCGCCGGCCCTCCCGATTCGCATCCGAGTCGCGGTGATCCGCCGGTTCAACTCCGATTCGCCTTGCGGAGCAAAGTTTTCGGCTGGAGTCTTGTCGCGTCGGCACCGCCATCCACAGACACAAGACAGCTATCCGCTGGAGTCTTGTCGCACGCAATCTGGAGTTTTGTCGCGCGACTCGCGAGTCTCTACTGGAGTCTTGTCGCTCAAACAAGTAGGTGATTCAAATAATCCTACAAATAGTCTGCGCGACAAGACTCCAAATTGCTGCTGTGCAGACCCCGTGTTATACAACCGGACCACAGTCGAAGCCGAGACGACACCGCCATGGGACAGCTCCACCACCTGATCACCCAGATGGGACGCGAGCAGGTGAAGGCCCTCCAGACAGAGCCCGACCAGCGCTCGCTGGTCGATATTGCCGCGGCTGTGCTGGAGGAAGAGCGCCAGGACCTCGGGATCACGTATTCGGGCTTTGCGCTGACCGCGCTCCCACACCGTCGTCTGCCCGACGACCAGCCGTGGGAACGCAAGGGACACCGCATCCGCCTTCTGATCGAACCCGGTCGACTGCCGGTGCGCGGCGGAGGATTCAAGCTCTACGGTGTGCCCTACGGCAGCCGGGCGCGGATGATCCTGCTCTACTTGCAGACGCGGGCGCTCCAGACCGACAGCCGCGAGGTCGAGCTGGGCCGCAGCATGCACGAGTGGCTGGACCGCATGGGGCTGTCGGTGGGCGGCCAGACCTACCGCGACATCCGGGAACAGGCCTCGCGCATCGCCGCCTGCAACCTGACCTTCGCGTGGGAGGACGCCCACAGCATCGGGTTCGAGAAGGACTCGATCGTCAAGGGCGGCATCCACTTCTCCTCCATCCCCGGCAACCAGCAGGCGATGCTGTGGGAAGACCGTGTGCTGCTCTCCGAGGCCTTCTTCCGCGAACTGAAGGCGCACCCCGTGCCGATTTGGGAGCCGGCGCTGCGGCACATCCAGAACAACAGCTCCTCCATCGACATCTACATCTGGCTGGCCTACCGCCTGCACAGCCTGTCGCGGCCGACGCCGATCACCTGGCCCGCGGTGTTCGAGCAGTTCGGCGCCGGCTACAGCCGCCTGCGCGACTTCCGCAAGCGCTTTGTGGAGGCGCTGCAACTGGCGCTCGCCGTCTACCCCGACGCGCGGGTGGAGGTGGACGAACAGGGTCTGGTCCTGCACCCCTCCCCGCCGCCGATCCCCGAGCGCAAGATCCACCAGATCGCGCGCTGACGCGGGGCCGGACCGCGCGCCGACGGGCGGGTCCAGGGGCTGCGACAAGACTCCAAACGCCGCCACCCCCGCCGGGCCGCATCACCCCGGAAAAACGCCGGTCCGGAAGCGCGTGATCCGCCGCCGCCGGCTTGCTAGGGTGGAGGCGACGCGCCACCGAAAGGGTTTCCTCGCATGTGCGGCATCGCCGGTTTCGTCGGTCCGGGCACCGACGCGGATCTCGTGGCCATGCGCGACGCGCTGGTCCACCGCGGTCCCGATGACGCGGGCGTCTGGACCATGGTGGCGCGGACCGGCACTCACCCGACCGGTGGTCGCGACAACATTCCAGTCCGCCTCGGCTTCCGCCGCCTCGCCATCATCGATCTGGAGGGCGGGCACCAGCCGATGGAGACCGCCGAGGGCGATCTCGTCATCGTCTTCAACGGCGAGATCTACAACGCGCCGGAGCTGCGGACCGCGCTCGAACAGGCCGGCCACCGCTTCCGCACCGACCATTCCGACACCGAGGCGCTGCTCCACGCCTACCGCGAATGGGGCGAGGGGATGGTCGAGCGGCTGAACGGCATGTTCGCCTTCGCGCTGCTCGACCGCCGGCGCGGCCGGCTGTTCCTGGCGCGCGACCGCTTCGGCAAGAAGCCGCTCTTCTACGCCGAGACGCCGGGCGGCCTCGCCTTCGCGTCGGAGGCGCGCGCCCTGCTGCGCCACCCGGCGGTGTCGGATGCTCTCGACCCCACGGCGCTGGTCAAGTATTTCGCCTACGGCTTCGTGCCGGGGCCACGCACCATCCACCGGGCCATCCGCAAGCTGCCCGGCGGCTGCACCATGGTCTGGGACCTGGCCGCCGCGCGCGGGGAGGTGCGCGACTACTGGGCCTACCGCATGGTGGTGGACGACCCGCCGCCGGGCGGGCCGGAGCGCTGGGTGGAGGATCTGCGCGGCCTGCTCGATCGCGCGGTGGAACGGCGGCTGATGAGCGACGTGCCGCTGGGCTTCTTCCTGTCGGGCGGGGTCGATTCCACCGCGGTGGTGGCGCTGGCGGCGCGGCGGATGGGCGGCGACGCGCTCAAGACCTTCACCATCGGCTTCCAGGAGCCCAGCTTCGACGAGAGCGGCTTCGCCGCGGAGGCCGCCCGTCATTACGGCACCGAGCACCGCTGCAAGGTGCTGGATCTGGACACCGCCGCGGCGCTGATCCCGGATCTGCTGCGCCGGGTCGACGACCCGATCGCCGACCCCTCGCTGCTGCCCACCCATCTGCTGTCGGCCTTCGCGCGCGAGCGGGTGACGGTGGCGCTGTCCGGCGACGGCAGCGACGAGCTGTTCGCCGGCTACGACACCTTCGACGCGCTTGGTGCCGCGCGGCTCTACCACGGGCTGGTGCCGCGCCCGCTGCACCGGCTGGCCGAGGCCGCCGCCGCCCGGCTGCCGCGCTCCGACCGCAACATGAGCTTCGACTTCAAGCTCCGGCGCGCGCTGCGCGGGCTGGGCGAGGCTCCCGCCCACTGGATGCCGTCCTGGCTGGGGCCGGCGGCGGTGGGCGAGCTGGCCGGGCTGTTCGGCGCGCCGCAGGCCGCGGCCGAGGTCTATGAGGAGGCGGAGGCGCTGTGGCACGCCTCGGCCAGCCGCGACGACATCGACCGCAGCCTGGAATTCTACGGCCGCTATTACCTCGGCGAGAACATGCTGACCAAGATCGACCGGGCCAGCATGCTGACCTCGCTGGAGGTGCGCTCGCCCTTCCTCGACCGCGACGTCGCCGATTACGTGCGCCGGCTGCCCGCCGCGGCGAAGCTGCACGGCCGCACCCTGGGGGTCGTCGGCGGCACCCGCAAATGGATCCTGAGGAAGGCGCTGGCCCCGCTGGTGCCCGCCGGCGTGCTGGAGCGCCGCAAGAAGGGCTTCGGCATCCCGCTCGGCCGCTGGCTGCGCCACCTGCCCGCCCCGCCGGCCGACACCGCGACCCGCATCGGGCTCGACGGCGCCTGGCTGGCGGCGCGCTGGGACGAGCACCGCACGGGTGCGGCGGATCACCGCAACCTGCTGTGGGCCTGGACCGCGCTCGCCCACGCGTTGGAGGGCGACATGGCGGAATCGGACGCCCCCGGCGCCGGCCGTCGGCCGTCGGCCGTTCAGGCGATCCCCGTTCCGATGGCCAGCATTCCGGAACCGGCGGGCCGCGTCAGCCGCCCTTCATAATAGCCGTGGAGCACATAGTGCGCCGTCGCCCCGGCCAGGTTTCCGGCGAATACGGCGGCGACATCGGGGTTGGCCTGCATGTAGGCGGCGGCGTCGAAGCTGGTCGATCGACCTTCGGCGCGGCCGTTGACGATGTAGTGCCGGGATGCCTGGGATATGTCGAGCCCGAAGGCGCGGATCAGGTCGCCGTTGGCCGCCAGATAGGACGTGGCGTCGAGTTGGCCGCGCCCTTCCGTGCGGCCGAAGCTGATGTAGTGCTGGAGCGCCGCGGTCTGGTCGGTGCCGAAGGCGGTGACGAGGTCGGTGTTGCCGGCGAGATAGGCGAGCGCGTTGAAGCCGGTGGTCCGCCGCCCCTCGCTGCGGCCATGGCGGATGTAATGCTCCGTCGCCGCGGTCTGGTTCGTGCCGAAGGCGGCGGCCAGGTCGGTGTTGACCGCGATGTAGGCGATGGCGTCGAAGCTGCCGGTGCCGCGTCCCTCGAAACGGCCGGCGCTGATGTAATGCTGGCGCGCCGCGGTCTGGTCGGTGCCGAAGGCGGCGGCGAGGTCGCTGTAATCGGCCAGATAGGCCAGCGCATTGAACGCGGCGAGCTGCCCGGCGAGCGATGCCACCTGCAGGCCGACCGTCTGCGACGCCGTGCCGCCCCGGCCGTCCGACACCGTGTAGGACAGGCTGCCGGCGCTGCCGCTGAAGCCCGTGGCCGGGGTGAAGGTCAGCCCGGCGATGTCGGCCGCGGACAGCGCGGTGCCGGCGGTGACCGCCGTACCGCCGGCCAGCCGGATCGTGCCGCCCGAGGGAAGGGCCTGCAGGGTGATGGTCAGCGCATCCCCGTCGAGGTCGCTGGGCTGGGTGAGGCCAAGGCTGGTGGCCGGGGCACCCTCCTGGATGGTGAGCGACTTGCTGGCCTGGACCGTGGGCGAACGGTTGGTCAGGGTGGTGACGGTGATGGTGGTCCAGTCGCTCCACAGCACGCCGTTGTAGGCCCGCACCGCCAGGCTGTCGATGCCGTCCGCCGAGCCGCCCACGAAACCGACGCTGGCCAGGCTGCCGGCGAGGAAGGAGCCGCCCGCCGCCTGTGTCGCGCCGGACAGGGTGAGATAACCGCTGGTGGCGGTGGCGGTGTCGTCGCGCAGCTCGTACTGGGTGATTGAGGAATCGGCGGGCGCGGTGGCGGTGAACAGGGTCGAGGCCGCGACCGTCGTGCCGGCGATCACCGTCCGTACGGCCACGGCGGCGGCGGTGATGGTGGGGGGGCTCAGGCTGACGCGGCTGTCGGCGAACTGGGCGAACTCGATGTCGCCCAGCGTGTCGGTGCCGTCGCTGCCGGTGATGGTGACGTTGGTGCCGGAACCGGTGACCGTGTAGGCGCCGCGGTTTCCGGAGAACACCGCCACGTCGGTCCCGGCGCCGCCGATCAGCGTGTCGTTGCCCGCGCCGCCGGTCAGCGTGTCGTTGCCGGCGCCGCTGGTCAGGATGTTGACGCCGTCGTTGCCGGTCAGCGTGTCGTTGCCGCTGCCACCGGTGGCGTTCTCGATGGTGGCGCCGTAGGCGATGGCGATGTTGTTGGCCGCCCGCCCGCCCGCCCCGTTCGGTCCGATGGAGCTGAAGCTTCCGGCGACCAGGCTGATGGTGACCGCGGCGGTCTGGCCGGAGGCGTCGATGCTGTCGGTGCCGCCGGCGTCCCAGATGGTCCGGCTTGTCGCGGTCGTGGTGTCGTTGAAGCTGTAGGTGTCGTTGCCGGTGCGGGTGCTGGTGTTGGCGCCGTAGAGATACTGGATCGCGGCGATGTCGTAGAGCGACGGCCCGGTCGCCAGCCCGTTGTAACCGAGGCTCGGGTGGCTGTAGTAGGACATGATCGAGTATTGGTAGCTGTCCTCGCCGCTGGGCAGGTACGGCCCGTCGGTGCCGCCGCCGCCGGCGTTGTAGTTGCCGGGGTGTTTGAGGCCGATGGCGTGCCCGATCTCGTGCAGGATGGTGAGATAGCCGTAGGTGCCGGCGGTCGGGGAGACGTTGCTCGTCTGGTCGTTGGCGAGATAGACGTCGCCGCCCAGTGCGCTGGTGCTGGGGTAGTAGGCGTAGCCGGCGGACACGCCGTTCTGGTCGTTGGTCCCGAACCGCACCGAGCCGCCGGAGCCGCTGTCCGACACCTCGGTGAAGGTGATGTTGGCCACCTCCGCCCAGGTGGCCAGGGCCGCGCGCACCGCCGTCCTTTGCGCCGTCGTCATGGTGGCGAAGCCGGAGCGGTCGCTGCTGGTGGCGTAGGACGGCGCCACCGTCATGAAGCTGTAGGTGACGGTGGCGCTGCTTCCGGCGGTGGAGGAGCCCCATTTCGGCGTGCCCGACGGCAGCAGGGCGGCGATGTAATAGGCGGTGGCGCCTTGTGCCTCGACGGGCGCGCTTGCGGTGGGCGTGCTTCCCGTGGTCTCGCTTGCGATGCCGGTGTCCCGCATCAGGCCGGAGCAGAGGGCGCATCCGCAACGCAGGGCGGTGGTGTCGTCGAGTGGCATGCCGGCACGCTCCGGTGATCAGAGGGTGGTCAGGGTGAACGCGGAAGGCGATCGGCGACGGCCGTCCGCAGAAGGCGCCGGAGGGCGGAGCGCACGGCCGCTTCCGGCGGTGTCCCGTCGGGAACCGGCAGGGCCTCGGGCGGGGCGGTGAACAGGGGCGGCGATCCGAGGTCGGCGCGCGCGCGATGCAGCCCGGCGGCGAGCGCCAGCAGCGCCGGGCCATCCGGTCCGGCCGGTACGAGACGGGCGTGGAGCGTCACCAGCAGCAGCCCCGGATCGGCCAGCCGCGGGTCGTTGCGGACCAGCGCCACCACCGCCGGGCCGCCGGCCGGCATGCCGGCGGCCAGCTCCGCCGCCGCCCAGCCGCACAGCCGACCATCGTCCAGCAGGTCTTGCGGGGCCGCGACCGCGCACAGGACGCCCACGCTCCCCACCTCCCGAAAGAAGGGAACGGGGGAGGCCGCGGCCACCGTCGAGGCCGCCATGGCGAGCGCGAATCCGGCGCATTCGGGAAGGGATGGCATGGCGCGCTGTGATCCGGACTGCGGCTGTCGGCGGTGCGGGCGGTGTTCCCTGCCCGGCCTGGACCGGGTGGCACCGTTCCACGAATCCAGCTAGACATGGAAATCAGTCATGTTCAACCCGGACGACGGGCGTGCGGGCGGCGCCGTCACCCTTGTCGTGCATGCCGGCCGCCGTTGCGCTTTTGGCGTGCCGGCTGCGGTGTCCAGGGAACATTAACCGGCTGGTAGCGGGTGCCTCCTAGGGTGGAGAATCGGCCGGCCCGGCAGAGCGCAGGCGCAACCGGATCGTGATGGCACAGGATCCCCGCAAGGAGCACAGGATGAACCGCCTCGCGGTCGATGGGTTCAACGAATTCGACGGGCAGTCGGTGCTGATCACCGGCGGCACCGGTTCCTTCGGGCGGCGCTTCGTGGCGACCCTGCTGCGCCGGGCCAACCCGCGGCGCGTCATCGTCTTCTCGCGCGACGAGTTCAAGCAGTACGAGATGCAGCAGCAGTTCGGGGCGAAGGGCGACAGCCGGCTGCGCTTCTTCATCGGCGACGTGCGCGACTGCGAGCGGCTGGAACTGGCGATGCGCGAGGTGGACGTGTGCATCCACGCCGCCGCGCTGAAGCATGTGCCGGCCGCCGAGTACAACCCGATGGAGTGCATCCACACCAACGTCTACGGTGCGGAGAACGTGGTGCGCGCGGCGCTGCGCACCGGGGTGCGCCGGGTGGTGGCGCTGTCCACCGACAAGGCGGCCAACCCGATCAACCTCTACGGCGCCAGCAAGCTGGCCTCCGACAAGATCTTCATCGCCGCCAACAACCTGGCCGGCGGCCGCGACGTGCGCTTCTCGGTGGTCCGCTACGGCAACGTGGTGGGCTCGCGCGGCAGCGTCGTGCCGCTGTTCCACCGGCTGGTGGCGGAGGGGGCGGAGCGCCTGCCGATCACCGACGCGCGCATGACCCGCTTCTGGATCACCCTGCAGCAGGGGGTCGATTTCGTGGCGTCCTGCGTGGCGCTGATGCAGGGCGGCGAGATCTTCGTGCCCAAGATCCCCAGCCTGCGGGTGGTCGACCTCGCCCGCGCCATCGCCCCGCAACTGCCGCAGGAGCTGGTCGGCATCCGCCCCGGCGAGAAGCTGCACGAGGTGATGGTGACCGAGGACGACAGCCGCCAGACGGTGGAGCTGCCCGACCGCTACGTCATCGAGCCGGCTTTCGCCTTCTGGACCCATGAACCCTACGAGCGGCTGGGCGCGCGGCCGGTGCCCGACGGCTTCCGCTACGCCAGCGACACCAACACGGACTGGCTGGAGGGCGAACGGCTGGCCCGGCTGCTGGCCGAAGCCGCCTGAACCCCGGCGCGGTCCCCGTATGTCCCCCCCCTTTCTCCCCCCCCCTTTTCTCCCCTATGGCCGGCAGAGCATCGACGAGGACGACATCACCGCGGTGGCGGCGGTGCTGCGCGGCGACTGGCTGACCCAGGGGCCGGCGGTGGAGGCCTTCGAACGTGCCCTGGCGGAGCGGACGGGGGCGGCGCACGCGGTGGCCTGCGCCAACGGCACGGCGGCGCTGCATCTGGCCTTCCTGGTGCTCGACCTCGCCCCCGGCGACGCGGTGGTGGTGCCCGCCATCACCTTCCTTGCCACCGCCAGCACGGTGCGCCATGCCGGCGGCGAGGTCGCCTTTGCCGACGTGGACCCCGACACCGGCCTGATGACCGCGGACACCGCCGCCGCCGCCCTGGCGCGGGCGGAGGCCGCCGGCTGGCGGGTGCGGGCGCTGGCCCCGGTGCATTACGCCGGCCAGACCGCGGACCTGGACGCGCTGGGCCGCCTCGCCGCGGCGCGCGGGCTGACGCTGGTGGAGGACGCCTGCCACGCCATCGGCAGCGCGGATGAGCGCGGCGGCGCCATCCTGCCCGTCGGGAACGGTGCGGCGGGGGGCATGGCCGCCTTCTCCTTCCACCCCGTCAAGACCATCGCCGCCGGCGAAGGCGGGGCGGTGACCGTCAACGACGCGACGCTGGCCCACCGCCTGAAACGGCTGCGCAACCACGGCATGCTGCGCGAGCCGGAGGATTTCGCCGACCGGGAGGCCGGTTTCGCCGCCGCCGGCACGCCCAATCCCTGGTATTACGAGATGGCGGAGCCGGCCTTCAATTACCGGCTGACCGACCTGCAGGCGGCCCTGGCCTTGAGCCAGCTCGGCAAGCTCGACCGTTTCGCGGAGCGGCGGCGGCACCTCGTCGGCCTCTACGGCCGGGCGCTGGCGCCGCTGGCCCCGCTGGTGCGGCCGCTGACGCCTGTGCCCTGGTGCCGCCCGGCCTGGCACCTGATGGTGGCGCTGATCGACTTCGCCGCCACCGGGCGGGAGCGCGCCGCCGCCATGGCCGATCTCCGCGCCCGCGGGGTCGGCACCCAGGTCCACTACATCCCCGTGCACCGCCAGCCTTTCTGGGTGCGGCGCTACGGCCGCCTGTCCCTGCCGGGGGCGGACGCCTTCTACGACCGCGCCCTGTCCCTGCCGCTGTTCCCGGCCATGGCCGACGGCGACGTGGACCGGGTGGCGGCGGCCCTGGCCGAGGTGCTGGGGGGCTGAGGAGAGGATGTTGCGGACCACGCACTCACGCGCTGGGTTGCACGTGCCGTCACGCGCTCCAGAGTGCCGTCCCCGGACAGCAGATCGTCGAGGGATGATCCGCTATGGGCGTGTTGCTTTTCCATGAAGCCTCTCCCGATCGTCCGTTGGTGCGCATGAGTGGCACACCCCGCATTGTTATCGTCCGAACTATGCCTTAAGTAATCGGTTCGGCCGAGAGTTTCCCCTCGGCATCCCCTGCCGGAGACGGAACCCAGCGGTGCTCCGCAACACGATCTGGAACCTGCTCGGCGAGGGGCTGCCGATGCTGGCGGCCCTGTTGTCGATCCCGCTGCTGGTCGGCGGCATCGGGCTGGAGCGGTTCGGCGCGCTCACGCTGGTGTGGGCGCTGCTGGGCTGGCTGATGGTGCTCGATCTGGGGCTGGCGCGGGCGCTGATCCAGACGGTCGCCGAGCGGCGCGGCCGGGCGGACGGCACCGGCGTGGCAGGCATCGTCCGTCCGGCGCTGGCGTTGATGGGGCTGGTGGGGCTGGCCGGCGGGGCCGTGGTGGCGGCGGCGTCCGGGCCGCTCGCCGGCTGGCTGGCGCACGGCTCGGCGCTGGTGGCGGGGGAGCTGCGCACCACCCTGTTCATCGTCGCCGCCATCGTTCCGGTCGCCCTGGTCTCCGCCGCCCTGCGCGGCGTGCTGGAGGCGCACCAGGAGTTCCGCCGGGTCAACCTCGTCAAGATGACGGTGGGGGTGCTCAATTACCTGAGCCCGGTGGCGGTGCTGCCCTTCACCGACAGCCTGGCCGCGGTGATCGCCGCCATCGCCGCCGGGCGGCTGGCCGGTGCGGCGGCCTATGGCTGGCTGTGCCTGCGGGTGGTGCCCGAGCTCGCCGCACGCCCCCGCGGCCCGCGCGAGCCGCTGCGCCCGCTTTTCACGCTGGGCGCCTGGATGACGCTCAACAACCTGCTGGGCCCGCTGATGACCTACGCCGACCGCTTCGTGCTGGCGGGGCTGGTGCCGGTGGCGGCGGTGGCCTTCTACACCACGCCCTTCGAGCTGGTGGCGCGGCTGCTGTTCATCCCCGCCGCGCTGTCGGGGGTGCTGTTCCCCACCGCCGCCGGGCTGTTCCGGCAGGAACCGGCCGCACTCCGCCGCATCCTGGATCTCGGTGTGGCGGCGATCGCCGGGGTTTTCCTGCCGGTGCTGGCGGCGGCGGTGCTGCTGGGCGGGCCGGCGCTGGAGCTCTGGCTGGGCCCCGCCTTCGCCGCCCAGGGCGCGCCGGTGCTGGCGGTGCTGGCGCTGGGCGTGCTGTTCAACGCGACGGCCTATGTGCCCTACGCGCTGATCCACGGAACCGGCCGCATGGACGTGACGGCCTGGCTCCAGCTCGCCGAACTGCCGGTCTATCTGGCCGTGCTGTGGCTGCTGGTTGGCGCCTACGGGCCGCTCGGGGCGGCCATCGCCTGGACGGCCCGCACCGGCGTGGATCTGCTGCTGCTGCTGCTGCTGCTCGGGCGGCTCGCCCCCGGGACCGCGCCGGCGGCCGGCCGGCTGGCTCTGGCCGTGGTGGTTGTCGGCGGTCTGGCTGCCGGCGGGCTGGCGGTGGGCGGCGGCGAG
>OFDN01001554.1_pt1 | contig 14694 bp, 8 predicted proteins | sample 1520971 | NCBI WGS metagenome assembly OFDN01 (sample SAMEA94257418, study PRJEB24077) | hot springs metagenome | biome: Aquatic biome; feature: Geographical feature; material: Water | place: India | collected 2012-06-12 | depth 5 m
CTGATCGACGAGAAGCTGTGCATCGGCTGCGACAATTGCGAGAAGGCCTGCGCCGACAGCCACGACGGCCTCTCGCGCCTCGACCGCGAGGCCGGCAAGACCTACGCGCACCTCCACGTGCCGACGTCATGCCGCCACTGCGAGCATCCGCATTGCATGGCCGATTGCCCGCCCAACGCGATCAAGCGCGGCCCCGATGGCGAAGTCTTCATTGACGAGACCTGCATCGGCTGCGGCAATTGCCAGCGCAATTGCCCCTATGGCGTGATCCGCATGGATGCGAAGCCGCCGAAGAAGCCGGGCCTCCTGCAATGGATGCTGTTCGGCAAGGGCCCCGGCCCGGGCGAGGCCTCCTACTCGTGGCGCAAGAAGGCGGCCGAGAAGGATGGCGGGCAGAAGGCCAAGCAGGCGATCAAGTGCGACATGTGCTCGGGCATCGACGGCGGCCCGGCCTGCGTGCGCGCCTGCCCCACCGGCGCGGCGATCCGCGTTTCCCCCGACAAGTTCCTGACCTTCGCCAAGCTCACCGAGGACGTCGAGTGATGGCAACCAGGGCGGGGGCAAAGACGGGCGGCACGGGCCGCTTCAGTCAGGACGAGCGGCGGCGCGACAGCGACCATGTCAGCTTCCTGAAGCACAAGGGCTTCCGCTGGCTGTGGATCGCGCTGCTGCTTTCGGGCGGCAGCATCGCGGGCTATCTGCTGATCGATCAGGAACCGCGCCCCAATGGCGGCACGTGGTACGGCTATACGCTGGGCACCATCGGCTTCGGGCTGATCCTGTGGCTCTCGCTGCTGGGCGTGAGGAAGCGGCGCATCAATCCCGGCGCGTGGAGCCTCAAGGCGTGGACCTCCGCCCACGTCTATCTCGGCCTCGCGCTGATCGTGGTGGGGACGCTCCACACCGGCTTCCAGATCGGGTGGAATGTCCACACGCTCGCCTATGTGCTGATGCTGCTGGTGATCGCGACCGGGATCTACGGGGTGATCGTCTACGCCACCCTGCCCGCCAGCCTTTCGGCCAACCGCAAGGAGATGACGCGCGCGCAGATGCTCGAAGCGCTGACCGCCCTCGACCGGCAACTGGAGAGCGCCGCGCAGCCGCTTGCGCGCGCCGAGGCCGATCTCGTGATCGCAGCCCTCGGCCAGGACGTGTTCTACGGCGGCGCGCTGGCCCGGCTGACGGGGAGCTACCCCGGCTGCAAGACCGCGCGCGCGCTCAAGGGCATGGGCACCGGCTCCGAGGCGGAGGCGCGCGTCACCGCGCTGCTCGAGAAACGCCGCGAACAGCTCGCCCAGATCCGCGGCGCCTTACGCATCCGCGCGATGCTGGAGATCTGGCTGTTCATCCACATCCCTCTCACCATCGCCCTGATCGCCGCGCTCACCGCGCATGTGATCAGCGTGTTCTACTACTGGTGAGGGGGCTGCGATGGCCTTCCTGATCCGCACCATCGACTTCACCGCCGCCGGGCGCGAGATCATCCGCGACCGGACGCTCGACCAGACCCGCCTCACGGTGGGTCGCGCGGCCGAGAACGACATCCACCTGCCCGACCTCGCGGTCGAGCAGCACCATGTCGCCATCGACCTCGCGCCCGATGGCACGCTGGCCGTCAGGGCGCTCGGCACGCTGGGCTTCGGGCTCGACGGCCGTGTGGTCAAAGAAGGCACCATCGACCCGCGCACCGGGGGCGAGGTGGCGCTCGGCGCGGCGCGCCTCGCGGTGACGCGCGAGGGCGACGGCAGGATCGCCATCACCATCCGTCAGGTGGTCGCCGATGAAGGCAAGATGGACGCCCTGCGCGGCTTCGCGCTCGCCTCCAAGCTGCCGGGCAAGCGCGTGATGAGCTGGATCTTGGCCTCCGCGATCATCCTGCTGCTGCTCGCCCTGCCCGTCGCGAGCCACCTCCTGCGCACTCCGGCCAAGCCCGATCCGACCGGCAAGACCCCGGGCGCGGTGCTGATGGACAGCGCCTGGACCTCGGGCGAATTGTCGCTCAAGCACCACTCCCTCGAAAACAATTGCGAGAGCTGCCACGTCGCTGCCTTCGAGTCTGTGCAGGACGAGACCTGCCTGTCGTGCCACCAGGACATCGGCGATCACGCGCAGAAGCCGCGCCTTGCCAAGGGCATGCCGCCACTTTCCGAGGGCGACGCGCTGCAATGGAAGATCGCCGAGGGCTTCGGCAAGGAAGGCCCGCTGGGCTGCGTCGCCTGCCACTCCGAGCACGAGGGCCCGGTGCGCACCCAGGCGGGGAGCGAGGCCTTTTGCGGCGATTGCCACAAGGATCTGGGCACGCGCCTGACCGACACGGCGCTCACGGATGCGCATGATTTCGGCAAGACCCACCCGCAGTTCCGCCCGCTCTATTTCGCCAGCTTCGGCGCGGCGAAGCCCGTGCGCGCGGCGGCGGGGAGCGTGCCGGTCGAGCGCTCGGGCCTCGTCTTCCCGCACGATGTCCACATGAACCCGCGCGGCGGCGCGGCGCGGATGGCGGTGAGCCTCGCGCAGTATCGCAGCCCGCTCGAATGCAAGGACTGCCACGTCGCCACGCCCGACAAGGTCACCTTCAAGCCGGTCGAGATGGAGCAGGCCTGCGAGGCGTGCCACAGCCTCGTCTCGGGCCGCACACCGGGCGGGGCTTTAAGCAAGCTGCGCCATGGCAGCGTGAAGAACCTCGCCGAGGATCTCGCGCGGATCACCACGGGCCCGCGCCCGGCGCTCTCGCCCGGCCGCCAGCGTCCGGGGCAGTTGGGGAGCGCATCGCCCTATCGCGCCGATTTCGGCCGGCCGGTGCGCGCCTATATCGGCATCTCCAACGCGCTGTCGGTCGGGGGCGTGTGCACCGAGTGCCACCTGCCCACCCGCGGGCCGACGGGGCAGGCCGACCTCATGCCGGTCAATTTCCCCGAGCGCTTTCTCACCAGCGGCTATTTCAGCCACGCCGCCCATGCCAAGCAGAAATGCTCCGATTGCCACGCGGCCGACACCTCGAAGGCGGCGAGCGATCTCCTGATGCCCGACCTCAAGAGCTGCCGGACGTGCCACCTCGGCGCGGCCGCCGTGAAGACCGCCAAGATCGTGCCGAGCGACTGCGCGATGTGCCACGCCTATCACGTCCCCGCCGGGCAATGGCAGGGCCTCAAGCCGGGCACGGCCGCGATGCCGCACTACAAGCCGCCACCCCCTGACAAATCAAAGGTTGCAGCAAAGCTGGCACAGGCTAGACCTTAACTATGGATAGGGGTGCTTATTCGACAGGCCGTGCGGTGCTGATCGCACAGATGACCGACATTCATGTCGGCTTCGCTCCCGATGAAAAGCCCGAGGAATTGAACCTCACCCGCTTCCGCGCGACGCTCAAGCGGCTGATCGAGGGGCCCAACCGCCCCGACTGGCTGGTGCTGACCGGCGACATCACCGATCACGGCGACGCCGAGAGCTTCGCCAAGACCATAGAGATCCTGCGCGATTGCCCGATTCCGATCCTGCCGATGGTCGGCAACCACGACAGCCGCGAGGGCCTGCTCGGCGCCTTTCCCGAGGTCGAGCCGGCCGAGGGCGGCTTCCTCCACTATGTCGTCGATGCCGGGCTGGGCCTCAGGATCATCTGCCTCGACACGCTCGAGGACGGGCGCCACGGCGGCGCCTTCTGCGAGGACCGCGCCCGCTGGCTGGCCGCGCGGCTGGCCGAGGCGCCCGATACGCCGACGCTGATCTTCATGCACCACCCGCCGGTGGTCGCCGGGATCGACTGGATGGATCCTGCCCCCGATGAAGGCTGGATCGTGCGGCTGCGGGACGTGCTGGAGGGGCAGACGCAGGTGCTCGCGATCCATTGCGGGCATCTCCACCGCCAGATCTCCACGCGCTTTGCGGGGATCCCGCTGGGGGTGACCCCCTCGGTCGCTCCGCTGGTGGCGATGGATCTCAACCCAATCGACCAGAACGTGCCCGACGACCGCGAGCTCATCACCACCGAGCCGCCGACCTATGCGATCCACCGCTGGGATGGCGAGGGTCTCGTGTCGCACTACGAGCGCGTGGGCGACTGGCAGGTGCTGGCGCGCTTCCACGCAGGTCTCCAGCCGATGATCGAGGGCATGTTCGCGGAGAGGGAGTAGGTCTTAAATCGTCATCCTGAACTTGTTTCAGGATCCATCGGGCCGCTTGAACCGCTATCCGAACATCTGCAGCCACGGTTCGTCAGGCGACGACAATCTGGCCTCTTTGGTGAGCACCGCGCTTGCTGAGCAATGGATGCTGAAACGAGTTCAGCATGACGAGGGTTGCGTCTATTTCCGCGCCGCCGCCCTTTGCGCCCCCACGGGTGCCAGCCCGACCCAGCGCTTCATGTCGACCTCGTCGCTGACCTTCCACGGCACGCCGCTGCGGGTCATGAACATCCGCTCCATCTCCTCGCGGGTGAAGGGACGCGAGCCGAGGCGGCCGAACACCGCCATCTGCCCGCCGGTCTCGTCCACCGCGCGGTCGCGGTCGAGGCCCTTGGACATGGCGATGGCGGGCGTCGGCGTCTTGGCCCAGGCGATCAGTTCGGGCATCGGCGCGGGGCTGAAGCCGTAGAAGCCGCGCTGGCTTTCGGGGCTGGTGAGTTGCAGCACCTTCACCCCGTTCTTTCCGTCCGCGACATAGGCGAACAGCGAGGCGTTGGTGGTGCCGACGATCACGTCCTCGGCATCGTTGAGCGCGCCGCCCAGCGTCACCTTCTGGTAGACCTTGGGTGCGCGCGGGTTGGTGACGTTGAGGATCACCAGCCCCTCCTGCTTCGCTGCGACATAGGCATAGGTGCGCGCGATATACATGCGCCGCGCGTCGGCGAGCGGCACGGTCGCCTCGGGCACCGCGACGGGGTTGCGCAGCGAGGTGATGTCGAACAGCTTCACGCCCTCGGCATCGGTCACCCACAGATAGCGGAACTGCACCGCGCTCGCCCGCGCATCACGCAAGGTCCGCACCGCGGCAAGCTTGGGCGTGTCGGGATCGCTGAGGTCGACCACGACCAGGCCCTTGGCCGCCGTGATGTAGGCGATCTCGCCCGCCAGCACGATGTGCCGCGCGCCGTCGAGCACGCCGCCCGGGTTCCAGGCGGTGGAACCGTCGGCATAGACCTTGCGCTTGAGCTTGTTGTTGCGGAATTCGCCGTCCGCCAGCGTGTTGACGTTGACGAGGATCAGGCCCTCGACCGCGTCGGTGACGGCGGCATAGTTGTAGATCGGCTTGAACGCCTGTTCCTGATTGGCCGCGCGCATCGCCTCGGTGTTGCGGGTCGGCGCGATCGGCTGGTTGGTGGCGAGCGCCATGCACGTCGCATTGGTGGTCTTGACCTGCGTGTCGTGGCCCAGCGCCGAGAACGGCCCCTTCAGGATGCGTTCGGAGGTGCCCTTGTTGGCAATGCTCGCGACGTCATAGGCGACGAACCCGCCCTTGCCTTCGGCCACGAACATGTATTCGCCGCGCAGCTGGAGGCAGCCGACCCGGCCCGGCGTGCCTTCGTGGACGTTGACGAATTCCTCGAAGGGATGGGTCTCGCCGCTGAGCTTTTCGTCGAAGGCCTTGCCGCGCACCCAGTTCTTCAGCTCGCGCCCGTTCTGTTCGACATGGAGCTTCCAGTAATCGGGATAGGCATAGCGCTGGAGGTAGGAGCCGATCACCGCCTGCGGCTCGTCATATTCGGTCACCCGGGTCGCCTGGAACCCGCCCTCGAGCCCGCTCCACGCGTTGAGGCCGACGAAGTTGACGTAGTTGGTGCCGAGCAGGAAGAGCTGCGCCATGATGGCGTTGTTGTCCTCCTTGGCGGAGAGGTGGCAATCGGTGCAGGTCTTGGTCTCGGTCAGGCGCACGGTGTGCGGGAAGTGCGGCGCGAAGGCCTGGCTGGAGAAGCCGATAGCCGAGATAGGCGGCTGCTGCACGTAGATCCGTTCGCGGTTGATATTGGTGGACGACAGCACCAGCGCCGAGGAAGACCTGACGGGCGCGACCTGGTTGCCCTTGGTGGTCATGTGCTTGCCGAGCTGGAACATCTCGTCGCGTGCGACCTGCGGGTTGTAGGTGGCGAAATTCCTCGTCTCGCCGCCCTCGTAGCGGTGGACGGGGGTCTTCCAGTTCGCTTCGATCGGGAGGTGGCACCCGCCGCAACTCGTGGTCCATGACAGGTGGCAGGTAAAGCAGGCCATCTCCGGCTCACGGTGCGCGCGGTCGGGCTCGGATATGCCGGTGCCGAATTCGAAATTGCCGGTCTCCGCCCCGTAGCGGCTGACGAGCTTCGCGCGCGCGGCCTTGGCGTTGAACACCGGGGTGGCGGGATCGACCGAGTCCTTGACGAGGCTCATCTCCCACTCAAGGCTGGGGTCGACGATCGAGCGCTGGATCAGGCGTTGCCTTCCGTCCGGCCCCTCGAGCCATTCGAAGCGGCGCTTGCCGTCGGGGTTGCGCAGCAGGGCGAGGTTGTGGCCCTCGGGGGGCGCGGCCGGGCCGCTGGTGCGCAGGGTAGGGTAGGCGTCGGCGGTGCCATGGCAGTCCTTGCAGGTGATCTCGATCGCGTTCGCCACCTCGCCGTAGATGAGGCCGTTGCCGTGGCTGTCCTGCTCGAAGTGGCAATCGGCGCATTGCATGCCCCTTTCGGCATGGATGTCCATCAGGTGCACCGCCTTGCCCGGGTTGATGCCCGCAGGCACGAACTTGCCCTCGCCCTCGCGCCGCCACTTCTCGGGATCGTCGGGGTCGACGATATTGCCCTCGGCATCGAGCAGATTGCCCTCGCGGTCGCGCTTGAAGATCGCTCGGAAGTTCCAGCCGTGGCCGTGATAGTCGGCGAACTGGGTGTCCTTCAATTGCGGGTTCAGGTCATAGACGTTGCGCAGGAAATCGAGGTCTGCCCAGTTGCCCTTGGGCGCGGCGCCTTCGGGGTTGCGGTCGGTGACCGCACGGACTTCGGCGGCGGTCGGGTATTTCTGCTGCTTGGGCCACATGAAGGGCGCGTCGGACTCGTAGTCCCACATGGTGTAGCCGAGGAACGAATTCAGGAAGATGTTGGGCTGGTGCATGTGGCAGTTCATGCACTGGCTGGTGGGGATCGCGCGGGTGAAGACGTGCTGGAGCGGGTGGCCGCTTTCCTTGACCTTGCCGCTCGCGGTGCGGAGTGCGCCGTCATCGGCGTGATCGTCATGCCCCGGCTGCTTGACCGCGCCGTGGCCGCCCTTCTTCTCCTCATAGCCGGACGCGTGCGCGATCTTCTCGGCGATGGTGGGGTCGGCGGTGATGCTCTGCCCGTCGCGCCCGTATTGCGCATAGGTCAGCGAATGGCGCGGCTCGCGGTCATTGGCGTAGACCACGTGGCACGACGCGCAGCCCGAATGGCGGTAGTCGCCCGGCTGGTCGTTGGTGCCCATGAACCAGGTGAAGGGATCGTTGAGGCGCGTCTTGTGGATGTTGAGCGCCGGGATCGCCACGCGCAGGCCAGTGCCCGGGCCGCGGTTCGATTGCTTGAGGTCGGGCCGCCCGGGCTCTTCCAGACGCTGGATCGAGCCGGTCGGGTTGGGCAGGCCGATTTCCGGGAACTGCGAGTTGATCGTACGCCCCCCGCGCTCGAACACGCGGAACACGTCGCCCGGCGGGATCACGTGCCAGGTCGGCAGCGGATACATTTCGGCGAGCACGCCCCGCGCGACCTGATCCTCGGACAGCTTGCCCCCCGGCCCCGCGCCGGGCGTGGTGATGTGCGCCGGATCGCCCTCGCGCGTGTAGGCCTCGCCGAGGAGGTAATTCTTGAAGGGCAGGATCCCGTTATTGTAGCTCGCCCCGCCCCACAGCATCGCGCCGGTTGCCATGATCGAGCGCTCGGCGCTCTCGATCGCCTGGATGTGGCACGCCCCGCAGGCATCGCGCGCGACGCGGTAGTCCGAGGGGTTGATGAACTTCACGAACTCCGGCGATTCCTGGTTGAGCAGCGCGTAGGAACGCTGGGGGTTCGCCGAGGAGGGAAAGTGCCACGACTTGGGATATTTCGGCAGCACGTGCGCCGCATCGCGCGCTGCGACATAGTCCGGGTGATCGTGCGGCAGTTCGGAATTGCCGCGGATGCTCACATTGCCCCCGTGGCAGTCGGTGCAGCCGAGCCGCACCGCGGGGCTGACGTGCATCGTCGGCGCGTCGGTCTTGACGTGGCAGGTGAGGCAGCCTTCGGACTTCGCTTCCATTTCCGCCACCGATTGCCGCTGCGGCGCGGGGGGCGCGATGACGAGCGAGTAATCGCGCTTGACCGGCTTTTCCTTGTCGGAGGCCATCGGGCTGCCAGCGAACAGGGACATGGCCAGCACCAGCGCTGCGGCAATCAGCGCAAGGTGGCGGGCGAAAGGCTGGGTGAGCGCGCGCATCAGTAGGTCAGCACCACGTTGGCGAGGATCGAGACGAATTCCTGTCCGCCCCCGCGGGAGGTGAACAGGTCCTGGAAACCGTCACCCGCGATCAGCGTGGCGGCGGACAGGCGGAAGACGAGGTTCTGGTTGGCATGCGGCCGCCAGATCGCCGAGGCCGAGAGGTCGAAGCCGATCTCCTTGGGGATCGAGCCTTCGTTCCTGAGCACCTCCAGCACCGAGGTGTTCTCGAACCACAAGTGGTTGGCATTGGCGGTGAGGCGGAATTCCGGCGTCAGATCGAAGTCCGCGCCAACCCCGGCAAGGATCAGGCCCGGGTTGTTGAAATTGCTCTGCCCCTGCTCCTTCGAGGAGCGCAGCGAATTGAGCAGGCCATTCCTCCCGTTGACGCTGATGACGCGCCCGCCGCCCGCGAAGGGGATGGTCTGGCGGATCCAGTAGGAGGTGTCCGCGCCTGCGAAGACCGGGTTCTCGAAGATCGCGTCGAACCCGCCTTCGGTATCGTCATAGGGATCGCTGTCCCCGCTGGCATAGGCGGCCGAGAGGCGGAAGCGCATCCAGTCCTTGTCGTAGCTCGCTTCCAGTGCGGCGAACTGCGCGTTGATGTCGGCCGGGCGGTCGGTGAGGAAGGAGTTCCGGTCCTCGCCCAGCGCCCAGTAGAAGCTGCCCGTGAGATTGATGCGCCCGATGCGGCCGTCGAGATTGTAGCCGAGATAGAACGCGTCGTATTCGCGGCCGCGCAGGGTGCCCAGCAGGGCCGGGCGGACCGGGAAGCCGTTGTCGTCGATCTCGATATCGTCGGCCTCGCGGTTGCGGTTGTAGACGACGGTGATCTGGCTGGTGAGCGCCGGGATCAGGAAATCCTGACGGTAGGCATTGGCGACGAACACGAAATCGTCGCGCGGGCTCTGCGTCACGTCGTTGAGGCCGCTGTTGGTGTCCTTCTCCAGCCGCCAGAAGGCGCCGAGGTTGAACTGGAAGCGATTGTTGTCGCGCGATCCGAACAGGCGCACGCCCAGCTGCTGGTCGTTGAACAGGAACCCGCGGAAGTCCGACTGGAACGGCTGGATGCCGGCGCGGATCGAGATGAAGTCGAACCTGTCAGTGTCGAACTGGCCGAAGTGGTAATCGACGAAGGCTTCCTGCACCCCGAGGAAATCGTCCAAGCGGTGCGAGGGGCGCGAGGGTTCGACGAACAGCACGCGGCGCTCGGGCACGTCGACATAATTGACGTTGTAGGCCAGCGTCAGGCGGTATTCGATGGTCGGCGGCTTGAAGTTGGTCGAGCCCTTGAGCAGCGCGAAGCCGGCGATGAAGGTCTGGCTGAAGACCTGGCTGAAATCATTGCCGAACACGTCGTTGCGGTCCGGGTCCTCGGTGGTCTGGACGCCGACGGGAATGGGGAAGGTGCGCGGTTCGTAGACCGTGTCGCTGATGAGGTTGGCAACGAAGAACCAGTCGTCCTCCTTGATCGGCAGCCACGGCACTTTGGCCCGGTTGATCGGCCGGTCGCCCTTCAGCGTATTCTGGTTGTAGGGATCGAGCAGGTTCTCCTTCACGAGGCCGAGGCTCTGGATAAGCCGCCAGCGGTCGGGGATCGGCACCTGCTCGGCCGGGAAGGCCTGGGGGGGCGGCGCGCGCACCGCGCCTTCGTTGTTCTGCTCGATCCTTTCAGGGAGCGGCGCGGTGTAGCCCGGGCGCTCGCGGCCCTCGATGATGCCGGGGTCGACGGGGGGGACATCCTGCTCCCAGTCCTGCGCGGCGGGAGCCTCGCCGGGCGGCACAACCGGGGGCGTCGCCTCGTCGGGCGGGGCGGCCTGGAGCAGCAACAGGGCGGGGAGCAGCGCCGTCATCTGCTACAGCCCCTGACACACGTTCTGTTCGCTGCTGCCGATGAACGGCGCGAAGGGGCAATTGACGTAGCGCAGCCGCACCTGGCGGTTGCCGACCTGCACCACGATCCGGTCGGAGCGGATCGCCGCAGGCGCATTGCCGAGGCCCCCTCCGGCGCGCGCGGCGCCGTTGTGGAGGCCGAGGAAGCTGATCATGTCGTCCTGGTCGATCCCGTCACCCGAAACGCCGATGCCGCCCACCAGCACATTGCCGCGATAGACCGGGACCGAGCCGGGGAAGATCTGGATGCCGTTGGCCAGCCGCGGCGTGCCGCCTGCGGTGTTGGGCAGACCCGTGCAGGCGCGCGGCGTGTCCTGCGCGCTCGCGCCGGTCACGAAGCCGAGGTGCTGCGCGAGGTTGCCGACGATCAGCGCCGATTGCAGCCCGGTCGAGAAGGGGCTGAACTGCTGGATCGGGCGCGAGAAGGGCCCGTTCGGCTGGCCCACCTCGCCATCGGGGAAATAGGGCCGCGAGAGGTTGCCGTTGGCACGGTCGGAGAAGGCGGTGCCACCCGTCAGCGCGCTCGCATCGCCGAGGAAGCTGCGCAGCCGGGTGACGAATTGCGGCACCTCTCCTGCTGCCGCGCCAAGCTCGGCGGCGGCGAAGTTCCCTGAGAAGAAATTGGCGGTGCGCGCCTTCTGCAAGCTCACGTCGATCCCGAAGATCGGCGCATCGGGCGAGCGCACGAGGCCCAGCACCGCCCCGCGCGTGTCGACGAGGCTGATCGTCACCTGCGCGCGGCTGTCCAAAGGTTGGCGGATCTGCGCCCGCGCGCGGCTCATGACCGCGAAGGCTTCCTCGAGGATCACCCGCGCCTCGGCGGCGGTGAGCGGCGCGGCCACATCACCCGCATCGGTGCCGCCGCGCACCGGATAGCGGTTCGCGCCTGCCCCGTTCGTGAGCACGAAGGCATCGCGATTGGCGAACTCCGCCACGGTCGAGGCGCGCACGCCCGACGCCTCGGTGCCGTAGGTCGCGCCCGCCAGCAGACCTGCGCCGCTATAATATCCGTTCACCGGCACCAGCGCGCCCGCCGTGCTCGCGAAGCTCGCCCCCGCGACATTGCCGATCTGCGGGTATTCGACATCGGTGTAGCGCAAGCTCGTGCCGTCGGCGGTGATGCGGTCGGCGCGGATGGCGACCGGGGCCTCGAAGCCGACTGTGCCCGCAAGCGCGATCGCCTCGTCGAGGTCGGTATCGCGGTCGAGCACATTGGGGTCGAAGCCGTAGGTGCCGTCGGCGATCACCCCGATCCCGCCGACGACGACGCCATTCTGGTAGAGCGGAAAGCCGCCGGGGTCCGCCGCCAGCCCGAGCGGCGAGCGCTTGGGGCCGATCAGCCCGTCACTGGCACGCGCCGCGAGGTCGGAGCAGGGGAGCTGGCTGAACTGCACCCCGAACAGCGGGCCGCTTTCCAGCCCCACTGTGGTCGGCGCGGGCGGGAAGTGCTCCTGCACGATGAAGCTCGCGGTGCGGCTCGAGAAGGCGTTGCCGCTGCTCGACAGATAGGCGCCGGTGATCGCCTTGGCGATCGCGGCGCCCGCCGACGGGATGGTGAGGCCCTGCGCATCGCGGCTGGTGCCGTCGCGCGCGGGCGGAATCTGCGCGGTCGCGGCAGCCCCGGGCATGGCGAAGACGCCGAGGACATTGCCCACCCGGTCGGTCACCGCGATGGTCGCCGCCGCGCCCCGCGCGCGCGCCTCGGCGGCGGCCTGGGCGATGATCGTGCCGACCTCGGCGCTCGACAGGCTCTCGGGCGCGGGGACGCTGAACACCTGCCCGGCAGGCGGCGGGGTGGGCGTGGGGGCAGGCCCGCCGCCGGTCGCGCCGCCATTGGTGGGCGGGCCGTCGCCGCCGCACGATGCGAGCACCAGCGCGCTCGCTGTCAGCCAGAAGGTGGTGATCCCCCCCCGCATCGCTATTTCAGCCGTCCGATTGCGCCAGCCGCCGCCTTCAAGGCGGCGCGGAAATCGGCCGGGCGGTAGGCATTGGGCTCCTCGACCGCCTTGTAGGCCCGCGAAATGTCACCGCGAATGCCCGCCGCCGCACCCTGCGTCACCCGGCCCTCGCGCACCAGCGCGTTGAGCAGCGTGTCGACCGCCATCACCGCCTGCACCGATCCGGCATAGTCGGTGAAGCGTGGGCTCGTCGCCTCGCCGGATATCGTCGCGATGATCCTGAAGGTGTCGGCATCGCTGTAGGAGCGGCCCGCAAGCGCATCCGACAGCGCCCCGGCGCGCGCTGCCAGGGCCTGCGCAGCGGCGCGCGCTTCGGCGGGGCCTGCACCGAACGCCTTGTGGAAGTCGCGCGCGGCGCTCTGGAACGCCCCCGCTTCGCCCGGCACCAGCGCGCCCGCAACTGCCGAGAGCATGATCATGTTCTCGTCGTTGAAGGGCGGGTTGCCGAAGGGGATCGGACGGCCGGGATTGGTCTCGAAGGTGAGCTTCCTCTGCGGGCCGTCGGTGATCGTGCGGTGGCACGAGTGGCAATCGAGGAAGTAGAACTGCGGGAAGGCGCCCTCGTAGCCGAACCTGGGCTGGGCAAAGAGGCTGGTCGACCGCCGCACGGCCTCGGCCTGCCCGACCGCCCAGAACCGCACCGAACTGGGCGGGCCCTTCCGCGTCACGTAGTCGCCGTCGACCTGGTGGTGCTGCTGGAGCGCGCTGAACAGGTCGAGCTCGAAGGAGACGCGCGGGTGACCAGCGGCCATCATCGCGTGGGTGACGAACTGGCCGGGCTTGCTCGAGCCGTAATGGCAATCGAGGCACACCCCCGCGCGCGCCTTGGGATTGTCGAGCGGGGTGAGGCCTGCCGCGACATTCGAGGCGTGGGTGGCGGGGAGCGCGTAGTGCTCGGCGAGCCAGGTGCCGCCCGAGGCGCCGTGGCAGCTCTCGCAGCCGACCCCGTCGGTGAGCGTGAACTTCGCCCCGCGCTGGCCTGCGGGCGCGTTGGTGGCATGGCAGCCAAGGCAGGCAGGCGCGGACTGCGCATTGCCGAGCCCGAGGCTCGCGGCGATCTGCTGCCCGCGCCGTCCGCCGAGCACGGCATAGGCGCGGCTGTGTGCGCCCGAGGGTGAGGAGGGTTCCTGCCAGGTCGCGATCTCGTCCTGACGGACAACCGCGCCGTTGCCCTCGGCACGGCCGTGGCAGGTCGATCCGGCGCAGGTCGCCACGCCCTCGAAGGTGCCGCCGCCGAGCGCGGTCGAGACCGGATAGACGGCGATCAGCGCGAGCACTGCAGCAAGGCGCGCCAGCACGCGCCGCGAGGTCCCCCGTGCCGCTCCACCAGCGATCAGATCCGCCAGAAATCGTCTCATCCCATCCCCCCCGAGATGCCCGTCACCCGGCCCGGCCGGACCCCGGCACGGCTATCGACACGCGCCCCGCGCCACGATTGCCGCATCGATGCAAAGCCCGGTTGCGCACCGCGTCCCGATTCCCCCGTCAGGCCGACCCCGTCGCCCTTCTCCCAAGCTTGCGCCTGCGATGCAACAGGCAATCGGCAGGCAGCAGGCGACCGGCCGTGCCTGCGCGTTCAGCCCCCGCTCGCCTCGGCATCGGCCTCGAGCCCGGTGGCGAGCAGGTCGAGCTGCACCGTGCAGCCCTTGGCGATCAGGGCCTCGCCGAGCGTGTCGGGCGCCTCGAAATCGCCCTCGAGCAGCACGAAGCTGACCTGCGCGCTAGTCGCGTTGTCGGGCCCGGTGATGGTGTAGGGCGCGCCCTCGACGATCGGCAGGCGCGCCGGATCGAGCGCCGCGACGGTCACCGTCTCGTCGAAGGTGACATCGACCGATGCACCATTCTCGCGGTTGAACATGCGGTAGGTGATGGTGTCGGGCGCGCCGGGCCGCCACAGGCGCACCGTGGCAAGATCATAGAGGCACACCGTGCCCGAGCGGGTGACATCGACATACCACAGGCTGGGATTGGTCGGATTGCCCTCGGGCTCGCCGCGCACTGCCCCGGTGCGCACGCGGGTGGCGGCGCGCTTGCGGGTCAATGAGGCGAAACGGTCGGCGGCGACCTGCGGGCGGTCGCCGATGCGGAAGGTGCCCGCGCCCTTGATGACGCGCGTGCCATTGGCGGTCAGCACGGTGATGACATCGCCCGCCTTCAGTGTGATCGTGGCATTGTCGTCGACCTTGGCGCCGACCGGATAGCGGGTCGCCGAGGGCCCGGTGGACTTGACCACCACCCCCGCCATCGCCGCCGTCGGCAGGGTCAGTGCCGCTCCTGCCAGTGCCAGCGCGCGAAGGCGCCGCTTCAAGCTAATCGAGAACATAGGTTCCTCCCTCATCGATCGCTGCCATGCGCCGTGCAAGATTGCCTAGCGCTGAATCCTCCGGATGACGAGCCGCGACTGCTTCGGCGAGCGCGCGCGCGGCGGCCGGATCGGTTGCCGCGAG
>OFDN01001559.1_pt1 | contig 14662 bp, 10 predicted proteins | sample 1520971 | NCBI WGS metagenome assembly OFDN01 (sample SAMEA94257418, study PRJEB24077) | hot springs metagenome | biome: Aquatic biome; feature: Geographical feature; material: Water | place: India | collected 2012-06-12 | depth 5 m
CCTTGCCGGCAGCGGCGGCACCGGACCGCCACAGGCTTGGACAAGGCGGGAGGATCGGGCCGGTGGCTCTGGGCGAAAGCCCACCCGGTGCGCGGTGGCCTACGGCCAATGCCAAAGGCCCGATCCGTCGCCCCTGGAAAACTGAATCCCCACCGGTGCCGGACCCTGCCGGCAAGATGCCGGCAGCACTTTGGCTGGTGGCCGGCCGCCCCGGTGAAAAGATGCGCCCGCCGAGACGGGAGCGGGCTGAAACCGCTCGCCGGATGGATGGGAGTCCGCATGCTGTGCGGCATGCGGACACTGTTGCTCTTCTGGCTCGGCCTGGGCTCCCTCGTGGCGGCCGAGTTCGCTCGGCCCTACACGCCGGCGGCCTTCGCCGATTCGGACCGGTTGATGCGCATCCAGGTGGTGCTGCCGGAACTGGACCGCCTCTACCTCGAACACGCCACCAACCGCCATCTGCCCGGATTCGTTTACGGCGTGGTGGTGGACGGTCGCCTCGTCCATTCGCTCGCGTGGGGCCGCGCCCGCCTTGGGCCGGATCAACCGGTCAGCTTGGACACGCGTTTCCGGATCGCCTCGATGAGCAAGAGCTTCACGGCCCTGGCGGTTCTCAAGCTCCGCGACGCGGGCCGGCTGAACCTCGATGATCCGGTGACGAAGTGGATTCCGGAGTTCCGGCGGGTGCGGCCACTGACCACGGATTCGCCGCCCATCACCGTGCGTCATCTGCTGAAGATGGCCGCGGGATTTCCGCAGGATGACCCCTGGGGCGACCGCCGGCTGGACGATTCCGCGGCGGAGTTTTCCCGGCTGATCGCGGCCGGGCTGAGCTTCTCGAATCCGACCGGCGTGAAGTGGGAATACAGCAACCTGGGCTACGCGCTGCTGGGCCGGGTGGTCACCAAAGCGGCCCGCCGGCCGTATCAGGACTACATCACCCGCGAACTGCTCCGGCCGCTGGGCATGACCAACACCGTGTGGGAGTTCGCGGCGGTGCCGGCGGAGCGGCTGGCGCTCGGCTACCGCTGGGAACAGGAGCAATGGCGGCCCGAACCGATCCTGCACGACGGGGAGTATGGCGCGATGGGCGGCCTGATCACGACCTTGGAGGACTTTTCCCGTTACGTGGCGATGCACCTCGCTGCCTGGCCGCCCCGCAACGAGGTGGAACTGGCCCCGGTGCGACGGGCGACGCTGCGGGAGATGCACCGCCCGGCCGAAGTGCTGTCGGTGCTGACGGACAATCCCGCCTTCGATGGTCAGCCGAATCCCCGGGTGGCGGCTTACAGCTACGGGCTCAGTTGGAACGCCGATGCCAAGGGGAACATCTGGGTCCGTCACGCGGGCGGCCTCCCGGGCTTCGGCAGCGAATACCGCTTCCTGCCGGACCACGGGGTGGCCTTGATCGCGTTTGCCAATCTCACCTACGCCCCCATGACTGCGATCAACGCCCAGGCAATGCAGTTGCTGCTGGAAAAGGCGCGGGTTCGGGCGCGTGTCCCGCAGCCATCCCCGTGGCTGCGACGCCGGGCGGAGGAAGTGGCCGCCTGGATCCAGACCGGCGATTCGGCGACGGCGCAGGCCGCCCTGGCACCCAATGTGTGGCAGGACCGCAGCGAGGCAGACCGGCGCACCGAAGCCCGGGACCTATTGGGACAAGTGGGCACGATCCGCGAAGTGACGGCGGTAGTGCCGGAGAACCAGTTGCGGGGCCGGTTTCTGTTGGTCGGGGCGCGGGGGCAACTTGAGGTCTATCTCACACTGATGCCTGAGGCGGAGCCAAAGGTTCAGGAACTGAAGCTCCGGTTGCTGCCCGAAGCCGGACGCTGAGCCGGGCGCAGGTTGGGGGGCTGAAATGGCCGTTTGACCGGAGGGCGAGGCTGGACTACCGAAATGGAAGCAATCCACAACGTCCCCATCATGACCAAATCCATGCGTTTCCTGCGTTCACTCGGAGCGGTGTTGCTGTTGGGCTGGGCTGCGGCCGGCTGTTCGAGCGGCACCTGTCCGCTGGGCACCTGCCCGGTGAAGGACCTGAAGTATGGCCCGAGCACCTACGACAATGAGGGCACCCGGGCGGCCGTGGTGACGATCACGGATACGAACTATCCGTCCCTGTTTCCCAAGTCCGCTGGCAAACGCTGAGGCGGGACGCGCGGACGGAGTCCTGCCAACGGCTTTGCGCGGGTTCAACTTTCGGGAAAAATCCCTTGCACCGGGGTTGCAGTATCGTCTCTATTCCGCCCCGCGTTTTGGGGCTGTGTAGCTCAGTTGGTAGAGCAGCGGACTGAAAATCCGCGTGTCGCCAGTTCGATTCTGGCCGCAGCCACCATTCCCCCCTTTAGCCCCGATTTTGGCGGCTTTCCCCCTGACCAAGGTAGCCACGGTTGGTTACTTGAGCGCGCTGTGCCTTGGGCGTCTGCTGGTCGCATGAAAGGAACCCTGCTCCTGCCTGCCCCGGGGGCTGACTGGATAACGTCCAAATCGTGCGCGCTGAGCTACGGTTGTGCGACGGATTTGACCGCGACCGGCCCGGTCCTTCGCCACCGGGCGCATGGTCCCTGTGGCGTCCGGCATTCCGCCCGCCAAATCCGCCCTTCCCGCAGCGTGGGGCGTGCTCTGGTCCCATGAAGCCCGCCACCGCCCACATCCTGCTCGTCGAGGACGATGTCACCCAGGCATTGCTGACTCGCAGGCGTCTGCAGGGGCGGGGCTATCAGGTCACCCTGGCCCAAGATGGGCACGAGGCGATGAACATCGTCGCCCGCGGTCAGGTGCAGATGGTCATCAGCGACATCAACATGCCGGCCGTGGACGGCTACACGCTCTGCACGCACATCAAGTCCAACCCCCGGTTGCGGCACATTCCCGTCATCCTGCTGTCCACCCTGAGTTCGACCGAGCATGTGCTCCAGGGCCTGAATGCCCAGGCGGACTTCTTTCTCGCGAAACCGGTCAATCCGCAGATGCTGTTCGACCGGGTGGAGCAGATGCTGGCGAATCCGCCCAAACACGACGAGGAACCCCCGGCCAAACCCATTGAGATCTTCATCGATGGCATCCGGCATTCCGTAACTGCCAACCGGCGGCAGTTGCTGACCCTGCTGGTCGCGACCTACGACAATGTCGTGGCGCAGAACCGCGAATTGGGCCTTGCCCAGCAGCGACTCCGGGCGGCCGAGGCCAATCACCGGGCGCTGTTGCGGGATTCGCTCGATGCCCTGGTGGTCATCGAACCTTCCGGTGCGGTCCGCTTCGTCAATCCGGCCGCAGAACGTTTCTTCCGGGGCAACGCCGGACATATCCAGCAGGCCTTGGCCGACTTGGGGCCGCGGGCCGGCGAGACCCGCGAGGTGACGCTGGCGCAGGGAGACCGCACGGTCTTCGCCCAGATGCGCACGTGTCCGACCGTTTGGGACGGCCAGCCGGCCCTGTTGGTCACGGTCACGGACATTTCCCGGACCAAGGAAAACGAGGCGCGCATCCGCGAACTGGAAAGCGCTGCGGCGGCCTTTGGGGACACCGACGGCGCGGTGCGGATGGAAAGCCTGACGGCCTGCCTGACCGCGACCGCCAGCCCGGACCCGGCCTCGGCGGAAAGCATCCAGTTCAGTCTGCTTTCCAGCGCCAGCCGGGAAGCCCATCTGCGGTGACAAACCTGCTGACGCCGCCGACCCGCCGCGCAATTCTCCCTGCATGTTCTCCCTTGCAGGAAAGTGCGCGCTCGTGACCGGTGCTGGCTCGGGCATCGGAGCCGCCATTGCCGAACTGCTGGCCCGTGCGGGCGCCCATGTCGTCGTGGCGGACGTCAACGAAATCGGCGGTCGGCGAACGGTGGAAACCATTGAGGCGGCGCGTCGCTCGGCGGAGTTCGTCACCCTCGACATCACCCAACTGGACGCCTGCGTGGCCCTTTCGGAACGGCTCCACGCCGAGCGCGGACCGCTGGACGTTCTTGTCAACAACGCCGGAGTCGGTGCGGTGGGCACGCTGATCACGACGTCGCCGGCGGAGTTCGACCGGCTGTTCGCCGTCAACGTGCGGGGCACGTTCAACATGCTGAAGGCGTTCCTGCCGGCGATGGTGGTGCGCGGGGGCGGTTCGGTGATCAACCTGGCGTCGGCGGCGGGACTTGAGGGCCTGCAGGACCGCTTCGCCTATGCCGCGAGCAAGCACGCGGTCGTCGGCATGACGCGCTGTGCTGCCCTGGACCATGCCAAGTCCGGCGTGCGCGTGAACTGCATCTGCCCCGGGCGGGTCGAGACGCCCTTCGTGAAGTCCCGCCTCGCGGAGTATCCCGACCCCGAGGCCGCCTACCGGGAAATGTGCTCCACGCAGGCAAACGGCCGCATGGCCCGTCCCGAAGAAGTCGCCGCCCTCGCCCTCTACCTGGCCGCGGATGAAAGCTCGTTTGTGACCGGGGCGGCCTTCCCGCTCGATGGCGGCATGACCGCCGGCTCGGGCAAACTCAGTTGAGTCCGGTCCGCGGTAGTCACGGGCCTCATTTCTTCCCCGTCGCGTCCCGTTCCAAGTTAATTTCCGATTCCACCGTCTCGGCGAGGGTTTCGAGCAGTCGGGCAATCTCGCGGCTGAGCTGCTGCAATCGGCGCTGGCGCTCCGCCGCCGACAACCGCTGATCATCGGTGAGTCCCTGGACCTGCTGTTCGAGGCGGTGTAACTGGCGTTCCAGCCGGCGCTGGTTGGCTTCCGGCCCCGATTGGCAACCGGCGAAAGCGAAGAGAAGCAGGGCTGTCAACGCCAAGACGGCACGCATGGAGGCAGTCGGACAGTGAGGAGAAAGGAAAAGTGGTCGGGACGACAGGATTTGAACCTGCGACATCCTGGTCCCAAACCAGGCGCTCTACCAGGCTGAGCCACGTCCCGAACCGCGGGTGAAGGTGCCGGCGCGGAGCGGTCCCGGCAAACCATTTCCAACTCGGCTTTCCAACCCCGTCTCTGGCACGCTGCACCGGCTGTGTCCGCCGAGATCATTCCGACCCACACGCCCGCGCTGATGGCCGCGGCGGTAGAGCGTGCCGCCGGTCTGCTCCGCCAAGGGCAGGTCGTGGCCGTGCCCACCGAAACCGTTTACGGGCTTGCGGCCAACGCCCTCGACCCCGCCGCCGTGGCGCGCATCTACGCGGTGAAGGGCCGGCCGGCGCACAATCCCGTGATCGTGCATGTGGCCTCGCCCGCCATGGCCCGCGAATGCGCGTCCCGCTGGCCCGTCCTCGCGGAGCGCCTCGCGGCGGTGTTCTGGCCGGGGCCGCTGACGTTGGTCGTGCCGAAGGCGCCGGGCCTCCCCGACGTAATATCGGCGGGTGGTGACACCGTGGGCGTGCGGTGGCCGCAGCATCCGTTCATGCAGGCCGTGATCCGCGCCTGCGGTTTTCCGCTGGCGGCTCCCAGCGCCAACTTGGCGAACCGGCTTTCGCCCACCAACTGCCAGCATGTGCAGCGGCAGCTCGGCGACCGCATTCCGCTCATTGTGGATGGCGGTGACAGCAACGTGGGCATCGAGAGCACCGTGGTGGACGTGACCGGGACCGAACCGCGCATCCTTCGCCCCGGCATGATCCACGAACCGGCCATCCGGGCGGCCGCCGGCACGGATACGGCTGCGTTTGCCGGCGCGGAGGCGGGGCCGCTGCGCAGTCCGGGCCAGTTGGCCAAGCATTACGCGCCGCGGGCGCGTCTGGTGGTTCTGGCCTGGCGCGACGAAGCGGATTTGCTGGGACAACTCTCCCGCCTGGGGGCCCGGCCGGAAAGGACCTGTGTCCTGGCGCATTCCCGGATTCCGCTCGGCGGACATCTGCCGAACGTGCACGTCATTCCGGACGACCCGGAAGCGTTTGCCCGGGGCCTCTACGCCGAACTGCACGGCTGTGACGAGCAGGGAGCCGAATGGATTGTCGTCGAGCAACTGCCCGACGCGCCCGAATGGAGCGGCATCGCCGACCGCCTGCGCCGGGCCGCGGCCTGAAACGGCGCGAGCTTTCTGTTGCGTGCCGGCCGCGGCTCAAGCATACCAACGGCCGCGTTTCTGACGCCCCGGTGCCGGTGTGGCGAAATGGCAGACGCGATAGACTCAAAATCTGTTGCCCGAGAGGGCGTGGGGGTTCGAGTCCCTCCACCGGCACCACTTTCTCTTCACTGACCTCATCCGTTCACCTCGTCGGGCAGATCGGGTGATTTTTCCAGCCAGATGCGGAACTCGGTCCCGTGGTCTTCCGGATGGCTGCCTTGGTCGCGGCTGATCACTTCCAACCGCCCGCCGAACTGCGTGACGAACCGTTGCACCAGCGGCATGCCGAAGCCGGTGCCCGTTTCCCCGTCGGTGCCCGGCCGGCTGTGGCTCTTGCCGAGGTCAAACAGGTGACTCAGGACGTCAGCCGTCATCCCGATGCCGTGGTCGCGGACGGTCAGGCACACCTGATCTCCGTGCACCCGGGCAAACAGCTTGATGGTGCTGCCCCGGGGCGAATACTTGATGGCATTGGTGAGCAGGTTGTTGAGCACGGAATTTACCAGCGAACAGGACTCGGCCTGGACGTGCACGGCCGGAACCTCCGGTTCCAGCGTGATCTCTTTGGCGGCCAGCTTGGTCTGCATGAGCAGCCGCGATTCGGCCACCGCCGCAGCCAGTGAAACCGGTTCCAGCAACAGGTCTTTGTCCTGCGAGCGGCGCAGTTCCCGGACCATGGCGGTGACGTTGATGCCGTTCCGGACGGCGGCCCGCATCATCGGCATCAGTTCGCCGAGGCTGCTTTCCCCGAGGTCGAACGCCATCTGCAGCACCATGAAGTGGTTGGAAACGTCGTGGCTGATGATGTGCAGCAGTTCCCGGAGGTCGCGGTTGGCGCGCTCGATCTCCTGGCGCTGCGACCGAACGAGCAGTTGCGTGCGGATGCGGGCCTGGAGTTCTTCCGGCCGGAACGGTTTGGTCAGGTAATCGTTACCGCCGGCCGCGAAGCCCTGCACGATGTCGTCCAGCTCCGACTTGGCGGTCAGGAACAGCACGGGAATCTCCTGGGTCGCCGGTTCGGCCCGAAGCCTCCGGCACACCTCGAAGCCGTCCATGCCCGGCATCATCACATCGAGGAGGATGAGGTCGATGACGCCGGGAGTCTCGCAGAGCTTCAGCGCGCGTTCGCCGCGGTTGGCGATCTTCAGCTCGTATTCGTCCTGCAGCAGGCCGACGAGGATGTCGATGTTGGCCGGCGTGTCGTCCACCAGCAACAGGCACGGCCGGCGGGGATGTCTTCCGGGAACGGGGGCGGGAATCATTGTATCTGCGTAATCAAGCTAGGTTTGGGCGAATTTCAAACGTCAGCCGAGACGTTCCTGCAGCGCGCGCACCGCGTCGGCGGCGAGGTCGAAATCATAGGCCGCCGCGGCCCGGGCGATCGGCTCGAACTCTGCTTCCACGGCAGTGCCCCGGATCCGTCCGGCCAGTTGCAGGCAGGCTTCCCCGGCCCGCGCATCGCTCTGCTCCAGCAGCGCGACCAGGCGAACCAGGTGTGAGCGGAGTTCGTCCGCCGTGAGGGGGGCCGGGGACGCGGCGGCGGCGTCCACGGAGGGCATTGCGGCCAAACCCGCCAACACGATTGCCAGTTCCGCGTCCACGGCCATGAGCAAATCCGGGATGGCCACCGCGGGCGTCTGGCCGGCGCAGGCCTGGTCGAGCCTCTCGGCGGCGTGTTGCAGGTGGACCGCCCCGATGTTTCCGGCCAGCCCCTTCAGCGTGTGGGCGGCGCGGCGCGCGCCTTCGTGGTCGCCGGCTTCCTCCAGTTGCCGGAAGCGCTCGGCAAATCCGGCCTGGGATTCGCGGAACAGGACCAGTTGGCGGCGATAGAGGGCGGCGTTGCCCATCGTGACGGCCAGACCGGCACGGGCATCGATGCCGGGAAGATTGAACGGCGTCGGGCTGCCGGAGGCGACCTCGGCCGCGAGCGGCAGCCGCCGGGGAGTCCGCGGCTGGATCCAGCGGGCCAGTGTCTGGAACATTTTCCGGACATCCAGCGGCTTGGCGATGTGGTCGTTCATGCCCGCGGCGATCACCTTTTCCCGGTCGCCGCTCATCGCATTGGCGGTCATGGCGATGATCGGCAGCTCGGCAAACGCAGGCTGGCGTCGCAGTTCGCGGGTGGCGGTGTAGCCGTCCATCTCCGGCATCTGGATGTCCATGAGCACGCCGTCCACCGCGAGGCCTTCGGCCAGCAGTTCCAGGGCCTCGCGGCCGTTGCCCGCGAGGATGACCTCGATGTGGGCCTGGCGGAGCAGTTCGACCGCGAGCTCCCGGTTCATCTCGTTGTCCTCCACCAGCAGGATCCGGGCGCCGGCAAGCTTGTGGCAGTGCTCGCAGAACTCGTCGCCCCGCGGGAGGGATGCCGGGTCGGACACCAGCGTCAGCCCCAGCCGGTCGCCGATGGTTTCCAGCAGCGTGGAGGGCGAAACGGGCTTGGTGAGGAATCCCTCCAAAGTCAGTCCGGCCTGTTCCACGGCCGCCCGCAGTTCGTCGCGGCCGAAGGCGCTCACCATGATGACCGTGGGCACGCCCGGTCCGGAGAGCTCCCGGATGCGCCGGGCGCAGGTGACGCCGTCGAGGGTCGGCATTTTCCAGTCGAGCAGCACGACGCTGAAGCGCTCGCCCGAGGTTTTCCCGGTGTCTAGCCGGGTGAGGGCCGTTTCACCATCAGCCGCCGTTTCCGCGTCCATGCCCAGGCTGCGCACCATCGCGGCGAGGCTTTCCCGGGCATAGGCGTTGTCGTCCACGATGAGCACGCGGACTCCGGCCAGTTCGTCGGCGCGGACCATCCGGCGTCGGGGCCGGGCCGGCGGGCGGCCGAAGGTGGCGGTAAAGTGGAACGTGGAGCCCTTGCCGGGCTCGCTTTCGGCCCAGATGCGGCCGTCCATGAGCTCGACGAGATTCCGGCAGATGGCCAGACCGAGACCCGTGCCGCCGTATTTCCGCGTCGTGGTCGCATCGGCCTGGGTGAACGAACGGAACAGCTTGGGCTGGTGTTCCGGCGCGATGCCGATGCCGGTGTCGCGCACCCAGAAGTGCAGTTCCCAGCGGGTCTCGGACTGTGATTGGACGCGGGCGCCGAAGACGATCTCGCCGCGCTGGGTGAACTTGATGGCATTGGTGGCCAGGTTGGTGAGGACCTGCCCGAGGCGCAGCGGGTCGCCGACCAGCGATTCCGGAACGTCCGCCGCCAGGTCGAAGATGAGTTCAAGTCCCTTTTCCTCGGCCTTGAGACCGACCACGTTGGCGAGGTTGTCGAAGACGTCCTCGAGCCAGAACGGAATGGCCTCGAGCGTCAGCTTTCCGGCCTCGATCTTGGAGAAATCGAGGATGTCGTTGATGACCCCGAGCAGACCGTCGGCCGCCCGGCTGATCTTTTCGACGTAGCCCCGCTGCTGCGGACTGAGCTCGGTCCGCAGCGCCAGATGGCTCATGCCGATGATTGCGTTCATCGGCGTGCGGATCTCATGGCTCATGTTGGCCAGGAAGTCGCCCTTGGCGCGCGCCGCCTCCTCGGCGGCCTCTTTGGCCCGGCGCAGCTCCACCTCGATCGCTTTGAGGTTCCCGATGTCGATGAGCCACCCCAGCATGCCGGTGCGGCCCTCGTATTCCGTCGGCAGGAAGGTGGCGAGCATCGGGCGCGGCTGGCCGTCGGGGCCGTGAAGTTCCAGCTCAAAGTCCCGGGCGATGCCGTCGCGCTCGAGTCGTTGCAGGATGCGGTAATAGTCCGCTTCCCGCGGGAACATCGCGAGGGTTGAACGGCCGCGGACGAGGTTGGTGAGCTCGAGGACCCGCGGATTCGCGAACTCCACCACGCCATTCACCGAGATTGCCATGCCCACCGGCGCGGTCTCGAGCAGCCGGCTGAGGTGCTGGCGCTCCCGGATGAGGGCCGCTTGGGCGCGGTTGCGCGCGGTCACATCCTGCATGGTGCCGACGAGGATGGAACGTTCGTCATCCTCGACGAGGAACACGGTGACCTCGACGTCGGCGAGGGTCCCGTCCGCCCGGCGCTGGCGGGTGGGGATGAGCTGGGTGCCACCGGTCTGGCGCAGGCGTTCGTGTAGCTCGGGCAGCAGTTCCGGCCGGAAGTCCGGATCAATGTCCGCGAGCCCCTTGCCGCGGAAGGATGCCGCGGTAAAGCCCAGGTGGGCCAAGGCCGCCGCGTTGGCATAGGTGAACTTGCCCGTCCGCCAGTCCAGCCACAGCAGCGGGCCGGCGTTTTCCACCACCAGCCGGTTGAACGCGATCTGCTTGTCGAGGCGCTTTCGTTCCGTGATGTCCTCCTTGATGGCGACGTAATGGGTGGTGATGCCGGTTTCGTCCTGGATCGGGGAGATGACTGCCCACTCGGTGTAAACCTCGCCGTTCTTCTTCCGGTTCTGGAGTTCCCCGCGCCAGACCTCTCCCCGCGTGAGCGTCTGCCAGAGCTCGGTAAACCGGTCCGGCGGGGTCAGTCCTGACTTCAGCACGCGCGGATTCTGGCCCACGGCCTCCTCGAATGAGTAACCGTTGAACGCGGTGAAGTGGGGATTCACATACTCGATCTTGCCGGTGACGTCGGTGATGACGATGGCGAATGAGGCCTGCTCGACGATCCGCGTGAGCTTGCGCATCTGCTGCTCGGCCTGCTTGCGGGCGGTCACGTCGCGCAGAGCGATGCACACGGTGCCCGGTCTTCCGGGGATCGCCTCCATCCGCGACAGCTCCGCATCCACGGGCACCTGGGTGCCGTCCTTGCGCCGGGCATTGCCGGAGACACTGAGGAGTGCGGCCTGAAAACCGCCGCCGGACTTGTCCCCGTAGCCGGCCCGTTTGGCCGCGTGCGCGGCGCGCACTTCTGCCGGCAGGAGCTGTTCGGGGCGGAGGCCGAGAAGTTCCCCGGGGCCGTATCCGAGCACGGTTTCCGCGAGGCGGTTGGCATAAACGATGGTGCCGTCCGGCTCTGCCACCACGAGCCCGCCGGGAGCGGACTCCACCACCTGGCGGAACCATGCCTCTGTGGCGGCCGTCTCCCGCTGCTGGCGCGCGAGGTCGGCAACCAACGCCTCGGTCTGCAGCCTGTGCGTGAGGTTGGCGAGGATGAGCGCCGCGACGGGCACGACCTCCGCGATCAGTTCCAATTCTTCCGGGGCGCAGTCCCGGTCGAGAGTCACCTCGAATGCCGCGACTGTCTCCCCGTTGACCCGCAGGGGCCAGGCCAGCCGCAGGCCCGCCGCCAGGGCTTCCCCTCCGGCGGTGCGCACGGGTCGGAACGAGTCCGGCCGGCCGGGTGTCGTGGCCAGTGGCAGGCCTTCCAGCACGCTGCGAATCAACAGTGCGCCGGGGTGGGCCGATTCCGCCCTGGCCTCCGGTGTCGCGGTGTCGGCGATCCGCAGATTCACCCGCCGAAGCTCCTGCGTATCCGGTTCGACGCGGAAAAAGCTACCCTCATTGGTTCCGAGGTGGATTGGCACGGCGGAGACGAACCGGCGCGCAAACTCCTCCACCGAATTCGCCCCCTGCAGGCCGGCGAACGTCATGGCGACGTATTCCTTGGCACGGCGCCGTTGGGCCAGTTGGCCGGCTTCCCGCTTCAGCACATCCACGGCGCGGGCCAGTTCGCCGGATTCATCCGGGGAATCCCGGTGTGGCACCGGGGCGTCATAGTCGCCGTCGGCGATGCGCCGCACGGAAAGGGAAAGGCCCTGAAGGGGCTGCACGATGCGTCGGGCGGCTGACACGCCGATGAGTCCGACCACCAGCAGGCTGCCCAAGGAGGCGAGGGCGAGGTTTCGGTCCGCGTCGCGGACGGTCTGCACGTTGCCCATCCGGGCGCGGTTGTGCAGCAGTTCGTTGTATTCCACGAGCCCGTTGAGCGTGGTGTGCAGTTGGCTCCAGAGATTGGACCGGGTCAGGGTGGGATCCGGGTGCGCAACGGGAAGCGGGCGCACGGTTCCAGGTTCAAGCTCGCGCTGGCTATGCTCAAGCCAAGCGGCGAGGGCGGTCCGCGCCGCCGCCACCCGGGCGCGGTCCTCCTCGTCAGCCAGCAGGTGGTTCCAGTAGTGGTCGAGGTGTCCGCGGGCGTCCCGTGCCAGCCGGTCGAACTGCTCCCGCCAGGCGAGGGCGGCGGCCGGATCGGCTTGTCGCCGGTCCCGGTTCTCCTCCGCCAAGACCGAAAGGGAATTCAGATCGTGGGACAGGTGGGAAAGCAGCGCAAAGCTGGGCGCGACGTTGTCCGACATGAAGTCGGTGCTGGCCTTGAGCCGGCGGAACTGCTGTTGGCTGAACAGGGCCAACCCCAGCAGCGCCACCAGGGGGAGGGCAGTGATGAGAATCAGCTTGTGGACGATCTTCATGGACGCGCGGTTCCCGCTTCGGCGCGCCCGCGGTCGCCGTCGGGGCGCGTCGTTGCGGGAGTCAGAGGGAGTCTCTGGCCGGACCGGCCGTTTGGAAACCGGATATTTCGGGGACCTGACTTCGGCGGCCGCACCGCTGCGGGGAGTCGGCCGCGCGTTGACTGCCCGCGAAAACGGTCAACCCGCCACCGTGATCTGGCCCAGCAGGCACGGCCGGGCGGCGCCGGTGGTGCCCGGGAGGTTGCCGGGCCAATTCCGCAGGCGGTAGTGCGCCAGCAGTGCAAAGGCGGCCGGTTCCACGGCCTGCCGCGGCCAGCCGTGGTCCTCGCAGGATTGCAGGCGTAGGGCCGGTGCCAATTCCGCCAGAGCCGCGGCGAGGTGTTCGCGTAGGACAGGGTTCGCCGCACCGCCGCCGCCCAGGAGGACACGGCCGGGCAGTTGCCCCGCGGCATTGCGCACAAAATGGTCGTAGTTGCGGGCGATGCTGCGGGCGGTGAACCACGTCAGCGTCGCCAGGATGTCCGGTGGCGAAAGCCGGGCCCGGCGACAGTCGGCCAGCACCTGGCGGAAGAACGGCTCGCCGAACTCCTCGCGGCCGGTGCTCTTGGGCGGTGGTTGGGCGAAGAAGCGATGCTTCAGCCAGCGGGCGGCAAGTTCCGGCTTGGCCCGGCCGCGTCCGGCCCACCGGCCGTGAAGATCGCACGACTGGCGGCCGCCGGTGAGTTCGCGCATCGCGAGATCAAGCAGGACGTTGGCGGGGCCGGTGTCGAAGGCGAGCACACGCGGTTCGGGGATTTTCCCGTCCGACCAGTCGAGCGCGGTGACGTTGCTGATGCCGCCGAGGTTGTTGACGGCGACGAATTCGCCCCGGCGCGCGAACACGACCCGGTGGAACAGCGTCGCCAGCGGCGCTCCCTGACCGCCGGCGGCGAGGTCGGCGGCACGGAAGTTGGAGACGACGGGAACGCGCAACGCCTCGGCCAGATAAGCGGGTTCGCCCAACTGGAACGTCGCCGCGGAGGAATCTGGAAGGGCCGAGGCCGAAGCGGACTTCCGCACGGCGCGCTGCGGCGGGCGATGGAAGATGGTCTGCCCGTGCAACCCGACGGCGTCCGCCCGCAGCTTCCGTTGGGTGAGTCCATGGTGGGCGGCCGCGGCGTAAAAGCGTCCGAGATCGTGATGGAGTTGGGCGGTTTCCCAACTGGACGCCTCACCCCGGGCAGCCCCGTGCAGCCGGCGGGCCAGGGTCTTGGAAAAGTCCTGCGACCATAGCTCCCGCAGCCGGATCTGCGACCGCCCGCGGCATTCGCACAGGGCGAAATCCACGCCATCAAGGCTGGTTCCGGACATGAGGCCGAGCAGGAGCATGGAGGCGGCGGATTTCCTAATTCGTGGCGGCGGGGCCGGAGTTGGCGGCTGCGTTTGCCCGTGGTCGAGGCGGACCTGGTATTCCGAGATCCGCAGCTTAACGCCCCAAGCTCAGCGACCCGGCCCATGGGACGCTACGATTGCAACCATAGCGCGATGGTCGAGTTCGCCGCACATGGTTCGCTGAAGTCTCAGTCCTCATAATCGAAGTAAAGATACCAGCTACCCTTGATGTGACGATGCGCTGTAAATGACCGGCCATCCGGGGACCAATACTTGTCGAGATTCGTGACCACCACGCTAGGCCTCCCTGCCAAGTATGCATAGCCCTTGGCCGAACCGGAAACGCTCAAGCCGCGTGCGCTCGCCACGAAAGTAAAACGCTCTGGATCGTGAAACGCGTAAATACCGCGCGGAATGCCGAGAGTGGAAAACAGCTTCCGATACGATGCAATGCGCTCAGGCATGACACCGATCGTTGATGGGGCTTGCGGACGCGTCCATGTGGCATCCACTCGCTCTAGCTTCTTGTCAGTTCGGAGCATCGTGAGCAATCGCTCAAAATCGGCTTCGTGCTCGGCAAAATTCTGGAGCAGTGCGTCGTCGGTGGGATGAGAGGACTTGCCACAGCCGCCCGCAATCAGGAGCAACGATGGAAGGACGAGAAATCGGAGGGGCGTCATTCTTGAGCTAACAGTTACGTGAGCCGCAGGATTGTGGTTTGATTGACCTTGTTGGCTGATTTCGCCGCAGTCAACAAGGCGGCAAGTTCTGACCGAATGCAGAGCGCATCTCAGTTTCTTGCAGCGCCATTAGGCCCAAGGCCCGGAGGGCCGACAGAAAGTAGCCCCGGGCGTGAGCCCGGGGTGGGGGCGGCAAAATGCTTTTCAGCCCCGGCAGGGGCGGCAGACGTTCTTTCGCCCCT
>OFDN01001560.1_pt1 | contig 14658 bp, 15 predicted proteins | sample 1520971 | NCBI WGS metagenome assembly OFDN01 (sample SAMEA94257418, study PRJEB24077) | hot springs metagenome | biome: Aquatic biome; feature: Geographical feature; material: Water | place: India | collected 2012-06-12 | depth 5 m
CTCCAGCCGCCCGCGCCCCACCGATATGGTGTCGCCCACGCTCCGATCACACCGCCGCCAGGATCAGATCCTGCAAACGACGGTACGGGCCGGGATCGGTGCCGCCGGCCAGCGGGTCCTCGATGGCCGCCGCCTGCGTCTCCGCCGCCGTCCAGTCGTCGTCACCGAGAATCTCCAGCAAAGCCGGAAAGAGGTGATCCTTCTCCGCGGCCATGTGGGCACGCTGGCGCACGACGTAGGATTTCAGCCCGCCGAGCACCTCCTCGAGCGGCATGCTCTGGCCGATCTCGATGACGTCCAGCGTCCTCTGCAACGCGGCGGTGGTCCCCGGCAGGTCGTCGTGCTCCTCGTGGATGGCGGCGGCGAGCTCGCCGAAGGACGGCCTCTTCGCCATCGCCGCGGCGAACAGCACCTCCTCCTTGGGATGGTGGAAGCGGTCGGGGTATTCGGCCATGTAGCTGAGGATCAGGCGCACCAGATCGATGTCGAAGGCGCCCTTGGCCTCCAGCTCGATGATCTCGGTCTCCATCACGTTCATCATCGCCGCGATGGCCCTGTGCTCGGCGACGATGCGCTGGAGAGTCGGCGGGGTGGTCATGCTCGTCTCCCGGTTCAAGAAGATGGACGCGGCGTTCACAGCGCCTGATGGATGCTGTCCTTCAGGCGCAGCCTGCGCTTCTTCAAATCTTCGATCACCGTGTCGGTCACCGGTGTTCCGCTCGCCTCCAGCGAGTAGACTTCGGAATCCAACCGCGAGTATTCGTTGACGAGCCTTGCGAAGGCTGCGTCGGCGCCGATCCTCGAGACGATGCGTTCGCGGTGTTCCGGGAATTCCGACAGGATGCTGTGCTTTTCCAGCATGATGGACCTTCCTTGATCGGCTTTGCGCCGTGGTCGGGCTTACTCCCCATGACGGAACCGCGTCTGACGGCGGGCTCTTGTCGCTGTGCAGAATAATGCAGTCGGAGTGGTCATACCGTGTGCCACAACGCCGCGTCCCCGGCCCACCTTGGCCCAGCCTCACTGGAAGGGCGGCGCGTAGATCAGGCCACCATCCACCCACAGCGCGTTGGGCCCGCGTTCCAGCCCGATCGGAGTGGAGGCACCCAGGTTCCGCTCGAAGATCTCGCCGTAATGGCCGACGGCGGCGATGGTGCGCTGCGCCCATTGGGCGTCCAGCCCCAGACCTTTGCCGGCGTCCGGATCCTGTCCGAGCAGGCGCCGGATCTCGCGGTCGGTCGAGGCCGGCCGTTCCGTCGCCATGGCGGCCGTCACGCCCTTGAACTCGGCCACCATGGTCGCCAGCATCACCCACCGCACCACATCGTACCAGGCGCGGTCGCCGCCGCCGACCACCGGGCCCAGAGGCTCGCGCGAGATCACCTCGCGGGCGATCACGAACTGGTCGCGCATGCCGGCCATGGCGGCGCGGCGGGCGGCCAGCTCCGCCCGGTCGCCGGTCACCACATCGCAGTCGCGCGCCATGAAGCGCCGGAACTTCTCCTCGCTGCTGGCGCTCTCGACCAGGGTCGCCGCGATGTTGCGGGTGCGCAGATGGTTGGTCAGGTTGGCGTGCGACGTCGTGCCGCCCTGCACGCAGATCCGCCGACCGCCGATGGCGGCCGGATCCGCCCCGCCACGATCGGCCCAGGCCATGAAGCTCTGACCGTCATAGTACATCACGCCGGGAAAGCTCACGCCCATGGCGGTGTCGCGGGTCATGGTCCAGGTCGTCATCCCGAACGCGACGTCCAGGTCGCCGTCCACCAAACCCTTGAACTTGTTCGCGGTGTTGACGCGGGCCGGCTCTATGGCGTCGGGACTGCCGAGGACGGCGGCGGCGATGGCCCGGCAGAAGTCGATGTCGAAACCGTATGGGCGGCCGGCGGCGTCCACGGCACTGAAGCCTGGCGTCTGATCGATGCCGCAGCGCACGACGCCGCTCCGCTTCACGCGTTCCAGCACACCCTCGGCCGATGCCGCAGCGCATGTCAGAAGATTCACGACCGCAAGTGCGGTTATGATAACAATGCGCATGGTGCTCGTTCCTCTCTGCCCGCGAATGACACCGCCACGTCGAGTTCCAACAGTCGCTGCCGATACTCCCGGCGCTCGGGTCTGGCCATCGGATCGGATCGCATGACGATGCCCCCCTCGCCCGCGGCATGGTTCCCGAGCTTCCGCAGCATTGCGGCGCGCTTCGCTGGGGCCGCGCTGGCCATAGCCTCTCTGGTATTCGGAATCGGTTTCATTTTTATGACGTCCATCGATACGCTGGCTGACCTGTCGCTGTCGATGCATCGCGTGGAGTTGCCGGCGCTCGACGCGGCCCACCGGCTCGATGCCGGCGCGCGCGATGTGTCGCAGCTGGCGCTCAACGTCTCCGCGGCGACGTCGCCGGCCGGGCTGAGGACGGCGGCGGAGCGGTTGGAGGACGGCAGCCGCGCGCTCGATGGCCCGCTGGAGCGCCTGACGGGCCTTCCGCTGGGAGTCAACCGCGGCGCCGATCTCACGCGGGAGCGCGACGCGCTGATGGCCGCCGCGCGGTCACTGGTGCTTCTTGAACAGCAGTGGATGGAATCGGACACCGTCCTCCTGCGCCGGCTTGCGGCACTCCACGCCCTCCAGGAACAGGCTGCGGCGGACGATCCGGCGGTGCAGTCCGTGGTCGCGTCGGTCGCTCTGTCGGCCACGGCCAACAGCCGCCTCGTCATCGCCCGAATCCACCAGTCGATCGCCGAGCGGCTGCCGTCCATCGGCGACCCTGCCATGAGGGAGCGACTCGGCACCCTGGCGCTCGGCGACGACGGAGTCCCCGCCATCCGGGTCCGGGTTCTGGACATCGAACGGCGGCGGGTCAACCTCCAGCGCGCGGTGGTCGAGATCGGCACCCGCTTCGCCTCCCTGGCGAGCGCCCTGTCGCGGGAGGCGGGGCAAGCGGTCGAGCGGCAACACGAGCGCACGGAGGCGGCGGGCCGGAGCCTGCGCATCGATCTCGCCATCGCCATGTCCGCGGTCGTCTTGGTCATGATCGCGCTCTTTGCTCTGCTGCACCGCGGCGTGCTGCGCCGGCTGCTGGCGCTGCGCGACCAGATGGTCGAGGGGGTGCGGGGCCATCCGGTGACCCTCGACACGGGCGGCGGCGACGAGCTGGCCGACATGGCGGCGGCTGTCCAGGACTACATCCGCGTTATCGAGCAGCGCACCGCCGACCTCGACCGCAGCCAGGAGCGCCTGCGCGAGAAGACGGCCGTGCTGGAGGCGGTCAACGCCATCACCGACGACGCCATGCTGGGGCTGGACGCCGACGGGCGCATCCTGTGGGTCAACCGGGCGGCGGCGGCCCTGGTCGGGCTCGAGGAGAGCGGCATGACCGGCCGCTCCTGCCTGGAGCTCCTGCCGGCCTGGGTGGTGGAGCGTCATCGCGCCGCCGCAATCGAGTTCCTGGCCGGCCCCGATTCCTCCCGCACGCTGGGCGACTGGCGGTCGCTCGGCGTGCTGCACCGGGACGGGCACGCGGTGCCGGCGACCGCGACCGTGTCGATCACCACCGTCGGCGGGCGCCGCCACATCACGGCGACGGTCCGCGACATGTCGGAGACGCGCCGCTTCGAGGAGGATCTGGTCGCCTCCCGCCACGCCGCCGAACAGGCCAACGCCGCCAAGTCCGTCTTTCTGGCCAACATGAGCCACGAGTTGCGCACGCCCTTGACCGGGGTGATCGGCATGGCGGATTTCCTGGCCGACACGGCGCTCGACAACGAACAGAGGGAATGCATCGACACGCTGCGCGCCTCGGCGCGCACGCTGCTGGCTGTCGTGAACGACGTGCTCGACCTGTCCAAGATCGACGCCGGCCGGCTGGAGCTGGAGACGGTCGACCTGGATCTTCGGGAAATCCTGCGCACGGTGCTGCGGCTGTTCCGACCGATGGCGGCGGAACGGCGGCTGTCGCTCACCATCGACGTCGACGCGGACGACCCCGCGGGCGCGGTGGTCAAGGGCGACCCAACCCGCATCCAGCAGGTGCTGTTCAACCTCGTCGGCAACGCTGTGAAATTCACCGAGCGGGGCGAGGTGCGGATCGGTCTGCACGCCCGCCCGCAGGAGGATGCGACGGTGGCGCTGCGCCTGACCGTCACCGACACCGGGATCGGCATGACGACCGAGCAGACCGGCCGCCTGTTCGCGCCCTTCTCCCAGGGCGACTCCTCGACCACGCGCCGCTACGGCGGCACCGGCCTCGGCCTGTCCATCGCGCACCGGCTGGTCTCGCTGATGGGCGGTGGCATCGAGGTGGCGAGCCGGCCAGGCGAGGGATCCCGCTTCACCGTGCATCTGCGCCTACCGGCGGGAGACCCGGCCGGTGTGGAGGCGGAGCGGGGCGATCACGCCGAAACGATCGCGACGCGCGCGCTCCACGTCCTGGTGGCCGACGACAACGCGGTGAACCGCGATCTGGTCAAGCGGTTCCTGACCCGCATGGGTCACCGCGTGACGCTGGCCACCAACGGGTGCGAGGCGGTCGCGGAGGTGGTCGGCGCCCCGGTCCTTCCCGACATCGTGCTGATGGACGTCCACATGCCGGAACTGGACGGGCCCTCGGCGGCCCGCATGATCCGCTCCCTGCCGGGGGCTGCGGCCACGGTGCCGATCGTGGCGCTGACCGCGGATGCCCTGCCGGAGCACCGTGCGACCTTCGTTTCCGCCGGGATGAACGAGGTGCTGGTCAAGCCGGTGGACTGGAGCCGCCTGCGATCGCTGCTCGACCGGGTGGCCGGGACGGCGGCGGCTCCCGCCGCTTCCGACGACCGGCCAGCCGCCCCGCCGGCCGCTGGTGTCGTCGATGGCGCGCGCCTGGACGAGCTGTTCGCCATCCTCGACGGTGGCGAGATGCGCGTCATCCTCGACCAGTTCACCCGCAACGCCCGCGAACTGATCGACGACCTGCGCCGCACCGCCGACGGCGATCCCGCGCAGGCCCGCCAGATCGCCCACGCCCTCAAGGGGGCTGCCGGCAATGTCGGCGCGACGCGGCTGGCCGACCTCGCCAGGGGCCTGGAGGAGACGCTGGACAAGGGCGGTCGCCCCGCAGCCCTGCTCGGCGCGCTGGAGCCGGCCTTCCGCGGCACCGTCGCCGCCTTCGCGGAGCGCGCCGCGCGCGACACGCCGCCGCAGTCCGCGGCCGGCTGAATCCGAGGAGACGCTGGCCGGTTGTGTCGCGGCCGGGGCGGTGTATAACTCGGCTCGATCCTCCGTCGCAGCCCCCCGCCGCTGCCGCGACCGATCGAGACACGTTCATGCAAGGACCGTCCCCATGCCCGACGACACGAGCCTTTCGCGCGGCCACTCCAGCCTGTTCCCGCTGACCCGCGACGACACGCCGTACCGCAAGCTGACCTCCGACTTCGTGTCGGTGGCCGAGTTCGACGGCGAGGAGGTGCTGAAGGTCGAGGCCGAGGGGCTGCGGCTGCTGGCCGAGCAAGCCTTCATGGACATCAACCACCTGCTGCGCCCCGGCCATCTGGCCCAGCTCCGCGCCATCCTCGACGATCCGGAAGCCTCGGCCAACGACCGCTTCGTGGCGTTGGACATGCTGAAGAACGCCAACATCGCCGCCAGCGGCGTGCTGCCCATGTGCCAGGACACCGGCACCGCCATCATCATGGGCAAGAAGGGCCGGCGCGTCTGGACCAAGGGCGGGGACGAGGGCGCGCTGGGTGCGGGCGTGCGCGACGCCTATCTGAAGCGCAACCTGCGCTACAGCCAGCTCGCCCCCATCACCATGTACGAGGAGCGCAACACGCGCACCAACCTGCCCGCCCAGATCGACCTCTACGAGGAGGGCGAGGACGCCTACAAGTTCCTGTTCATGGCGAAGGGCGGCGGCTCGGCCAACAAGACCTTCCTGATCCAGTCCACCCCGTCCGCCCTCACCCCCGACCGGTTGCTGAAGCTGCTGGACGAGAAGATCCGCACGCTGGGCACCGCGGCCTGCCCGCCCTACCACCTCGCCATCGTTATCGGCGGGCTGTCGGCGGAGCTGAACCTCAAGACGGTGAAGCTGGCCTCGGCTCGCTACCTGGACAACCTGCCCACCCAGGGCTCGGAGCAGGCGCACGCCTTCCGCGACCTGGAGATGGAGGCGCAGGTCCTGAAGCTGTCGCAGGACATGAACATCGGCGCCCAGTTCGGCGGGAAGTATTTCTGCCACGACGTGCGCGTCATCCGCCTGCCGCGGCACGGTGCCTCGCTGCCCATCGGCATCGGCGTGTCCTGCTCGGCCGACCGTCAGGCGGTGGGCAAGATCACCCGCGACGGCATCTATCTGGAGGCGCTGGAGACCGATCCCGCGCGCTTCCTGCCGGAGATCACCGGCAACCAGCTCGCGGACGAGGTGGTCAAGATCGACCTGACCCGCCCGATGTCCGAGATCCTGGCGACCCTCACGCAGTACCCGATCCGCACCCGCGTGTCGCTGACCGGCCCGCTGATCGTCGCCCGCGACCTCGCCCACGCCAAGCTGCGCCAGCGGCTCGACGCCGGCGAGGGGCTGCCCGACTATTTCAAGAACCACCCGATCTATTACGCCGGCCCGGCCAAGACCCCGGAGGGGATGCCGTCCGGATCGTTCGGCCCGACAACGGCCGGGCGGATGGACAGCTTCGTCGACCAGTTCCAGGCCGCCGGCGGCTCCATGGTCATGCTGGCCAAGGGCAACCGCAGCGCCGAGGTCCGCGAGGCCTGCAAGAAGTATGGCGGCTTCTACCTCGGGTCCATCGGCGGTGCCGCCGCCCGGCTGGCCCAGGACTGCATCCGCAAGGTGGAGTGCATCGAGTATCCCGAACTCGGCATGGAAGCCATCTGGCGGATCGAGGTGGAGGATTTCCCCGCCTTCATCGTCACCGACGACAAGGGCAACGACTTCTTCCAGGAACTGAAGCTGGGCTGAGTTCGCACGGCGAAGGGGTGCAGCGCATGAGCGAGGGTGGTTCCGATCCGATCGGCGACGCCCAGCGCCGCGCCCTGTTCGCCGCGGAGGTGATCGTCAACCGGCGCCTCCACGACTTCTCCACCCGCTACCGCAGCCAGTACTCCAACGACGTCGCCGGAGAGCGCAAGGCGATCGAATCGGAGATCCGCCGGCTGCGGCGGCGCGTTCCCGGTGCGCCGGCGGTTACCGAGGCTCTGGTTGCGGAGGTCTCGGCGGCGGTGGCGGTGGACGGGGACACGGTGGCGGCCGTCCTGCGCGCGCTGGCCGTTCTGCGTCCGGATGTGCTGTCCGCCGGCGGCGAACCGGTGGATGACGATGAGGATGACGAGGACTGACCCGATGGCGGTCGTCAGGCCAACATGACGGTCGCCCCTTCCCGCGCGGCGAAGCTCTCGGGGAAATGGTCCTGCGCGTCCCGCTCGATGGCGGCGACGCGCTCATCGTCGTGGTCGGGGTCGTGATGGAACAGCGCCAGCCGTTTGGCCCCGGCCTCACGGCACAGCCGCACCCCCTCGTTCCAGGTGGAATGGCCCCAACCGATCTTGCTCTTGAACTCCTCCTCTGTGTAGGTGGAGTCGTAGACCACGAGGTCTGCGCCCTGGATCAGACCCAGGATGTTGCGGTCGGGGTGGCCCGGTACATGCTCGGTATCGGTCACGTAGCAGAGCGAGCGGCCGGCGTATTCGATGCGGTACGCGGTCGCCCCGTCCGGGTGGTTGAGCGGGGCCGTGCGGACCATGACTCCACCATCCAGCGGGAAGCTGCTGCCCGCCTCGATCTCGGTGAAGGACAGCTCGGAGCCCATGGTGCGCATCGGCACCGGAAACAGCGGTCGCTCCATTTGTCGGGCCATCACCGCTTCGATGCCGGGGTTGCCGTTGCAGTGACCGGCGATGATGTTCAAACGGAATCCCTTGATGTAGGCGGGTGCGAAGAAGGGAAAGCCGGCGATGTGATCCAGATGGGTGTGAGACAGCAGCAGCGTTGCGCGCTCGAGCCCTTCCTTCAGGAACCTTTTGCCCAGCAGACGCAGGCCGGTGCCCGCGTCCAGCACAATCCGATGCGACCCGGCCATGACCTCGACGCAGCTCGTGTGGCCGCCATAACCCATATGTGTGGACATCGGGCACGCGATCGTGCCGCGCACGCCCCAGAATGTCAGTGCAAATGTCATCGCCGTCTTCCCTCAAGGGAAGACGACAGTAGCACAGACCATGCCGACGGCAGTGACCTTCGTCACAACCCGCGGAGACCGTCACGCCGTCGCCATGATCTCCTGCACCGCCTCCTCGCAACGCCGCCGACGCTGGCAGGTGACGCATCCGCCGGTCGGACAACCGTCAGCCCCGGTGACACCCTCCAGACGAGCGAGGGCGATCCGCTTGCGGGCCTGTGAGATGACGTCCGTCGCAAGCACGACCACGAACGCCTGACGGATCACCTCATGTTCGCTGGATGATGCGCCCATGTCACCGCTCCCGCCTTATGGAGCGCTCACGTTAGTAGGCGAATGTTTCTCGATGATCTCGACCCAGACATGATGTTTCGCAATCCGGTTACAATTCGAAAACACCCCGTGTCATGCTGCATCGCAGGGGGAGTGGCAACACACCGATGGCCGTGCTAGGGTCCTCTTCGACCAGCCATGCCGACGCCCTTCGACGACAATATGGTGGAAGCCATCCACCTCCTGACCGACGCGGTGAAGACCGAGCGTGTGCCCGGAATCGTGGAGTTCCGGCTTCTCGAACGGGCGCTCGAAGAGGTTGCCCGCAACCCCACCACGACGCTGCTGGCCCATGCGTCGGCGGCCTTCCGGGCCCTCGATCGGGATCACCAGATCCTCGTGATGAAACGGGCGGAAGCCATGGCCCACCGTGCCGCCGACCTCCGGCGGATGACCAACTTCACGCTGGACACGGCGCATCCACGCCCGCCCCACCGTGCGCCAAAGGCGAAACAGGCCGCCTCCCCGTTCCTGTCCGCACTGAACGGCCCGCCGCACCGCGGCCGGTCCGGCGACTAATCGCGTCGCGCGATCGGCAGCCCGCTCGCCGCCAGCCGCTCGGTGCCGAACACGGCCGCGATCGAGCGGGAACACGCGCACCCCTCAGGACCAGGATGGCAGGGTTCGCTGCACAGCGTGTCGCGGAGGTGGCGGAGCTTCGCCAGAAGACACTCCTTGCGCACGCCATCGAGCGCGGGGGACAACACGACCAGCTCGATGGCCGACTCGATGTTCTGCCGGATCGAGGGGACAACGGTGTTCAAGGCACGGGCTCGGCGCGATCGGTGACGATCGCTCTACGAAACCACGGCCCCATTACGCCCTGATGTTAAAACTGCAACGAAGATGACACACACCGGTGTCAAGCGCCGGTGCCCGCATGCTCCTGCACGAGCACCCCGTACCAGCCGAGACCGCGGTAGGTCTCGTAGCCCGGTGTCAGGGCGAATCCGATCACCCGCCCATGCTCGTCCGCGTAGGCGCCCTGCGTCCTGCCATCGGTGCGGAGCGCGAAGGTCTCGCCCAGCACCCCGCGCCGGTCGGAGGACGCGATGACCCGATGCCGCCGGTCCACCAGCAGGCAGCGCGTGGACGGCTTCTCCTCCGGCGTCAGCCGCACGCTGTCCACCACCGTCTGCGACTGGGACTGCCAGTCGAAGAAGATGCCGAGCGCGCCGATCACCGCCCCGGTCTCCTCCCCGCCCTCGCGGATGGCGGTGGCGTAAGTGGCGACGGTGGAGCGGTCGAGGCTGTCGTTCACGGCGATGTCGGCAACCGAAAACTCTCCCCCGTTGCGGGTGGCCAGCGCATCCTTGAACCAGCTTTCCTGGGCAACGGAGCTGCCGACCGCGCGCGGGTAGCGCTCGGGACGGCCATTGGCGAGCACGGTGCCGCGGCTGTCGACCACCCACAGGTCCAGATAGACGGTGTAGGCGCGCAGGATCACCCCCAACCGCTGCGCCGCGTGGGCGCGGGTCTGCGGCGACGGCGACGCGGCGCAATCGACGACCGCGCTGTCGGTCGCCCACCAGCGCACGTCGCAGGACCGTTCGTAGAGATTGCGATCCATGATGTCGATCATGTTGAGCGCCAAGTCGGCGAGCCGCCCGCCGCGGAGCTGCCCGACCAGGCGGCGCCCGAGCGTGTCCAGTTCCGCCGTCTGGGTCGCCATCTGCGCGCGCATCTCGTCGCCGATCGCGGTGATGCGCTCGGAAATGGCCTTCACCTCCTGCGCCACCACGGCGAATCCCCGACCGGCCTCGCCCGCCCTCATGGCTTCGATCAGCGCGTTCAGCGCCAGGATCTTGGTGGTGTTGGTGACGGCCTGTATCTCGTCCATCTTGCGGGTGGCAAGTTCGGACACCGCGCGCGACAGGGCGACGATCCGTTCGGGCATGCGGTTCCTCCTCGGCACCCCTGCCACCAGCCCGTCCACGCGGAGGCTGGAACGATGCCCTCGATCATTACAAAAAAATTACCATGAACTTTCGCTAAACGCGGTTCTGAAATGCGAAAAAGCCCTGCGTCATCCGGTCACAACCAAAAGGTGCCGTGACTCGGCGAAAGGATCCACTTGCCGCCCCGACCATGGGGCGGTCTGCGCCGAAAGTCCCATCCTATGCCTTGTACCCGATGCGGAAGCCTCCCCAGTGACGCCCGCGCACGACAATGGGGGCCGACACGTCCTTCATGAGGGCGAAGTTGCCCCCGCCCATGTCGCGCCGGTAGGTCTGCAGCAGGAACGGTCCCTTGCCGCGACCGGCGGCGAGCCCCACCCGGTCGTTGAACATGCGGCGGTTCCGGCAGTTGGCCGCGTTCCAGAGCGGATCCTTGCCTTGCGGCTGGCTGAATTTCCGGTTGTGGGTCGGCAGATAGCCGTTCTCGTCGACCGCCGCGCAGAACACGATGCGGCGATCCCGGTCGAGCAACGGCTCCTGAACAGGCGGGAGGGTGCGATCGCAGAAATCGGTGAAGCGCGCCATCAACTGTTGCGGTTCGCTTCCGGCGATCGGGCGGTAGCTGCGGTCGAACAGGTCGGTCTCCGACAGTTCGCCGCGGCTCAGCGCGTCCTCGAACAAGGCGCCGATCCGCGACGCCGTCTCGCGCGCCGCCCGGATCATCGGGGTGTCGACCGTCTCGACGTCGAACTCGGCGGTGATGGCGATCAACCGCTCGCCCATGCCGAGCAGGGTGTTCACCCGCTCCCGCGCCTGCGCCAGATTGTCGCGGGACAGGTCGACCCCTGTGGCAAGGTCGTCGATCTCCCGCCCGAGCTCACCGCAATTCTGCCCGATCTCTCCCGAGGCTGCCTCGATCTTGCCGGTTTCCGCCTGAAGCTCGCCCATCGCGCGGCCGACCATCGTGATGACCGACCCGATGGACGACGTCCCCTCGCTGACGGCGCGCGCCTTGCCGGCGCTGGCCGCACTCTCCGCCATCAGGCGCTGCGCCTGGTCGTTGAGGTAGCGCAGGGTGGTGTCGATCTCCGCCGTCGCCTCGCTGGTCTTGGTGGACAGCGCCTTGACCTCGCCCGCCACCACGGCGAACCCACGGCCCGCCTCGCCGGCGCGCGCCGCCTCGATGGTGGCGTTCAGCGCCAGCAGGTTGGTCTGCTTGGCGATCGTGGCGATCTCCTTGGCCACCTTCCCCACCCGTTCCAGCGCGTCCCGCAATCCGGCGATCTGACCTTCCATCCCGCCGACGGCGGTGACCAGGGCGTGGATGTCGGTCAGCGACTGCTCGATCCGACCACGCGATCCATCCACATCCTGCCGCGCCCGGTCCGTTACCGTCCGCGCGACGGTGGCGGCCTGCCGGATGCGGTCCGTGCTGGCGGACATGCGCGTGCCGGTGTCGCGAAGCTGGGCGAACACCCTGGCCTGATGATCGATGCGCCCATACACCTCGTCCACATGCCCGGCGATGTCGGCGATTTCCACGCCCAGCTTGCCGGCCTCGTCCGCGAGGTCGCCGATGAGAAACGTACGGTTGCCCAAGGACGCGTCCATTTCGTCCGCCCTTCTTTCTAATTTTCGTAAAGCGCTCCCCCATTCCAAGGATTACCGATTCGACACGGATTGGCAATATCCACAATTGGTGTTATGCGCGGTGGCCGGCACCTCTACCGCATCTGCGAGAGATCACGGGGACCGCGCCTTTTTCAGGCGGTTGTCCAAGCGGTCCTCCGCAAGACCATATGGTTCCTGGTGGATGTTCACGTCTGCGTTGGGGAACTCGGCGAGCAGCGCCCGCTCTATGCGGTCCGTCACGTCGTGGGCGGCCGACACGGTAAGCTGTGGATCGAGTTCCAGGTGGAATTCGATGAAGCTCGCGGTGCCGGTGCTGCGGGTGCGCAGATCGTGCATGCCTTTGGCCTCGCCGCTGCGCTGGACGATCGCGCCGATGCGCTGCCGGTCCGCTTCCGGCAATTCATGGTCCATCAGCACGTTCAGTGCCTCGCCCAGAATCCGCCACGCGCCGTGCAGCAGGAAGGCGGCGATCCCCACGCCGAAGATCGGATCCAGCGCCGCTAGGCCGGTCCACTGGGTCAGCAGGATGGCGGCGATGACCGCCAGATTCATGAACAGGTCGCCGGAATAATGCAGGCTGTCGGCGCCGACCGCGAGCGAACCGGTGCGCTTCACGACGTGGCGCTGGAACGCCACGAGCGCCAGCGTCAGAAGGATCGACAGCACCATCACGGCGAGGCCGACCGCGCTCTCGCTGACCGGCTCCGGCCGGAACAGGCGGCGCACCGCCTCCACCGTCAGCAGCAGGGCCGAACCGGTGATGAAGGCGGCCTGCGCCAGCGTCGCCAGCGCTTCCGCCTTGCCGTGGCCGAAGCGGTGATGCAGGTCTGCCGGCCGCAGCGCGTGCCGGACGCCCACCAGCGCCACCACCGACGCCAGAAGGTCGGTGGTCGAATCGATCAGCGAGGACAGGATGCTGACCGCGTCCGTCACCAGGTAGGCGGTCAACTTCGCCACGATCAGCGTCGTCGCCACCGCCACGCTGGCGTAGGTGGCCAGCCGGCGCAGCCGGTCCGGATCGTCGGACCAGGTCATGGATAGAGCTTCGCGGTGGTCCAGCGGTAGGGAGCCGCCGTGCCGTCGTCCGCGCGTTCGAAGAGCAGCCGGTCGTGCAGGCGGAAGGGCCGGTCCTGCCAGAACTCCATGCGGCGCGGCAGCACGCGGAAGCCGGTCCAGTGCGGTGGGCGCGGCACCTCCCCGATGCCGAACTTCGCGGCGAACTGCGCCACCCGCTTTTCCAGCTCCCACCGCCCCTCCAGAGGTCGTGACTGCTGCGAGGCCCAGGCGCCGATGCGGCTGTCGCGCGGGCGTGACTGGTAATAGGCGTCGGCTTCCGCGTCGGTCACCCGCTCGACGGCCCCCTCGATGCGGATCTGGCGCTTCAGGGACTTCCAATGGAAGCAAAGGCCGGCGTTGGGGTTGGCGCCCAGTTGCCCGCCCTTGTAGCTCTCGGTGTTGGTGTAGAAGACGAAGCCGCGGGGGTCCACGCCCTTCAGCAGCACCATGCGCACCGAGGGGCGCCCCTCGGCGTCGGCGGTGGCGAGCGCCATGGCGTTGGGGTCGCTGGGTTCGCTGGCGGTCGCCTCCGCCATCCAGGCGGCGAAAAGCGTGAAGGGGTCCTGTTGAGTGTCGGCCGTCATGGGTGCGCCCCAACTCCTGTACGGTTGCGCAACGAAGGCGTGTGCTTGCGGTCACAGCCTCGTCGCAATTCACAGCGGCTGCGCGATAGCATATATCTGTGCGACCCGGCGCGGGGTTCGATCCCCCTGGGCGTCCCGCGCGGCGCATAACAGCATCGAGGCTGAAAGAAATGGTTATCAAGAGGATGGTTCCGGCAGCGCTGGCACTCGCCCTCCTGTCCGGCTGCATGGGCACCGGCGGCACCAAGGAGACGGTGGGCACGCTGGGCGGGGCGGCGGCCGGCGGCCTTCTTGGATCGCAGATCGGCGGCGGCACCGGCAAGCTGGTGGCAACCGGTGTCGGCACGCTTCTCGGCGCCTTCGTCGGGCGCGAGATCGGCGCGTCGCTCGACAAGGCGGACCAGACCTACGCCAACCAGGCCGCCACGCGCGCCTACGCCGCCCCGGTCGGCGAGAAGATCGCCTGGAACAACCCGCAGTCCGGCAACAGCGGCACCGTCGTGTCGACCCGCGACGGCTGGTCGTCCACCGGCAACTACTGCCGCGAGTTCCAGCAGACCATCACGGTCGGCGGCCGGAAGGAGCAGGCCTACGGAACCGCTTGCAAACAGCCCGACGGCAGTTGGAAGATCGTCAACAACTGATCCCTTGTCCGTAACACCCCGGAGACCGACCGCCGGGGCTTGGAGTCGCCCCTCCCTTGGCCACGATGCGCGATCCGTACCAGACCCTCGGCGTCGCCCGCACCGCGACCTCGGATGAGATCAAGAAGGCGTACCGGAAGCTCGCCAAGGAGCATCATCCGGACCGCAAGCCCGATGCGCCCGGCAACGAGGAACGCTTCAAGGAGGTGTCCGCCGCCTACGCCATCCTCTCCGATCCCGAGAAGCGCGCGCGCTACGACCGGGGCGAGATCGATGGCGATGGCGCCGAGCGCACCCACCGCGACCCGCGCGCCGGTGCCCGCGCCTACAGCGCGCGGGCACG
>OFDN01001562.1_pt1 | contig 14650 bp, 15 predicted proteins | sample 1520971 | NCBI WGS metagenome assembly OFDN01 (sample SAMEA94257418, study PRJEB24077) | hot springs metagenome | biome: Aquatic biome; feature: Geographical feature; material: Water | place: India | collected 2012-06-12 | depth 5 m
GAAGGCGCTGGCCGACCGCCGCCGCGGCGCCGCCCGCCACCGTTTCCGGCGACCAGCCGAGGGACATACGGCGGGTACGGACAGCTTCCAGCGCCCAGACCAACCGATAAGTGAAGGCCTCTTCGACGGCCCGCATGTTCTGCGGTCCGATCTTGGCGACATCCTCGCCAGACACCCAACTGCGCAGGATGGCCTTCCAGTTTACCGGCAGCGCATTGGCCTTGTCTGGGATGAAGGGCCGCATGAACAGTAGGCGCTCCCCGAGGCCGCCCAACGCATCGGCGAGTTCATCGATGTCGCCGCCCAGCGCTGCCTTGTCTGCCCGATCGAGGAGTTGGGCCAGCTCGTCCGCCATCGCATCGATCGAAAGGCCGGCCTCGAGGCCGACGCCCATGGCGAAATGTCCGCGCCGCGCCTGCGCCGTGGTGGTTTTCCAAATGAGATCGGCGCGCGCCTCGAACACCTTTTTGTGCAGCAGGGCGACGTCCTCGTCTTCGCGGGCGATCTGGCGAGCCCACAGCGATCCCTTGAGCGCTTCGTCCAAGAGCTTCGGCAGGTCGGCGCGATCGGAATCGAGTGCTTCAATCAGCCCGAACACGGTCGCATCAAGTCGTTCGACGATTTGCGAAAGCGGCTCCTCGTCGATGGTCTCCTCCTCGTCATCGCCGCCGCCCTCATCATCGTCGCCCTCCGCGTCGTACTCCGCGCCGGCCGCCAGGCGCTCGGTGACCGCGGCTTCCTCCTCTGGCGATCTCCAGGCTTCACGGGCGTTAGCGAGATATTCCCAGGCATCATCGCGATCCAGGACGCCTTCGCGGGACAGGCGCTCAAGGATCTCGGCGACGATCTGAATGAGACCACTCTTCAGCGTGCGGGCCTTGGCGGAAGCGACCAGCTTCCCCCATTCCTTCTTTCGCCAATCGACCTTATCGAACATGACATGGACGATGAGGCCTTCGACATCCACGAAGGCCCGCCCAGCGCGGCCGGCGACGTTCGCGAATTCCTCGCCTTTGATCTTCTCGGACGCCCGATACAGCGCCGGCACCAACAGGACGGCGGCGTTGAGGTTGAGACCCTGCGAGAGTGTCGGCGACGCGACGATGACTTTCAGAATACCCTCGGACAACAGGGCTTCCAGCTCACGCAGGAACGGGTTCGGGAGCCGGCCGTGGTGGATGGCAACGCCGGCCTTCAGGCAGGAGACGGCGGGATGGTCTTCTCCCAACCACTCTTTGCCGACCTCCAGACCGCGGGCGATGGAGGCCTCATCCTCCAACAGTGAGTCCAGATAGCCGCGCCTGCAGAGGTCCACGACCTGTTTGCCGTAGCTCTCGACCCAATTCGCCTGGGTGGAGAAAATCAGCGTCCGCTTACCCTGGCTCGCGAATTCCCATGCCGCGAACAGGGCGAGATGCGAGTTCTTGCGCGGATAGGGCTTCTTCTCTTTCCCCCGCGGAGGTTTCTGCACGACGAATTTGTCGAGGAACGGACCATTATCGTCGAGGTCCAGCCGCAGCCGCGCGTCCTTGCCCCGCCAGGAGAGCGCGCCGAACCGCTGGCGCGTGGGGCGCCAGTCGGAACGCACCGGCTCGCCCGGCTCGTCAGAGCGTATCCACGCGGTGAGATCGTCGAGTTCGTCGCCGCTGGGCAGGATGGCGGACAGACAGACGATGCGGCGTTCGCCTGCGTCCCCGCGCCGAAGCAGGCGCTGCACGAGGGTTTCATAGCGGATCTCGCGTTCGCTCGGCCCGATCATATGGCCCTCGTCGAGAACGATCAGGCCGACATCATCGATCAGCGACGGGTCGCTTCTCAGTGCGAAATCGAGCTTTTCGGGCGTCGCGATGATGATCTCGCGGGAGCGCAGCACGTCTTCGTCCCCGGCCGAAAGACCACTGGCGCCATAGAGCGAAGAGACGCTGAAGCCGAGGGGCGCAAAGGTCTTTCTGAAGGAGCGCTCGGTTTGAGCAGACAAAGCGCGCAATGGCGTAACGATCAACACCCGGCGCGCCAACGATAGCGTCATCAGCGCGGCGATCTCGGCCACACGCGTCTTGCCGGCGCTGGTCGGCAAGGCGACGACGAGGTCGTCCTTGACGTCAGTGGAGCGCTGCGCCGCCTCGCGCTGCGATGGCCACAACTCCACCTCGGAGGTCTTGCGCGCATAGAGCGACGAGATGAACAGCCGTCGCAGGTCCGGATATTTTTCCTCCGTTCCCTCCGGCGGGCTGGTCGGCAGAGTCTGGTGGAGCGAATGCTGCCAAAGGTCGTCGATCAGATGGCGGCAGAGGTTCGAAATCCACCACAGCGGCACATTCTCTGCGTTGTCAGCCAGACTAACCGCGTTGCCAAGAAGCCCGCGAGCGATCTCGATCGGCTCGGGTTCGCCGGTCTCCAGTGCAAAATCAAAATGGGCCAGCGCCCGGCAAATCGTGGTGTTGAGGATGGTCGATATCGCTTCATCGATATCGGGTTCTTCGCCCGTAAGGGCGGCGGCGATTTGCTCATCGCCATGAGCTTCGTCGGCCAGCCAGTCGCGAACATATCCGCGCAGCTGGCCGAGATCGCGCAGGATCAGGTATTGGATCGCCGTCTCTCCCGGAGACGCATTGAGGTCGCCCACCGTCTCGTTGAACAGGGAATAGGCGACGGCCGTGAAGCCGGCCAGGTGATACGCCGCGGCGGCGATGGTGCGGCGAAAACCACGATCGGGTGATTCCGGATCGCCGTTGCGCACCAGCGCCTCAAAAGCATTGGCAGCGCGCTCGAATGCCTTGCCTGTCAAGGGCGAAGCACCAGCCTGCGCCCGCAAGGCCATTGCGCCCCGGAGTAAGGCAAAGCCGTGTTCGGCAAGGTCCGTCTCGATCGTCGCGCCAAGGGGCGGCGCGCTCGCCGGCAGCACCCCTTCTTCGCGCATCAACGACCAGGCCGCGCCGCGATAGAGGAGACGGCCGAGAATGCCGTCAACCGTCGCTGTCGCCAGAAATGCGGTCAGTTCGTCAATCGTCTCCAAGATCCTCCGCCTCTTGAAACATGGCTGCGATAAAGTCTTGATGGTCCTCGACGTGGAGGTTCACGACGTACTGGTCCCGGTTGGTTCCGGTGGCTTCGAGGTCCTCCTTCAGCGAGGTGTGCGGGCCATTGCCCGACACCGTGAAAAGCATGTGGTCGATGCGATCCGGGCGGAGCGACTTCAGGCCCACTTCGTCACGCAGGCTGCGGCCTAGCGCGTTGTCGTCTGGGTCGTTGCTCTCCAACAAGCGGTTCGCGACAAAAAGCAAAGAATCGGGCGTGCAACGGCCGCTATCGCGGTTGAGCACCTTCCGGGCACTTGTGACCGTGGCCTTGCCGAGCACCCTGTTGCTCTTAGCTTCGCCCTTCAGGAGCCAGAGCTTCTCACCGGCCGCATCGTATCCGGCGCCGATGAAGTCGTCGCCGCGCATGGCCATGTTGCGGCCGTCTTTGTAGCGGAGGCGGCGCACAGGGACGCGCAAGCCGATCTCTTCCTCGACCATCTCGGTCGCGAGAATTTCGCCGAGATCACCGGAACGGCCCTTTGGCGTCTGCGGCATCGCCTCGCTGAGGATCTTGGCTGAGACCTTATAGCCAAGGCGCTCTACGTCCTCAGCAATGCGTTCGAGCCGGTCGTAGTGCGCGCGGATAGTCTCGGCTAGGTCACCGCGAATCTCGTCGCGGCCCCCCTTCTTCTCGACATAGGTCCAGTAGCGCTTGCGCTTGTCCTTTTCCCTGGTGGCGTCACACCACTTCTTGTACAGCCCCACGCTCTCGCCGGCTCCCTTAGTCTGCCACCTTAATCGACACTTCGACGACGGCTGTATAGCGATCGCCCCGAGTCTGACGCTTCGGTGTCCAGTAGATGCTCATCGCAAATATCATACGCGCAGTCCGCGGCCATTGACGCGCACTATGGTCGGCATCCTTGTGGAGCCGTAGCGGCTGGCCAATGTTCCGATGCCTTGCGGGCGCCGTTTGGAAGCTGGTAGCCATGCAATATCCAGGCGCTGTCATGCCACAACCTTTAGCTTCATATCGAAGCGCGCAACACTCTTCGGGCGAGGTGTCCACAAACTCTTTTGCTTTCGAACGACGGTCGACCGTCGTGTCGCGGTCTGGAACTTTAATTCAGACGAACGGCATCTCGCCCGCAGGATACCGCGCCCATACCGAACTGCCCGAAACCGGACGCTCCGAAGGTCAGGAATGGGCCAACATCGCCCTCCTCGCTGATGGACGAGATGCTACAAGGCCGGACCGTCATTCGCTTTTCCGTCGCTCTGCACGTCGATCAGATCAGGGGCGACCAGCTCCATGTGGTTGACCCCAAGCGCCTGGGCCAACTCGTATAGAGTGATGATCGTAGGATTCCGTCGCCCGCGCTCAAGGTCGCTGAGGTACTGCTGGCTGAAGCCGGACCGTTCCTCGACCTGCTCCTGAGTCAAACCCTTTCCCCGGCGAATCCGCGCGAAATTCCGACCGACGAGCTTGCGCATGTCCATGCGGCAAGAGGTGAAGCTTTACATACTTGGAGAGTATTTATTATAGTATGTACGACCTGACGGCAGCCGACCTGCGTCCGTGCTCACGGCGGCCATTCTGAAGAACGGGCAGTGTTTTAATGTTGAACGGCTGGCACCGCATTGGGATCGTTGCGGCAGTGGGATGGGCAATGGCCGTCGCCGGTCTTGCGTGGTTGGAGCATAATGTCGGTCGATTGGAGACACGCGACGGCTTCTTCACATGCTGGGAGCCCTTTGATGCATCACCGTCTGCCCCTGCCAGTCTACAAAGCTGCGGTCTCCTACCCCGGTTAGAGATCACACCGGGCGCTTTCCAAAGCATCTTGCCAGGTACGCGGTACCTCAACGTCCCACGATTGTCGGCGGTACTTGGCGGGCCGATCGTCCTGCTCGGCCTTGTCATCGCTACCGCGTTGTGGGTCGTGGCAGGCTACCGCTCAACGGCTTCACGGGAACGCGCCCCCGAACTTCGCCAACGCCCATCCATACCTTCTCCGAGCGCTCTCTCGCTCTCGACCCCTAACGATGCACAGGCCTGGCTCACGGCCTTGCCGAGACGGTGGGCGCGCAATGCGGCGTTCGCTGGTGGTACGATCGCTTTGCTTGGGATCCAGCCGATCCTTACGATCAAAGGCACGGCTACGGCCAGCATCTTGATCCTGGAGGTCGTCGTGATTTCGCTGGGAAGTGCCGCACTGGCATATCTTTGCGGCGCCTGGGCGCGTCGCAGCCTCCGGGCGCCCTTTGGCTTGAGCCCAACCTCAGCGATGTCTGAAATCAGACCGAACTGGCTGATGGGCGCCATAATCCTCGCGGCTCTTCTGCTCGCATCGGACATCTCGATTGGTTGGCGCGGGACCACCCCGCTGTTCAAAACGGCCTTTGATCCGCGCGACATGGGATACCTCGTCGGATTTTTCGGAACCTGGCTCTTCCTGGGCTATCTAACAGCGCTGATGTCTCAGCGTGGATTGAGACAGGCCATCGATGCCGACCGCAAGCGACTTTCCGCGCTGCGAGTGCCCGACGAGGTTCCAGGCGACGCACCTCTCCACCGCCAGTATTCCCTCCGCTGACGCGAGAGGCCTCGTTTTCGCCCCTACACCGATCTCCCGATGCCGGAAGGGCAATTGATGCCCACGCGAGTCGTTTCCGTGCCGGGGATTGCAAAGCGTCCGGTATGACTTTTTCCGACCCGTTGAGGCGGTGCGTGTGATAAGTCAGGCCGGCATTCGTTTTGTTGCTGAGGGGCTGTGTCAGCACAGCCGATGAGATATCGGCCGACATCATCACAGCCCGCAGTGCTTGCCGACAACGGTACTTCAAGACATCTGTTGAGAAGGCCCGCTGCCACAATTTGGCGGAAGCGTGCCTCGGAGAGGTTCAGGGACACGATCTGGTGTAAGCGTTTACGGATGAGACGCCGCATAGTTTTTCTGCTTGATCGTAGTTCGAATGAAGAGGGGTATGCTCGAGGGTCAGCTGCGAGCGCTTCCTACCCGCCGCTAATTAGCTAAGTGTTTGACGTCGCGGCTTTTTGATCATCCTCATCTTACGGTCCTCAGTCGAGCAGCGGGTCGCTGGGGGTACGTTTCCCAGCCCGCGGCCTCGCGACAACTTCAGATCGACCTGAACCGTTGTCGCTGCCGAGCGAAGTGCGCCTAACTCTGGATGAGGCGTGGCCACGTTGGCACGAAATTTGCTACGCGCCGGCGCGCGTGCGGGCACGCAGGAGCGAGGCCGCTGGCTTGAACCAGCTCCGCAACATCGACTTCGTCTCCTCACCTGCAGCGCTTTCGCCACTTGCCCACCATCGGCGCGGTCACGCGGCAGCGACGGGCAATCTCGCGGTCCGACAACTGCGGCTGCTCGTTGAGCAGCCGCAGCACCCGCTTGCGCTTGTCCGCGTTGCAACGCGGCACCGTGCCCCTGTCGAAATCGCTCCCAGCAAAAGGACGGCATCTGACGAAAGCTTTGAAGTCCCTGCGCAGGCTTTCGGTCAGCACCATCATTTCATCAGCATTGTAGAAGGCCGTCGCGATCACACGTTCCAGCCAGGCGAGCCTCACTTGAATGCCTTCGATCGTCGGATCGGGCATATTGCAGAACAGCGTCGCCAAGGCGGCCAGCCGGGCTCGGATGTGAACTGGGTGGGGAAGGCGCTGCCCGTCGTACCCGCGTCGGCCTTCGGCGAGCACATGCCATTGTTGCCATTCGGCGAGCGCTGCTTCGAGGCTGGATGGGAATGGCAGGGCTTTGCCGAGCGCGTGAAGCAGCGCGCGCGGCGGTGTTCCGAGCGTCCATCCACAATACCCGACGATCTGCCCCGCGCTGTCACGATGTGCAAGCCCCGCCAAACCGTCTATCAGCAGGCGCTCCTTTCGCTCCCAGGCTTCGACGGGGATCCGATCTTGGCGACTTGATGCCATAGGAAAGCCCGCCTGCTGCTTGGTGAGATCATGGTCGAACACGGCGCATCCTCGTAAATGATTTGCTGAGCGCGACAGGATCCCTGCTAAGGCGAGGCAGGCGCGGGACGAAGACCGGCCAAATGAAAACTTCATCTGTAGGTAAATCTTGGCGTTTCGTCGTCTTCAAGCTGTAGTCAATCGCGCCAGGCAGGTTGCAAGCCGGAGAGGCGTGAATTTCGCCCTCGGTATCGTCGCGAGCGATCATTCGGTCGAGGTAGATGAACGGCGCTGGCGGGTTGAGGATGCGGCGCGGGAGGCCGTCCCAACGATCGAGGAAGTCGACGACAGGCATGAGACCATTGGGTTCGTCGTGCGCCACGGTCATCACGATGGGCTTGGCACCTTCCGCGACGGGGGCGGAAACCTCCGGTGCTGTCGCTCCCCAAGCGAATAGGTCCGGACCCTGATCGACGCTCTCGCGTTTTATGGCTTCAACTCTGGCTGGGAAAGGGACGGCATCAGATGCGCCCGAGCCTGCGCCGCGGCGTCACGAATCTGCGGCTGCGCTCGCCACACGCCGACGTCGATGATCTGCTGGATCAGGAAGGCGCATCGTTGTGCTCCAATGGCATCGGCAATCAACCGGCCTTCGCGAGGGTCGCCGGCGCCGAGCGCCGCGATCAGCTCATCGCGGGGTGACTTGTCCGGATGGGCCGGTCCCGATCCGAAGGTCGAATGTCTTCCCGAGGGGGGAACGGACTCGCGTGTTGCTCTATCCTGATACGTATTGGCTGGGGAATCTTCTGAGGATCTGTGGTGAAATTCACTGGTAAGGTTCTGTGATAAGGATAGGGGATCAGAATTGATCTCATCAAGGGATCGTTTTTGATCCGAACCAGGGATCAATTTTGATCTCAGTGAGGGATCAGAATTGATCTCAATAGCGTCATCTCCCAACCGGATCATTTTTGATCTCAATGCGGGTGGTCGAGTTGCGACGAAGTTGACGACGCGTCGCTCGTGCTCGTCGACCACATGGGCCTGGACCGACGGCGAGAACGCCATCGCGTAGTGGTTCGACCCGCCGAAGCCGCGCTTCTCGATGATCAGCCAACCGCGCTCGATAGCTTGTGAGACAGCTCGCTTCACCGTAGGCGCAGACCTTCCGAGTTCAGCGGCGAGGCGATCAATCGACGGCCAAGCCCAGTCGCGGTCATGGGCCAAGCGCCCGGCAATTTCAGCGAGGACAACGATGGTAGCCGGGGACAGCTCGGCGTCCCAGCGGTGAAGCTGCAGCCATTCGGCTCGGACGCGGCGGAAGGCGTCCTTGCCCGCCCAATCGAGGCAGCGGACATCCGAGGGAGCGCGGGCGCCGGCCACGATCAGCCCACCACCTGCAGTCGCCGGCCGTTCATCGCCACCAGAGATCTGGCCTGATCAAGCACGACCTCGTTAATCGCCGCCTGCTCCCGGATTACGTCCGGCCGTGGCTCTACGCCCGGCGCGTAGATCACCGCTAGGCTGTGGTCAACGTCCGCTCGTTTGTCGTGGTTCTCCAATCCGGCGCTTCGCATGAAAGGGGCGCTCACTCGCCCCTGCCGCGAGGCGCCCACCGCGGCAGCTGTGCCGTAAAGGCCTCGAGGTCAACGCGCCGCACGAGCGTACGGCCTCCCAGCCGCACGGCCGGAATGGCACCGTTTCCGATCAATTCGAAGAGTTTGGTCTTGCCGATGCCCAACGACCGCGCCGCCTCCGCGGTGGTCAGGGTAAGGGTTGTCGCAACATCTTGTTTCACACAAGTTCTCCGCGGTTCGGCCGGACTGTTCCGGGTTCCGCGGAGATCTGTCGCACCGATTAATTCGTATCGGGCGTCCCATTGGCGCCACTGGAAGCATTGCCCGCAACCTACGTCACGCCGGATTTAGCCTTCGGCGGACGGCCTCGTTTCTTCACCAGCAATTGCTCGATTTCGAGCTCTCGTCGGGCAGCGACGAGTTCCGGCTCGTTAGTAAGTCGAGCCTCTTTGATATCTGACGTTCCGAAACAGTTCTTGATCGTCCTCATCGAATAGCCCGACCCGTTGCGCGTTTTAATCTCGCTGCTGTCGAGGACGAATTTGGCAAAAGTGCCGAATGGGCTATGGGGCTCGCGGTTATTTTGACTGGCGCCGACGCCACCGATGTACGGCTCCAGTCCGAAGATACGCTTGTAAATTCGGCTCAGCGATCTGACAGCCCATTGAGAGATGCTTAAGAGCGTCCGGTCCGGGTCTACCGCTGGCGACCCCGCCGGAGGCGCGCATTGAAGCGAATGCGATTGTAAGAATTCCTCGACCTCTGACTCGAGCTCTGCAAAATCGAAATAGATGACCTTGAAAGCATCAATCCGAGCTCGGTCGATCAGTTCATCATAAGATATTTCCTGGGCCCCAATATATAATCGATCAGCGTTTCGTTCCACCAGCTGGAGATAACTTGGGTAGCGTGCCCGCTCGGTACCGTTACCTCGCAGTTCGTTCTCGATTATATCGAGGCGCTTGCGCTCCCGCGTGCCGACCGAACTGCGAACCGATTTTAGATCGACGTTGAGCTGCGTAAACATCGTCCGCCACTCGCCCGGCTCGAGGCGTGTCCTGAACGGCGGATGTCGCCGGTGCCTTGTCGTCTCGACCTCGTCAGCCAACGAAATTCGCCCACGCATCCATGAGCTCCCGGCGTCGCTGCAGCGCGTCGCCACGGCGGTAGGCCCGCTCCGTCTGGTCGCCAACAACATGTGCCAGCGCGGCCTCCGCGATCTCGCGGGGGAAGCTCGTCTCCTCGCCGGCCCAATCCCGGAAGGCGGACCGGAAGCCATGTACGGTGAACCGATCAAGCTTCATCCTTCGAAGCTGCATCTCCATCGCCATGTTCGAAAGCGGCCGATCCGGCTTCTGACCGGGGAAGATGTAATCGCTGGTCCGTGCCTCCGACGCCTTCCTGAGCAGTTCCAACGCTGGTGGCGACAGCGGCACCCGATGCTGCCGGCCAGCCTTCATCCGCTGCGCTGGGATGGTCCAGATGGCGGCATTCAGATCGATTTCGGACCACTGCGCCCCAAGTACCTCGCCTGACCGGCTGGCACAGAGGATGGTCATCTCAAGCGCCTGCGCTGCGGTGCTCTTGCGTTCGCGGAGCAGGCGGATGAAGGCTGGAACCTGCGCGAACGACATGGCCGCATGATGCCCCCTAAATAGCGTCTGACGCTTTGGCAGCAGATTGCTGAGGTGGCCCCGCCAGCGCGCCGGGTTTTCCCACGGCGAAGTGATGATGCCCTTGGCCCGCGCGGCATCCAGCACCCGTTCGATGCGACCTCGGACTCGCGACGCTGTTTCAGGACGGGTGTGCCAGATCGGCCTGAGGACGGTCAGCACAAGATCCGTCGAGACCTCATCGATGGGGACGTTGTGCAAAGCCGAGGCGTGCGTCTTTAGCGTGCTCGTCCATTGGTCTCGGTGCTTCTGGTTCCGGAAGCCCTTGCTGATTTCCGGCAGCAGGCCTTCGGCGAATGCCCAGAAGCTCGGAACAGACTTTCGGCCTTCAGCGATCAATCGGCGATGCGTGATGGGATTTCGTTTGTCGGCGAGGACGCTCCTCGCTTCGGCGGCGCGGACGCGCGCGTCCTTCAGCGACACACTCGACAGGCCGCCAAGCCCCATTTCCTTCAATTTGCCTTCCCATCGGAACAGGAAGAGCCAGCGCTTGGCGCCACTGGCGTCGACATAGAGATAGAGTCCGCCGCCATCGCCATGCCGCCCCGGCTCTGTCAGGGCCTCAACCCGCCGCGCGGATAACTTATTGACCGACTGCGCCATTGATCGCCCCAATGTTCACCCCAACGTAGAGCGCGATCCGAGGTGACACAAGATGAACGATGTTGAACGATCGTGATAACATCATGTTTACAAGTCAGGATGTTAGCGATCTGCGTCGGTCAACTCCGGCCGATAGTTCGACGGACGCCCTGTCCGCCATTCCAGTCCCAACTTCGTCACCGCCTCCCGCAGGTCTTTTGCGGATTCAACCGGCTCGAAGGCGCGCACGCTATCACGCCGATAGCCGCCCCAAGGCGGTCGGGGAGCAGGTCTTTCCGGCCCGTTGCGCCATCACCCTGTGGTATCGCGGAAGCGTCGCGCGCGCTCAGCTCATGCCGATCCCGGCGCGCGCAACGGATTGATGACGACGACGCCTGCGAAATCTTTCTCATTGCCGGTGACGACGGTGCAGGACTGGGCTTCGGCGACGGCGGCGATGATCATGTCGAGCGCGCTGCGGGGCCGACCCTGCGATTTCCCCTCCGCCATGAGCCGCACCCAGCTCCCAGTGAAATATCCGCAGAGACCAGCGCTTTCAAAGAATGTTTTGAAAAGCGAGCGTCGCGCGGGAGCGGAGAGAACGCTTGCCCGCCATCAGCCATCATCGTCGTCATCCATGTCGAGCACGCCGTCCAGCCGGTAGCTCACGCCCGACGGCGCGTAGTCCAGCGCCGCCTTGCCGTGGAAATAGCCGGGGACGATGCGCTCGATCAGCCGTGAGCCGAAGCCCTTGCGGTCGCCCGGCGTCACCATCGGGCCATCGCTCTCCTGCCAGCCGAAGCTGAAGCGCCGTTCGTCGGAGACGCGCCAGGCTATCGAGATCCGGCCCTCGGCCGTCGAGAGCGCGCCGTATTTCAGCGCGTTCGTCGCCAGTTCGTGGATCGCCAGCGAAAGGCCCAGCGCTTGGTCGGCCGATATCCTGGCGGCGGGGCCGGCAGCGGATCCGCTCGGCCCCGTCGCGATAGGGGGCGAGGCCGCGGGCGATGACGTGCGAGACCTCCGCCGCCACCCAGCTGCTCTCGGTCAGAATGTCCTGCGCGCTCGACAGCGCCGACAGGCGCCCGGAAATCCGGTCGCTGGCCGTCGCCATGTCTGGCGAGTGGCGCATGCTCTGCGAGACGATGGCCTGGACGATCGACAGCGTGTTCTTCATCCGATGCGAGAGCTCCCGCTGCAGAATCATGCGCTGGCGGTTGTTCTGGCGCTGCTCCTCCAGCATCCGCGCCGCGGTTTCCGCCGCCTCGACCAAAGCCTGCCGGTCGCGGACCTGGGCGGTCACATCCTTCGTCATATTGATAAGGCCGGCGACGCGGCCCTCATCGTCGCGCAACGGCGTGTAGCTGAAGGTCCAGTAGGTCTGCTCGGCAAAGCCGTTGCGCGTCATCACCAGCGGCATCTCTTCGAGACGCTGGCTGACGCCGGACAGGGCCGAGCGCGTGATCGGCAGCACATCATGCCAGACATCGGCCCAGGCGATGTGGAAGGGCTGCCCCAGAGCCGCGCCCTCCCGCTGGCCGAGCATCGGGCCGTAGGCGTCATTGTACAGCATGCGCAGTTCCGGACCCCAGAACAGACACATCGGCTGCCGCGACGCCAGCATCATCCGCAGCACGGCCTTCAGCGAGAGCGGCCAGCTTGCGACCGGGCCGAGCGATGTCTGTCCCCAGTCGACGGCGCGTATGGCCTGCGCCATCGCGCCCCCGCCGGGAAACGGATCGTCTGTGGTCGCGACGGACGCCGCCAGGCCATCCCAGGCTTCGGAAATCATCGATGGTCTCAAGACGGAACGGAGGGGCCAGGCGGCGGCATCGGCGAGCGCATCAGTCGCTGTGTTGCAACCGGCGAAACTCTACCGCATCTGCGAAGCGTCGCCAATTGCCGCGAGACCGCGCTCAGCTCGGGGCGTTCCAGCCAGCGAGCAGCATCTCGGCCGCGACGAAATCGGCCGGCTGTCGCGATACCGGCGGCGGCGCGCATATGCCTTCCTCGAGATAGTTCAGCGTCGAGAGGAAACCGTTTCGCGAGAACGGCTTGGCCAGGACGCCGTGAGCGCCGGCGAAGTCGCGCGGAATCATGCTGGGATTGGCCGTGACGAAGACGATCAGCGTCCGTTTCCAGCGACGCTGGATGAGCGAGGAAACCGACAGCCCGCTCGTCCCACGCGCCAGATGCATGTCGACGAAGGCCAGATCCGGCGCCAGATCCGGGTCCATCGCCTCGACATCGTAAAGCGAGGCGGCCTCCGCAACCACGCGGTGGCCGGCGTCCTCGACCATCATCTCCACGTCCATCACGAGCAAAGGCTCATCCTCGACGATCAGAACACGCAACGCCCTGTGCTTGACCATGCCGTCAGATTGAGTCCGCCAGAGTGAGCGTCACGCGCGTGCCGCGGTCGAGCCTGACCCAGTCGACATTGGCGCCGGCCTGCCGCGACAGCCGCGTGATCAGCGTGCGGCCCAGCCCCCCGCCGGCCTTCTCCAGCATGATGCCGCGGCCGTCATCCTCGATGGCGAGCCTGGCGCCCTGGCCCGTGTTTTGCCCGCTGAGCCGGATGAAGCCGGCGCGCCCGTCGCCGAGCCCGTGCTTGATGGCGTTGGTCAGGATCTCGTTGAGGATCAGCCCCAAAGACGAGGCGTGATCGGCGGGAACCTCGATCTTCGGCGCATCGGAAACGAAGGCGATGTCGGTGCGGCCGCTGGCGCCGATCACGTCGGCGGCGAGATTATTGGCGAAGGCGGTGATGTCGAAGCGGGTGACGTCGCTCGACTGGTAAAGCCGGCGATGCACGGTCGCGAGCGCGTCGATGCGCTCCATCATGGTCTCGAGCTTGGCCGCCATGACGCTGTCGTCGAGCGTCCGCGCCTGCAGCCGCAACAGCGCGCCCACCATGGTCAGGTTGTTCTTGACGCGGTGATCGACCTCGTGAAGCAGCAGCGTCTTGGCCTCGAGCGCCGCCTCGAGCTCGGCCGTGCGGCGCTGCACCTCCTTGTCGACACGCGCCTTCTGGGCGGCGATCTCCTGATGCGCCGTGACGCGGTCGGTCACGTCGAGCTGCGAGGCGAAGAAGAACTTCACCTCGCCATCCTCGCCGCGCACCGGGCTGAGATACAGCGCGTTCCAGAAGGTCGAGCCGTCCTTGCGGTAGTTCAGCAGGTCGACATCGATGCTGACGCCGTCGGCGATCGCTCCGCGGATGCGCGCCACAGCCGCGCGATCGCTGTCTGGACCCTGCAGAAACCGGCAGTTCTGGCCAATGATCTCGTCGCGGCTGAAGCCGGTCAGGCGCTGGAACGCCTCGTTGCAGAAGACGATCGGGTTGTCGGGCAGGGAGGGATTGGTGATGACCATCGCCATGCGCGTGGCGCGGACCGCCGCCGCGAAGGGGTCGCCCCGACCATGCTCATGGTGAAGCGACTCGGTCAGGTGCCAATCATCTTTTTCCTGCACATTTGGCTCCATTCTCCGCAACCTGGGTTGCTGTGCCCACCACAACCGCTTCTGGCCGCAAATGGTTCCTGAGGGCGGTTTCCGGCGGCTTTCGCGCGTCGGGGATCGAACTCATGCGCCTTTGCCGCGTTTGCGCTGCAACGGAGACGGGATCATGCGAAGCAGAACACGGGCGATTGCGGGCGATCTCGGCATGGTCGGGCTGGGAGCGGCGCTGGCGCTTCTGTTTGCGCCGGGCCTCGGCTCAGGCCAGCGCTCGAAACGCGACCAGGCGGAAGCGCGGGAACGCCCCGGCCATGGCGGGCATGGCGCGGATGCAGCCTCGCCGCAGGAGATCCCGGCCGCCGGCTGGTGGCATATCGCCAAGCGCACCTTCAGCGAGGTCGGCAGCGACCGCG
>OFDN01001563.1_pt1 | contig 14643 bp, 15 predicted proteins | sample 1520971 | NCBI WGS metagenome assembly OFDN01 (sample SAMEA94257418, study PRJEB24077) | hot springs metagenome | biome: Aquatic biome; feature: Geographical feature; material: Water | place: India | collected 2012-06-12 | depth 5 m
GTCGCCGCGGCCACCCGTCATCACGAACAGGGCCTGCCGGTCATCGTCGGCGATGCCGGCCGGCCGGCGCTGCTGCATCACCTTGGCGCCGGTCGTGCACGCGCCATCGTGGTCACCATGGACGACAGTGCGGCGGCCCGTCACGTGGTGCTTAGCCTGCGCTCGGAATTTCCGTCACTGCCGCTGATCGCGCGGGCGCGCGATGCCGAGCACGGCCGCCAGCTGGTCGAGGCGGGTGCGAGCGAGGTGATTCCGGAAGCGCTGGAGGCGGCGCTGCAGATGGGGGTGCATGTGCTCGCCCGGGTCGGCGTGGATGCCGAAACCGGTGAGCGGCTGATCGAGGCGGAACGCGCCGCCGGCATCTGAGCCGACGGCGGTCCGCCCGCCCTGGGGTGGTGGCCCCGGGCGAGGCTTCAGGGCTTCACGCCCGGCGGCAGCGCCGGCTTGCTCTCGACGCGGGTCGGGATGTGCTGGTCATGGCCTTCGATGGCCGGGTGTTCCTGACCGGCGTGCACATGGTGGGTCGCGGTGCTGACGCCCGGCGGCAGCGCCGGCTTGTTCTCGACCGCGGTCGGTACGTGCTGGTCATGGCCTTCGACCGCCGGATGTTCCTGACCGGCATGCACGTGATGCGTACGGGTGCTGGCGCCCGGCGGCAGTGCCGGGGTGTTCTCGACCGCGGTCGGCACGTGCTGGTCGTGGCCTTCGACCGCCGGGTGTTCGTAGCCGGCGTGCACCTTCTTCGACTTCGTGCTGACGCCCGGAGGCAGCGCAGGCTTGGCCGCGACATTGGCCGGCTTCTTGCCCTTGACGGCCTCGGCCGGGTGGTCGGCGCCGGCGTGCTTGCCCGACGCGTCGGCCCATACCGGGCCGCTCATACAGAGGGAAAGCGCGATGACTGCCCATTCTCTTTTCATGATGTCTTCCTTCCGATTGGTGGGTTGTTTATAACCAGTCTGCGCTGGATTCCGCGCCGCAACATTGACATGACTCAAACGGCAGCAGGGAGCATTCTGCCGGCCGGGGTTATGCTTCCGATCCAATGAACATACCGTCTTCCCGGCTGCTTTTCCTGCACGCAAACGGCTATCCGGCGGGCGTTTATCGCGCCTTCCTCGATCTGCTGGCAACGCGCTGGACGGTCCACGCGATCGACACCATAGGCACCGAAGCGCAGCACCGGCCCGGTCATGGCTGGCGGCGCATGCGGGCGCAGGTGATGGACTGCATCGACGCGCTGCCCGACGGACCGCTGGTGCTGGTCGGCCATTCGATGGGCGGCTATCTGGCCGCGATGGCGGCTGCGCGGCTGCCGCAGCGGGTGTCACAGGTCGTGCTGATCGATTCGCCGATGGTGCTCGGCTGGCGGGCAACGCTGGTGTCGGCGGCCAAGGCCACCGGACTGACCTGGAAGCTCGGCCCGGCGCCGGTCGCGGCGCGCAGGCGCAACCACTGGGCGTCGCGCGAGGAAGCGCGCGCCCATCTGGGCAGCAAGGATTTCGTGCGGCGCTGGGCGCCCGGTGTGCTCGAAGATTTCGTCCACGCCGGCCTGCACGAGCACCCCGGTGGTGGCGTCACGCTGGCCATCCCGCGCGAAACCGAGCGCGACGTGTACGCGACCATCGCCCACCGCGATGCGCTGCTCGCCGTGCGTCGGCTGCGCGCCCGCGGTACGCCGGTCGGTTTCATCACCGGCAGTCATTCGGAAGAAACCCGCCTCGCCGGTCGCGAACAGAACCGCCGCTTCTGGGGTGCGAACTGGATGGAACTGCCGACCGGCCACCTGGTGCCGATGGAGGCGCCGGAGGCGTGTGCGCGGGCAGTGCTGGAAATGATCGAGCGGGGCGGAGGCCGGTGAGCGCAAGGCGATCACCGGCCCTTCCTGCAAGAGACGCTGACCGCGATCAGACGCGGAAGCGGGCGATGGTCGAATCGAGTTCGGTGGCCAGCGCCCCGAGCTGATGCACGGTCTGTTCGGCGGCCAGCACCGAGTGGTCGGATTCTTCGACCATGTGGGCGATGCGTTCGACGTTGCTGGCGATGCTGTTGCTGGCCTGCGTCTGTTCCGCGGTCGCATGGGCGACGCTGCGGATCTGGTGCAGCGCCTCGGTCGCGCCGTCGTTGATGCTGCGCAGCGCTGCCGCGGCTTCGCCGGCGAGTGCCACGCCCTTCTGTATCTGCGGGCGCACCGCTTCCATGCTGTGCACGACGGCGTCGGTGTCGGTCTGGATCGCCGCGATGGTCTGCGCGATCTCGCCGGTCGCCTGCGTCGTGCGCTCGGCCAGCTTGCGCACCTCGTCGGCGACGACCGCGAAGCCGCGGCCCTGTTCACCGGCACGTGCCGCTTCGATCGCCGCGTTCAGCGCCAGCAGATTGGTCTGTTCGGCGATTTCCTTGATGGTCTTGGCGATGCCGCTGATCTGGCGCGAACGCTCGGCCAGTTCGCCGATGCGCTCCGACGCGTCGGTAACCTGCCGCGATACGTCCTCGATGGCACCGGCGGCCGACTGCACACGCTGTTCGCCGACGATGGCCAGTTCGGCCGAGCGGCTGGAGTGGTTCTCCGAGTCGCGCGCGCTGTCGGCGATCTGGCTCACGCTGACCGTCATTTCCTCGATTGCCGCGGCGGTCGATGAGGTCGCGGACGACGACTGGCCGGAGGCCTCGCGGATCTGCTGCATGCGTTCGGCAATGTCGGAGGCCGCCGCGGTCAGCGACTTCGACCCCTGCTGGATGCCGCCTATCATGGTTTTCAGGCTGTCGCGCATGATGGACAGCGAATGCATCAGGCTGCCGTTGCGTGCCGACGGCATCGCCACGTCGAGTCGTCCGGCGGCAATTTCGGTGGCGGCCCGCATCGCGACCTCCGGTTCGCCGCCGATCTGCGCAAAGATGCGGCGCGACGCGGTGATGGTCAGCGCCACGGTGGCTGCAATGACCGCCAGCGCGATGACCAGCAGCGTCAGCGCGTAGGACTTGAAGGCCTGTTCGATGTCATCGACGAAGAAGCCGGTCCCCAGGGTCCAGCCCCAGGGCGCGAAATGGGTGACGCCGTTCATCTTCGGCAGCGCCTCGCTGGCCCCCGGCTTCTTCGCTGGTACGGTGACGAAGGCGGGGTCGGCCTTGGCCAGCGCTTCGCGGTAGACGTCGGTGTTGGTGCGACCGTCCGGGGCAACGCCACCATTGTCCTTCTGGCCGAGCTTTTCCTTGCGCACATGGGCCAGCAGCACATCGTCGGCGCTGCGCGCGAACATGTAGTGATCGTCGCTCTGCAGACCCAGCAGCGCCTCGCGTGCATGTGCCTGCGCCTGTTCGCGCGTCAGCGTGCCGGCTTTCTCCTGCTCGTGATAGCGCTGCAGGATGCCGGTAGACAGCTTGAGCAGCGTGACGATGCGCGCCTCGCGTTCGGCCATCATGGTCGAGCGGATTTCGCTCAGCGCGATGCCGCCTATCAGCACCAGACCGACGGCGGAGCACGACACGATCAGTGCCAGGCGAGTGGAAATCTTCACGGGGTCATCCCTTCGGTTCGCTATGGACGAAGGGTTCACGGCCGGGCACCGCATTACTTGACGACGCGGCGACCGCGCGGGACGGATTCCCGACGGACGGTACTGCGCTGCGCTCAGTCCCCCTCGCTCTGGCCGGACAGGCGTTCCGCCCGCTCGATCGCCGCTTCGAGCGCCGCCTCGGGGTGGCCCGCCGGCAGACGCGGCGTGCCGCCGGTACGCTCGTAGCCGTCGTCGACGAGGCTGCCGCTGCCCACCGCCCGCGCCGGCCCGCCCAGGTTGGCGGTCACCAGCTGAGGCACCGCCAGCACCAGCGCCACCATGACGATCTGGATGCCGACGAAGGGTACGGCGCCCCAGTAGATGTCGCGCGTGGGCAGCGTCTTCGGCGCCACCGAGCGCAGGTAGAACAGCGCGAAGCCGAAGGGCGGGTGCATGAAGGATGTCTGCATGTTCACCGCCAGCAGCACGCCGAACCACACCAGATCGATTCCCAGTTTCTCGGCCACCGGCGCCAGCAGCGGCACGATGATGAAGGCCAGTTCGAAGAAGTCGAGGAAGAAGGCGAGCACGAACACCAGCAGCATGACCGCGATCAGGAAGCCGGTCTGGCCGCCGGGCAGCGACAGCAGCAGGTGTTCGACCCACAGGTGACCGTCGATGCCGTAGAAGGTGAGCGAGAACAGGCGCGCGCCGATCAGGATGAACAGCACGAAGCAGGTCAGCCGCACCGTGCGGTCGAGCGCCTGGTTCAGCAGCTCGCCACTGAGCCGGCGGCGCGCCAGCGCCATCAGCAGCGCGCCGGCCGCGCCCATCGCGCCGCCTTCGGTCGGCGTCGCCAGGCCGAGGTAGATGGTGCCGAGCACGAGGAAGATCAGCGCCAGCGGCGGCATCAGCACGAAGGCCACGCGGCGCGCCAGATCGGGCAGCAGGTTCAGGCGCAGCAGGCGGTCGGTCAGCGCCAGCAGCCAGGCCACCGCGCCACCGGCGGTGACCGACAGCAGTGCACGCGCGTCGGTGGCGTGCGCCTGCAGCGCCGGCAGCTGACTGGCGCCGACGCCAGCCGCCAGCGCGACCGCGAACAGCGCCCACACGCCGCGCCGCTCGGCCGCGTCGTGGTCGTCGGCTTCGGGCAGCGCGGGTGCGCTCTTCGGTTTCAGCCAGGCCATGCCCAGCACGTAGAGCAGATAGAGCCCGGTCAGCACCAGACCGGGCAGCAGTGCACCGCGGTACATGTCGCCGACCGGCCGGTTCAGCTGGTCGGCCAGCACGATGAGCACCAGCGAGGGCGGAATGATCTGCGCCAGCGTGCCCGACGCGGCGATCACGCCGCTGGCAAGCCGCGCGTCGTAGCCGGCGCGCAGCATGATGGGCAAGGAAATGAGGCCCATCGAAATGACCGATGCCGCGACCACGCCGGTGGTGGCCGCCAGCATCGCGCCGACCAGCACCACCGCCACCGCCAGCCCGCCGCGCAGCGTGCCGAACAGCCGGCCCACCGTGTCGAGCAGGTCCTCGGCCATGCCGGACCGTTCGAGCAGCAGGCCCATGAAGGTGAAGAAGGGAATGGCGAGCAGCGTGTCGTTGCTCATGACGCCGAACACGCGGTCCGGCATCGCCTGCACCAGCGAGGCGGAGAGCAGGCCCAGTTCGATGCCGATCAGCCCGAACACGATGCCGCAGGTCGCCAGCGCGAACGCGACCGGCGCCCCCGACAGCAGGAACAGGATCATCGCGAAGAACATGACCGGGGCCAGGTTGGCGGCCAGCCAGGCGGTCATGGGACGACCCTCCGGTCACTGTGTGACCACCTCCCCGGGGGAGGGACGCGCATCCTTCGGGGCGGCCGTGCGGACGCGGAGAGGTTGGCCCTCCGGTCACTGCGTGACCACCTCCCCGAGGGAGGAACGCGCATCCTTCGGGGCGGCCGTGCGGACGCGCTCATGCCTCCGCCTCCGCGTCGTCGGCGAGCGCAGCGACCCGGCGCACGATCAGCGCCAGCGCCTGCAAGGTGAGCAGCGCGAAGCCGGCCGGCACCAGGATGCGGGCCGGCCACAACGGCAGGCCGCCGGCGCTGGCCGATACTTCATTGCTGAGCCACGACGACAGGAACCAGGGCCAGGACAGCCACAGCATCAGCAGGCATACCGGCAGCACGGTCAGCGCGACCGCAGCGATGTCGGCCTTGATCCGGCCACGCGGCGACAGACGCGCGGTCAGCAGATCGATGCGCACGTGCTCATCCAGCTTCAGCACGCGACCGGCGCCGAGCAGGAAGGCGGCCGACACCAGATACCACTGCGCCTCCAGTAGCGCATTCGAGCCGGCGTCGAACTTGCGCGCCAGCGCATTGCCTACCGCCAGCAGCACCGCCGCCAGCACGGTCCACGGCAGCACGCGGCCGCAGGCCTCGTTCAGTCGGTCGGTCAGATCGGCGAGCGTCAGCAGGGCGCGCATGGCGTGGGGGTGGAGGTGAAGGCGCGATGGTAACCGCTGAGGCGGCTGCGACGCACTGTGGGAGCGGTCTTCTGACCGCGACGCGGCCGATGCAGTCCGCTGGCTTCGATTCAGGCCGCAGTCGGGGTCAGAAGACCCCTCCCACAGAACCCGGATTCAGGCTCCGCTCCTTGATCGGGCTCACCGTCTCTGTGCGAGCGGCCTTGGCTGCGATGCGGCCGCTGAACGTAGCAGCTGCCGACGCCCTACAATATTGCATCGCACAAGGATCGCTCCATGACCGCCACCACCCGCATCTGCCTGGTCCGCCACGGCGAAACCACCTGGAACGTCGACCGTCGCGTGCAGGGCCAGATCGACATTCCGCTGAACGAGCGCGGCCTGCTGCAGGCGCAGGCCACCGCACAGGCGCTGCTGGCCGAGCGCATCGACACGCTCTACGGGTCCGACCTTGGCCGCGCCTGGGTGACGGCCGGGCGCATCGCGGTGCCGCGCGGCCAGCCGGTCATGCCGGAGCCGGCGCTGCGCGAACGGCATTACGGCGCCTTCCAGGGGCTGACCTACGCCGAGGCGCGCGAGCGCCACCCGGAGGACTTCCACCGTTTCGAGGCACGTGAGCCCGCCGCGCAGTTTCCGGGCGGCAGCGGCGAAAGCCTGATCCAGTTCGATGCCCGCATCTGGGGGCTGATTGAAACGCTGCGCGCGCGCCACGCCGGCCACACGCTGCTGCTGGTGACGCACGGCGGCGTGCTCGACATTGTCGCCCGCCGTGTGCGCGGGATGCCGCTGACCGGCAAACGCGACTTCGACATCGCCAACTGCGCGCTGAACTGGATCGCGCATGACGCGAACGGCTGGCGCATCGAGCGCTGGGGCGACCAGACCCACCTCGACGGTGCGCTGGACGAGTTGCCGGCGTAAGCAGCGCGGCGTCGCAAGCCATCGGCTTCGATCCACGCCGCAATCGCGAGCAAGCTCGCTCCCACCAGAACCCCGCTCCGACCGTGATCCGGGACTGCTTTTGTGGGAGCGACCTCTGGTCGCGATGGGGCTTCGGCAGGCCGCTGTCGGGGTCAGAAGACCCCTCCCACAAGACCTCGGCAAAGGTTCGGGGCGCGGATCGGCGCGTCCCCTGTGGGAGCGGCCTTGGCCGCGACGCGGCCGTCAGGCGCCGCCGGCTTCTATCCAGGCCGCAATCGCGAGCAAGCTCGCTACCACAAGGCCGGTGCGCCCTTCGAAGACGGGCGCTATCTGCCCGCCGCCGGATTCAGGAAACCGCGCATCAGCCGCGTCAGCCGCGGCATCACCACCCAGGTCATCGTGATCACGATCAGCGCGGTCAGTAGCGCGACGCGCGGCAGGAAGGGCAGCGGCGTCAGCCAGGGCGCCACCAGCCATAGGAAGAGCGACACGGTCGGAAAGATGCCCATCCAGGTCACCAGTGCCATGCGGGCGCGCGGCGGGTGGGCCGACGGCGCCACCACCTGCGGGCCGAACCACGCCTCCAGCCCGGTCACCACCCGGTACTCCGGCTCGTTCTCGCCGGCGGCGCACAGCCGTGGCTGCAGCGCCGCGCGTGCCGGGCTTTCGTCCCACGCCTTCAGATCGGCTTCGGAACGGAAATGCGCGATCACCTGGTAATCGCCGCCCGGCTGCTCTGGCGTGATCATCTGCCCGCCGAGAAAGCCGGGCGCATGACGCATGGCTGCGAACATTTCGCGGATCAGCGCTTCGTATTCGACCTCGAACCCGACCCGTGCCCGGCGGCGGGCGATGCGGGTGACATGGGCTTGCGGTGGGGCGGCGCTCATGATGATCTCCGTTATCCGTATTGCGTTTGTTAGAGAAGCTGGGTTGCGTACTTCGATGCCCCGGTGGGAGAGATCTTGACCCCGACAGTGCGCTGACGACCCGTCGCTGTCGGGGTCAAGACCCCTCCCACAGAACCATGCTCCAGGCTCGGGTCGCGGATCTGGCGCAACCCTAGTGGGAGCGGCCTTGGCCGCGACAGTGCCTGTGACGACTCGCCGCTGTCGGGGTCAAGACCCCTCCCACAGAATCCCGGCCCGGCCGCAGGTCGGGCGCATCTCCTGCCGCTTACTCCTTGATCGCTTCGACCGCGATGTCGATGGTCACTTCGTCGCCGACGTTCGGCGCGTACTTGCCCATGTTGAAGTCGGTGCGCTTGACGGTGACCGTCGCGTTGGCGCCGATGGCGTCCTTCTTGGTCATCGGGTGCGGCATCGAATGGAAGCTGGTCACCTTCAGCGTCACCGGCTTGCTCACGCCCTTCAGCGTCAGCGTGCCATCGACAGCGACCGGCTTGTCGCCGTCGAACACCACCTTGGTCGACTTGAAGGTGGCGGTCGGGAAGCGGGCGGTGTCGAGGAAATCTTCGGCCTGGATATGCTCGTTGAACAGCGACGAACCGGTGCTGACCGACTTCGTGTCGATGGTGATGTCCACCGCGCCGGTCTTCGCCGCGCGGTCCAGCGTGATCGTGCCGGAAGTCTTGTCGAAGCGGCTCAGCTGGGTCGAGTAGCCGAAGTGGCTGTACGAGAAGCGCGGGAAGGTGTGGTTCGGGTCGAGCTTGAAGGTTTCCGGCGCGGCCAGCGCGGGGGCGGCGACAGCGGCGAGGGCGAGCGAGGCGATGAGGGTTTTCAGCGAGGTCATGGCGGTTCTCCGGTTTGGGTACATCTATATATATATGCAGCGAGGGTGAGGGCGGCTCAGCCGCCGGAAGTCATCTTCACCAGCGTGCGGTCACGCAGGACGAAGTGGTGGTACAGCGCGGCGCCGGCGTGGCCCAGCACGAGCAGCCAGATCAGCCAGGCGCCGAGCACATCCTTGTGGATGAAGTCGATCGGCTTTTCGAAGGTCTTGAAGTCGAGACCCATGCCTTCGGCCACCACGCTCTGGAACAGTGCGGTGCTTTCGAACTTCGGAATCTCGAACAGGAAGAAGAAATCCGTGCTCACGCCGGTGCCGAGGTAGCCGGTGATCGGCGCGACGATCATCACCGCGTACAGCGCCAGATGGCCCATATGGGCGGCGAGGTGCGCCAGCGGCGTGCCCGGTTCGTCTGCGGGCGCGCGGTTCATCAGGCGCCAGATCACGCGCAGCGCCACGATGACCGCGATGCTGACGCCGACCGACAGATGGATCTGCAGCGCGGTCATGTTTTCCGGCGTCTGCTTTTCGGTGAACCACTGGCGGTAATAGACCGATACGTAGGCGGCGAGAAAGAGTGCCGCCGTGGTCCAGTGGAACCACTTGGCGATGCGGCCGTAGTTGGCGGCGGTGTTCTTCAGGCTCATTGCAGCGCTCCTCTATCAGGGGTGAAGGCCCAGGCGTCCATCGCCAGCACGTAGTCGTCGATGCCGGCGTGGAAGCGCTCGGCATTCGCACCTTCGCCTGCGGCGCCGAGCGCGACGAAGAAGGGCAGCAGGTGTTCTTCGCTCGGGTGAGCACGCACGGCGTCCGGCGCGCGGCGCCGGTAATCGAGCAGCGCGTCGGTGTCGCCCGTCGCCAGCCGTTCGGCGAACCAGTCGGCGAAGGCGCGCACATAGGCCGGCGTGCGGCCGTCGCCGTGGGCGACGATCTGCCAGTCGCGCAGGTTGTGCGTCAGATTGCCGGAGCCCAGCACGCGCAGGCCCTGCGCGGCCAGCGGCGCCAGCGCGCGGCCCAGCCGGTACGCACCTTCGGCGCCGCCGCGGCTCTGCAGCGACAGCGGAATCACCGGCACGTCGGCGTCGGGGTACATCAGGCGCAGCGGCACCCAGGCGCCGTGATCGAGACCGCGTTCGGCGTCGAGCTGCACCGGCAGGCCGGCGTCCTCGATGGCCGAGGCGACGATGCCCGCCAGTTCGCGGCAGCCGGTCGCCGGGTAGCGGATCGCGTACAGCTCGGGCGGGAAGCCGTAGAAATCGTGAATGGTGTCCAGCCGGTCGGCGGTGCCGACCGTGGGTACCGCACTGTCCCAGTGCGCGCTGACTGCGACGATGGCGCGCGGCCGCGGCAGCAGGTCGGCCTTCGCCTTCAGCGCCGCACCGGCCGCACCCGGGCGCAGCGCGAAGGTCGGCGCGCCGTGCGGTACGAAGAGGCTGGCGGGGTAGGTGTGCAGTGCGGCGGTGCTCATGGCGGACATCCGTGATTCGATGACTGCAGCTTAGTCATTCCGGCTTGTCCGAAATAGACGACAATCCGCAAATACTCGTTGCAGGAATCGCAACAATGGATCGTCTCGATGCCATGCAGCTCTTCGTTCGCGTGGTCGAACTGGGCAGCTTCTCCGCCGTCGCCCAGCAGATGGGTGTTGCCCGCTCGGTGGTCACCCGTCAGATCGCCGCGCTCGAAGCCCACCTCGGCGCCAAGCTGCTGGCGCGCAGCACGCGCCGGCTGTCGCTCACCTCTGCCGGCACCGCCTATCTGGAGAAATGCCGCGTCATCCTGAATCTGGTCGAAGCCGCCGAAACCGGCATCGCCGAAGAGCGGCAGACGCCGCGCGGCCCGATCCGCGTTGGCGCGCCGCTGAGCTACGGCCTGAAGCGCCTGTCGCCGCTGCTGCTCGATTTCGCCGAGCACTACCCGGAAGTCATGCTCGATATCGACTACAACGACCGCCGCGTGAACCTGATCGAAGAGGGCATGGACCTCGCCATCCGCGTCACCACGAAGCTCGACCCCGCCACCGTCGCGCGCCGCATCGGCACGAGCCGGCTGATCGCCGTCGCCTCACCCGACTACCTCGCCCGCCACGGCACCCCGGCCACGCCTGAAGACCTCGCGAACCACGCCTGCCTCGGCTACACCGCGGTCGCCGCCCACCCGAGCTGGACCTTCACCACCCCCGACGGCCGCACCGTCACCGTACCGCTGCGCAGCCCGCTCACCGCCAGCAACGGCGATGTCCTGACCGAGGCCGCCGCCCGCGGCATGGGCCTCACCTGCCAGCCCGATTTCATCCTCGACCCCTGGCTTGTGGACGGTCGTCTGCAGCCGGTGCTCACCGACTGCGCGACACCGGAACTGGGCGTGTATGCCGTGCTGCCCGGCAACCGGCATGTGCCGCACCGGGTCAGGGTGCTGATGGACTGGTTGGCCGAAAGGCTGATGGCATAGTTGGAAGCGGCCTGTTCGGGTACATTCCGGATGACCCTAGATGAGAAATAGAAGGGGTGAGGTTTTTCATCGCTGTTTAATACTGGATGAATACACAGTATGGCGCGCTAGAACCGTTAGCCTGAAACCGTTTCGGAACGATCACCCCTGCCCGTTTATCCGGCAGCGTCCATGGTTATGGCGCAAAAATGTCGTCTACCTCACGTTGAACTAAACCGCTGTCGCGGTGGGCGCTGATCGTCGGTTGTCGGGGCGATCGTCGCGGGTGAAGCACTACCTTGGAATGGGACTGTTCCCATGTTCGAGGAGAGGTGTGATGAGCCCCTTACGTCAGCAGATGATCGATGCGATGGTGTTGCGCGGTCTGGCCGCACGCACGCAGCGCGCTTACCTTTCGGTGCTGGTGCAGTTGTCGCGACACTACGGGTGCAGCCCCGACCGGCTGGATTCTGCGCAGGCCCAGGCCTGGCTCGTGTTCCGCATACGGCAGCGGCATCTGGCCTACGCCACGGTCAATCAGGCCGTGTGCGCGCTGAAGTTCTTCTTCGGCACGGTGCTCGGGCGCGAGGCTGATGCGCTGACGATTCCCTACGCACGTACCCCCCAGCCTGCGCCACAGATCCTGTCGCGCGAGGAACTGGCCCGCCTGTTCGAGGCGGCCAGCGGGGTGCGGGCCCGTACGCTGCTGATGACCACCTACGCGGCCGGGCTGCGCGTGTCGGAGGTGTGCGCGCTGCGCGTGGCCGACATCGATTCGGCACCCGACCGCATGTGCATCCGTGTCGTGGGCGCCAAGGGCGGCAAGGATCGCTACACGCTGCTCACCGGCCATCTGCTCACGGCCTTGCGTCTTTACTGGCAGGCCTGTCATCCGCAGTCGTGGTTGTTCCCGGCCGTGCGCGACGCGCGCCGACCGGTCGATGTGAAGAGCGCACAGCGCATGTTCTACCAGGCGCGCGAGCGTGCAGGCATCGGCAAGACGGGTGGCATCCATGTGCTGCGTCACTGCTTCGCCACACACCTGCTTGAAGCGGGGGTGGATCTGGCCACGCTGTCCAGCCTGCTCGGACATGGTCACCTGTCGACCACACAGCGCTATGTGCATCTGGCGCGCCCCGGTGCGAAGCCGGAGAACAGTCCGCTCGATCTGCTGCGCCAGCTCTAGGCGGCCGGCCATGCATCGGCCCACGGTGGCTGACATCCTGCGCAGATACGGTCCGGCGTATCGACAGACCCATTCGCTCAGTGCGCCACAGCGGCGCGCCTGGCGCGCGATCGCGGCCTGTCGCACCGCCGAACTCGGCGGTGTGCGCGAGCGCTGCGAGCACTGCGCGCGCGAACGCTACCGATATCGCTCGTGCGGCAACCGGCATTGTCCGCAATGCCAGACGCAGGCCAAGGAGGCCTGGCGCACGGCGCGCTGCCGCGAGGTGCTGCCGGTGCCTTACGCGCACTGGGTGTTCACGTTGCCGCATGTGCTCAACGCGCTGGCCGCGTATCACGCCCGCTGGGTGTTCGACACGCTGTTCGCCTGCGCCTCGAGCACGCTGCTTGAGCTGGCCGGAAGCGCGCGCTGGCTCGACGCCGAGCCGACGGTGACCCTGGTGCTGCACACCTGGGGGCAGGACCTGCGCACCCATCTGCATGTGCACGCCCTGGTCAGCTGCGGCGGGCTGGACGCGCAGGGCGGCTGGCGCTCACCGGTGCGCGGCGGCCACTTCCTGTTCCCGGTCAAGGCCGCCTCCCGGCTGTTTCGCGGCCGGTTCATCGACGCACTGCTCACCGCCCAGAAGGCGGGCGTGCTCGACGCAGACCCGGCAGGCACGCAAGCGCAGCGCGCAGGCAGACTGCGCATGCTGCGCGAGCACGACTGGGTGGTCTATGCCAAGCCGCCCGCTGGCGGACCGGCCCAGGTGCTGGACTATCTGGCGCGTTACACGCACCGGGTGGCGATCTCCAACGAGCGCATCCTCGGTATCGAGGGGGACCAGATCAGACTGCGCGTACGCCCCGGCCCGGATCATGGGCGGCGCACGGTGAGCCTGCCCGCACAGGAGTTCATCGCCCGTTTCATGCGCCACGTGCTGCCGCGTGGCTTCAAGCGCATCCGTCACTACGGGCTGCTCGCTCCCCGGCACAAGGCACCGCGTCTGGCGCAGGCGCGTGCCGCGCTGCACGTACCCGAGCCGCAGATGCCTGCCATCGAGACCGCCCAGGCGTTTCTGCGTCGGGTTGCATCGATCGATCTGGCACGCTGCCCGCACTGCAAGTGCGGGCACTGGCGAACGGTCGAGATCCGCACACCGCAGATCAGGCGCCCGACCAGAGCCCCGTGTGAGCACGCAGGCACGCATGCGCGCGACTCACCGCCATGACCCCGAATGTGCCGCTCCCGTCAGGAATGCCCGCGACCGGATCGCGCATGAGCCGGAGGTACGACTGTTGTCTGCAGCAGCCGCCATTGCCGATTCCGGCGCGCGTCCAGCCTCGACACGACAGGATTCACCGCGCACGCGGGGCCTTCGCGGCCTGTCATCTCGTCCGGAAGGATGAGTGTAAGGGCATGAAGGTCGCACACGCTATTCAACGGGCATCGCCGGCGCATAGAATCCTCAATGTCACCGCCTGAGCGGCGGTTCAGTTCAACACGGCTTATCCCCCGCGATTGACCGCTACGCTTCCAGCAGCTGTCGTCTCGCGGGGGATAAACCCTATTCGTTAGACCGCAATGTCAGGCACCTCAGGGATGGACCGGAACGGAAAGGCCGTGACCATTGGAGATCGGGTGCGCCTGCTAGAGATCCGTCCGTCCATCCTCAAGCGCCTGTCCGGGCAGGAACATACGGACGTTTCATCCATGCTTGGTCAGGAGCTTGAGGTGTGGGACGTCTACGAGGATGGTCAAGTCTGGGTCAGTCTCTCGTGGCCGCGTGGTGACGGACTCGTCGAGTCACACTCAATCGCTGTAGACCCTCACGCCATCGAACTCGTGTCCAAGGCAGAGCGCGATGAGATCTAACACTTCGCTGCACCGGATACGCTACAGCCGCCTGCGGCGGCTTACGCGTCCCAGTGAGCTCAAACGTTGAGCATCATGACAACTTCTCCGCGCACACTCAGTGAGTCTGAATTCGGGGCGACCTTTATTCCGCCCATGAATGACGTAACTAACAACGCTGAAGAAGTCATAGATTTGTGGGGCTACGCTGAACCCGCGCTACGTCAGGAATTCCCAGAGGTATGTTCCTGCGACTGGAACGTCAAGCACATCTACGAGTCGAGCAACGGCGCGTTCCAGCACGTACTGATTCCAACGCACAAAAGCAACCTATATCTCGTCGTTGTCATCGACAAGTTGCTCCGGCAGGTTCTCGGACATCATATGCTCGACCTAGGCGAAAAATATGGAGTCGCAAGGTGACGCCCAACCCGGCGCTCAACCTCGCTCCCTTCGGTCGCTGGACGCTGCGCGATAAAGCCGCGCAGCGCCGGTTAGCTCTACGTTGAGGCTGTAGAAAAACCCCTTCCCACCCTCACCCGTTCACATGCCGTTGTT
>OFDN01001564.1_pt1 | contig 14633 bp, 12 predicted proteins | sample 1520971 | NCBI WGS metagenome assembly OFDN01 (sample SAMEA94257418, study PRJEB24077) | hot springs metagenome | biome: Aquatic biome; feature: Geographical feature; material: Water | place: India | collected 2012-06-12 | depth 5 m
TCTGGCGGCGCTGCTGGCGGCCAAGATCCTGGCATCCGCCCTGTCGCTCGGCTCCGGCTTCCGGGGCGGGCTGTTCAGCGCGTCGCTGTTCATGGGCGGCCTGTTCGGCAGCGTGTTGGCGGAGCTGGTCACGCGGCTGGCGCCGGGGCTGGCGTTCGACACCACGCTGCTGACGCTGGTGGGGATGGGGTCGGTGGCCGCCGGCATCGTCGGCGCGCCGGTCACCATGGTGCTGCTGGTGCTGGAATCGACCCAGGATCTGTGGGCGGCGTCGGGCGTGCTGATCGGGGTGGTTCTGTCGGCGACGGTGGTCCGCCACGCCTTCGGCTATTCCTTCGCCACCTGGCGCTTCCACCTGAAGGGCGTGCCGATCCGCGGCGCGCAGGATGTCGGCTGGATCCGCGAGCTGAGCGCCGCCCGGCTGATGCGGCGCGACGCCGTGGTGGTGCCGGCCAGCCTGCCGCTGGAGGAGCTGCGGCGGCGCCACCCGCTGGGCACGGCGAAGCAGGTGTTCGTGGTGGACGCCGGCGGCCGCTACGCGGGGCAGGTGGACATGGCGCTGGTGCACGCGCCCGGTGCCGCCGGCGAGGAGGAGGAGGGACGGACCGTCGGCGCCATGGCGGTGGCCGCCGACGGTTATCTGCTCGGCAACGACGACGCCGAGACCGCCTTCCACCGCTTCCGCACCGCGGAGATGGAGACGCTGCCGGTGCTGTCCGACCGCGAGGCGCGGCGCGTCATCGGCTATGTGACGGAGGCGTTCCTGCTGCGCCGCTATTCGCAGGAACTGGAGCGCATCCGCGCCACGGAGACCGGCGACCAGGGACTGTTCGGCCGGGATTGAGCCGCAGCCGCTATTCCCGGCGGGCGGCGCGGCGCGGGCGGGGAGCGGGGGCCGCTTCGGCCTGGCGGTCAAGTGCCGGGCGTTCGGGTGCCGGGGCTTCGGGGGCGGGCAGGGCCAGCGTCTCGGCCAGCCGCTCCGCCGCGGCGCGCAGCAGGGGGGCATGCTGCACCGCCTGGTTCATGTTCATGCGGGCCTGCGGGGCGGAGATGGCGATGGCGGCGATGGTGGCGCCGGACGCGTCGAGCACCGGTGCCGCCACGCAGACGACGCCGGCCAGGAACTCCTGGTTGTCGACGCCGAGACCGGCCGTGCGGATCGACTCCAGCTCGCGCAGCAGGCGCTGCGGGTCGGTGATGGTGTTTTCCGTGTAGCGCTCCAGCGGCACCTTGCCCAGGATCTGCTCCTGCCGGGCGCGCGGCTGGGCGCTGAGGAACAGCTTTCCCATGGCGGTGCAATGCAGCGGCACGCGCGACCCCGGCTCGAACCTCAAGCCGAAGGGCCAGGCCGACTCCACACGGTCGATGTAGACGACGTGGTTGGCCACCATGAGGCCGAGGTTGGCCGTTTCGCCGAGCTGGCGCGACACCCGTTCCAGGATGGCGTGGCGCGGCGCGCTGCGCACCGACGCGGAGACGATCTCCATCGCGAAACCCAGCAGCTTGCGCCCGGCGACGTAGCGGCGCCCGCCGGCCTCCCGCTCCAGCAGCCCATCGCGTTCGAGCATCCGGGCGATGCGGTAGGCGGTCGGCTTGGGCATGCCGAGCAGGATGGACAGCTCGGCCATGCTGAGCGGCCGCTCCGAACGGGCGACCGCCTGCAGCAGCGAGAAGGCCTTGAGCGTGGGCGCCTGCCCCTCGCTTTCGGCCGGGCCCTGCGGTTCCCCGACAAGCTCGTGATCGGCGCTGATGTCCACCATGTCGGGCACGGTAGCACAGCCGCCCCCGGGTGCAAAACCCGCGACCCGTGGGCCGGCGGGATGGGGCGTCGGTCCCGCCTCCGGTTGCGCTGCGCCGCACAATAATTCGACGTGGAAGCATTATGCTTCGTTATTCGGATGCGCAGCGCAATTTTCGTGCGATCCGATCTGGAAGTGGGGCCCGATTCATGGTAGGCATACATACGACTAAGGCTGCAGATTCTTTTTCCGACACGTGAGACTTTCGGATCGGTCCATGGAAAAAAGACAAGGCGGCCCCACCAAGGGTGACGACGACCGGTACCGCCGGCCGCCGTACGACCCCACCGGCGCGGAGCGCAACTTCGTCGCCTCCTGGCTGGCCCGCCAGCCGATCGAGGAGCTTGACGCGATCGCGCGCAACCTGCTGGCCAAGGGATGACGGCCGGTTCCGCGCCGGCCGTTGCCCTGGCCCAGCCCGCGTTCAGCTGTACCAGATCTGGAGGAGCAGCCGGTCCCGGCGCTTCGGCGGGATGGCGCGGTGGTAGCAGGCGGCATCCTCGAAGAAGCCGGTGCCGGCCTTGCCCTCGATGACGGTGATGCGGTCGGGGCCGTACTGCCGCAGCACCGCCTCGTCGCTGGCGCGGGCTGAGCCCAGCAGCATCCTCAGCCGCTTGCCGGTGTGCGACCCCCGCACCAGCGCGTGCGGACCCGCATCCGCATCGACGTCGGTCAGGTAGAAGTTCGCCAGGAAGCCGTTGAAGTCGTAGACGTCGAAATGCCAGTCGATGGTCTGGCCGCGGCGCCGGCGCTCGTCGTCGCTCACCGGGCTGGGGAAGCTCCAGAACAGGCAGGGCTTCATGGTGCGCGGTCGGTAGCCGAGGAACCGCTCCGCGGCGCGCACCAGGAGCGGGTCGTCGGCGATCCGCCGCACGGCCGCGCAGTCCCTGGCGGCCGGGATCAGGCCGTGCACCAGCGGCGTGCCGTCGGGCAGATGGCCGTCCACCACATCGGCGCGGCGGAACCGATGCGGCAGGGTGCGCTCCTGGCACTCCGCCTCCTCAGCGAAGCGGACGAGCTCGGCCAGCGTGTCGCCGGGCAGGGTGAGCCCGTAGGCGACGGACTCGCGGCGGACGGCCGCGACCACCTCATCGGCCGACAGTTGCGGAAACAAGGTGGGCCCTGCAGGACGTGCCGTGTCGGCCGGCGCAGGCCGCATCAGACCCTGGACATAGCTGTAGATATGACGAATGGTTTCAAATCGACCCAAGGCGTAGTGAAGATCGCCATCCGCGATTCGGCGCGCTATGGTTGCTGCGTTCATGGATTCACCCCTCGCCACCGCCATTTCTTCTAGCGGTGTGCATTGTCTGATCATGACCCCCGCAGGACAGGACTGTGCGCGTGCGGTCAGGGCCGGGCAATGCGGAAAGAGGATTAGAGGCCGGGTCCGGTGGGGCGCATCGTTTGGATGATACTTTTGGCATGCAAACGATCGCCGCAGCCTTGACCGCAAGCGCCAGCGGAACGCAACGGCCCGCATCCGGTTGATGGCACGAGCCGTGGGAGGGGGAAAGCAGGGCATGGCACGACCGATGTTGGCGGCCGCGACGGTCGCGCTTGCGTTGACCGCGACCATGGTCCTGGCGGCCGACCCGCCGCCAGGCACCGTCCGGATCGTCTCGCATGTGACCAAGCCGGAGATGATCGAGGCGACGGCCGAGCGGGTCGGGGCGCTGTCCCATCCCGCGGGCTTCTCCGTCACCCGTTTCGCCGACGGGCTGGGGGCGCCGCGCATGATGGCGGTCGCCGACGATGGCGCGGTCTATGTCACGCGCCGCACGCCGGGCGATGTGGTGATGCTGCGCGACAGCAACGGCGACGGGCGTGCGGACGAGACGCGCAGCGTCGTGAGTGTGCCGATGGTCCATGGCATCGCCATCCACGGCCGCGCCCTGTATCTGGCGACGGTGACGGAGGTGTTCCGGGCCGAGCTGAAGCCCGACGGCTCGGCGGGGGAGCCGGTGCGGATCCTGGAGGATCTGCCGGACGGCGGGCAGCACCCCAACCGCAGCCTGGGCATCGGCCCCGACGGCAAGCTGTATGTCAGCGTCGGCAGCACGTGCAACGCCTGCGCCGAGACCAACCCGGAGAGCGCCACCATCCTGCGGGCCGAGCCCGACGGCAGCGGGCGCGGCGTCCTCGCCAAAGGGCTGCGCAACACCATCGGCTTCGGCTGGGAGCCCACGACCGGGATCCTCTACGGCATGGACCAGGGCATCGACTGGCTGGGCGACGACGAGCAACCGGAGGAGTTCAACCGCATCGAGGAGGGCAAGGATTACGGCTGGCCCTACGTCTTCTCGGACGGCAAGATCAACCCGGCCCTCAAGCCGCCCGGCCGCAACCCGGATGATGTCGCAAAGAGGACGGTGAAGCCGATCCTCTACTACACCGCGCATGCGGCGCCGATGCAGATGGTCTTCTACGGGGGCGACCACGGGGGCGACGGCTTCCCGCCGGAGTACCGCGACGACGCCTTCGTCGCCATGCACGGCTCGTGGAACCGCGCCATGCCGTCCGGCTACGAGGTGGTGCGCGTGCGTTTCGACGATGGCAAGCCGGTGGCCGTCGAGCCCTTCGTCGGCGGCTTCCTGTCCCGCCAGGACGACGGCTCGTGGACCGCCTTCGGCCGGCCCGCCGGGCTGGCGGTGGCCGGGGATGGCGCCCTGCTGGTCAGTGACGACGCCAACGGGGTGATCTACCGCGTCGCCTACACGGGGCCGCAGGTGGGGGAGCAGAAGCCGGCGACGCCGTGACCGCCGATCGTCAGGCCGTGTGGTAGAGGCGGTAGGTCATCGGCTGGGTGCCGTCGGCGGCCTTCACCTCCGGCAGGCGGGACAGGTCGTAGGGGGTGCCCTGGTAGACCTCGTTCAGCCAGTTGCCGTAGAGCAGGAAGCCGTGGCTGCGCCAGCGGTTCGCCGGCCTGCGGGCGGGATCGTCGCCGGGGAAGTAATTGGCGGGGAGCGCGATCGGCTTGCCCTCGCCGGCGTCGCGCCGGTACTCGTCGCCCAGCGTGCACCAGTCATATTCCAGGTGGTTGAACATGAAGACGTCGCGCGTCACCCGGTCGCGCACGAGGCAGACGCCGGACTCCTCCGACTCCAGCAGGATTTCGAGCTGCGGCACCCGCTCGATGTCGGCGCGGCGCACCTCGGTGTGGCGGGAGACGGGGACCGGCACCTCGTCGTCGAAGCCGCGCAGCAGCGGGCTCGCCGGGTTCAGCACGCGGTGCGGGAAGACGCCGAAGGCCTTGGCCGGCAGCTCGTATTTCGGGATGCCGTGGTAATGGTGAAGCGCCGCCTGCGCGCCCCAGCAGATGAAGAATTTCTGGAACACGTTCTCGCGCGCCCAGTCGAGGATGCCGCACAGCTCCCGCCAGTACTTCACCTCCTCGAAGGGCAGGGTCTCCACCGGCGCGCCGGTGATGATCAGCCCGTCGAAGCGCTCCTCGCGGACGCGGCTCCAGGGCTTGTAGAAGGCGGCCATATGCTCGGCCGAGGTGTTCTTCGGCGTGTAGCTCTCGGTGGCGACCAGCGTCACCTCGATCTGCAGCGGACCGGCGCCCAGCACCCGCACGAGCTGGGTCTCGGTCGGCACCTTCAGCGGCATCAGGTTCAGGATGGCGATGCGCAGCGGCCGGATGTCCTGGTGCACGGCCACGCCCTGGCCCATGACCAGGACGCCCTCCCGCTCCAGAACGACGCGGGCGGGGAGGTTGTCCGGGACGGTGATCGGCATGGTGGGGCGGTCTTCCGGGTGGGGGAGGTCTGGCTGGACAGGGTGGCCGGTCGGGGCGGCGGGTCAGCGGCCGGGTGCGCCGTCGGCGGCGGCGCAGGACTCCAGATAGCGTTGCAGGATCGGCGCCTTGTCCGGCCGGCGGTCGAGCTCGTCGCGGGCGGCCTCATAGATGAGGTCGAGCAGGGCGGGCGTCAACAGCCCGGTGCGCCGCCCCTTGTCGGGGCTGCCCCGCCGCTGCTCCTGCTCGACGCGGTCGAGCGTGTCCCACAGCCGCTCCACCGGGATGATCAGGCCCCAGCGCTCGGCGATGCTGCGGTAGCGGACGGCGCGGTCCTCGATCAGCCGGCCCACCCAGCCGCGGGCGATCTCGCGGCCCGGCCGATCGGCGCGCTCCGGCAGCCCGGCGGTCAGCTCGGCCAGCAGCGGCGGGTAATAGTAGAGCGGCTTCGGGTAGTCCTTGGCGCGCTGGATGATCACCTGCCGCTGCTCGGGGCTGAGCTCCACATAGATCAGCAGGGTCTGCCGGGTCAGATGCTCGAACAGGCCGGGAGCGCCCATCTCCACGCAGCGGCAGTAGAGCTCCTCGATCTCGCACAGCGAGCCGGACGCGTCGTTGACAAAGTTGCGGCAGCGGTAGAGGCCGCGCGCCTTGGCGATGAAATCGGGCACGTCGCGCATCGACCAGCACTCGCCGCGCCCGTACAGGTCCTGGCGCCGCTTGAACTCCGACAGCGTCAGCTCGTCCTCGCCATTGCCGTACATGCCGAGGAAGGTGGTCACCGGGGCCAGATTGTCCACGGTGATGTTGTGGCAGATGTAGATGGAGTCGGAGCGCAGCAGTTCCGCGGTGAAGCGGTCCTTCTCCATGATCTTGCGCTTGATGTTGTCGAGGATCGGCTCCGCCAGATAGCGGGTGCCGATGCGGTAGTCGGCCGAATAGTGGAACCAGCCGTCCTCCTCCCGCAGCTTGTTGGCGAGTGTGGTCTTCCCCACCCCCGACATGCCGAGCAGGGTCAGGGCGTGCGGCAGGGCCTGGAAGGCGTCACGGGCGGGCAGTGGCGTCATCGGGCGACCTCACGGACGGGGAAGGCGGGGCGGGCGGGCCGCTTGCGGGGGCGGAGTGTGGCCCGCCGCGCCGCGGAACTCAACCGTCCTGGCATCGGCGTATGGCCGCCGCCGCACGGCGACCTTGACCGCGGGGGCGTGCCGGGTGCCTATGGCCGCATGGCAGAGATGAAGCGGAAAGTGGCGCTGGTGACCGGCGCCGGCAAACGGATCGGGCGCACCATCGCGCTCGACCTCGCGGCGCATGGCTGGGCGGTGGCTGTGCATTGCTTCCACTCGCGCGACGACGCCGACGCGGTGGTGGCGGAGATCGAGGCCGGCGGCGGCCGGGCGGTCACCGTGCGCGCGGACCTGACGCGTGAGGAGGAGGTGCGACAGCTGGTGCCCGCCGCCGTGGACGCGCTGGGTCCGCTGTCGCTGCTGGTCAACAACGCCTCCGTCTTCGAGCGGGACGAGTGGGACACGGTGACCCGCGACTCGTGGGACCTGCATCTGGAGGCCAACCTGCGCGCACCCTTCGTGCTGACGCAGGCCTTCGCCCGGCAGGTCGGGCCGGACGGCGAGGGGCTGGTGGTGAACATCCTGGACCAGCGGGTGTGGAACCTGACCCCCCACTTCGTGTCCTACACGGTCGCCAAGTCGGCGCTGTGGACGCTGACCCAAACGATGGCGCTGGCGCTGGCGCCGCGCGTCCGGGTGAACGGCATCGGGCCGGGGCCGACCCTGCGCAACGACCGCCAGTCGGAGGAGCATTTCGACGCCCAGTGGCGCAGCGTGCCGCTCGGCCACGGCGCCCGGCCGGAGGAGATCGCCGCCGCCGTCCGCTTCCTCACCGAGGCGCCGTCGGTCACCGGGCAGATGCTGGCGCTGGACGGCGGCGAGCACCTGGCCTGGGCGCAGCCGGGCCGCGGATTCGTGCCCATCGAGTAAGACCGCGGACCGCCGGTCAGGCGTGGGGGCCCATGCCCCGCTCCAGCGACGAGACGATGTGGCCGGCCAGACGCCGCGCCGGGACGGAGCGGGTGCCGGGGGCCTCGATCAGGGCGATCTCGGTGTCGTCGAGCACCGGCAGCCCGTCCTCCCCGCCCAGCGTGACCAGGCCGGCGGGGACCATGTCGCGCGGCAGCACCGTCACCCCCAGCCCGGCGCGCACCGCCGCCTGGGCCCCGGCGAGGCTGGTGCTGGTGTAGGCGATGCGCCAGCGCCGGCCGCAGCCGTCCAGCGCCGCCAGCGCCCGCTTGCGGTAGACGCAGGGGTGGGGGGACACGACCAGCGGCAGCGCATCCCCCGGCGACGCGGCCATCCACGAGGATGGGCGGTCGAGTGCGGCCCACACCAGCGGCTCGCGCCAGACGCGCATGCCCCGCATCGGCCCCAGCGGCTCCCGCTTGACCAGCACCAGATCGAACTCCCCGGCCTGGAAGCGTTCCAGCAGGTTCAGCGTCAGGTCGGTGGTGACCTCCAGCGCCACCCGCGGGTGGCTGTGGGCGAAGGCCGACAGCACCGCCGGCAGATGGGTGGTGGCGAAATCCTCCGGCGTGCCGAGGCGGACCATGCCCTCCAGCTCCGGCCCGGTCAGCCGGCCGACCGCTTCGTCGTTGAGCGCCAGGATGCGCCGCGCGTAGCCCAGCAGCGCCTCCCCCTCGCCGGTGACGCGCAGGCTGTGGGCGTTGCGTTCGAGCAGGCTGCGGCCCAGCGACTCCTCCAGCCGCTTCATCTGGAGGCTGATGGTGGACTGCGCCCGGCCCAGCCGCTCCGCCGCGCGGGTGAAGTTGCCAGCGTCGGCAATGGTCACAAAGCTGCGCAAAAGGTCGATGTCAAGGTTCCTTTGTGTCACAGCCAAGCCTTTGGAATAACGATTATTACCATTGAATATCTTAATTCAATGCATCGGAACAATCAAGTTCACTGATGCTCACCCGCGCCTTAGCTCTGGGTCCGTCACGGACACGAGGAGTTGGAGACATGAGCGCAACCCCCATCACGGTCGCCCACGGCGACGGCATCGGCCCGGAGATCATGGCGGCGAGCCTGCGCGTGCTGCGCGCCGCCGGGGCCGCGCTGGACGTCGAGACCATCGAGATCGGCGAGCGCGTCTACCACCGCGGCAACAGCGCCGGCATCGGACCGGAGGCGTGGGACAGCCTGCGCCGCACCAAGGTCTTCTACAAGGCGCCGATTACCACGCCGCAGGGGGGCGGCTTCAAGAGCCTGAACGTGACGGTGCGCAAGACGCTGGGCCTGTTCGCCAACGTGCGGCCCTGCGCGGCGCTCAGCCCCTTCGTGCCCACCCGGCACCCCGGCATGGACGTGGTGATCGTGCGCGAGAACGAGGAGGACCTGTACGCCGGCATCGAGCACCGGCAGACGCAGGACGTCTACCAGTGCCTGAAGCTGATCACCCGGCCGGGGTGCGAGCGGATCGTCCGCTACGCCTTCGAGTACGCCCGCGCGAACGGCCGGCGGAAGGTGAGCTGCTTCACCAAGGACAACATCATGAAGCTCACCGACGGGCTGTTCCACACGGTGTTCGACAGCATCGGCGCGGAATACCCGGAGATCGAACAGGAGCACTGGATTGTCGATATCGGTGCGGCGCGGCTGGCCGACACGCCGGAGATCTTCGACGTGATCGTCATGCCCAACCTCTACGGCGACATCCTGTCCGACGTGGCGGCGGAAATCGCCGGATCCGTCGGGCTCGGCGCGTCGGCCAACATCGGCGAGCATGTGGCGATGTTCGAGGCCATCCACGGATCGGCCCCGATGATCGCCGGTCGGAACATCGCCAACCCTTCCGGCCTGCTGCTCAGCGGCGTGATGATGCTGGTCCACATCGGCCAGACGGCGGTGGCCGAGCGCATCCACAACGCCTGGCTCGCCGCCATCGAGGACGGCGTGCGCACCGCCGACATCGCCAGGCCCGAGGTGGAGGATACGGTGACGACGGCGGGGTTCGCCGACGCGGTGATTGCGCGGCTTGGCCGCCGGCCGAAGCGGCTGAAGCCGGTGCATTACGCCGGGGCAGCGCCGATGCGGATCCCGGCGGTGACGCCGCGGGTGGCCGCCGACAAGCGGATCGTCGGCATGGACCTCTTCGTCGAGTGGGCCGAGGGTGGAGCGGAGGCGCTGGCGGCGCGGCTGCAGCCGATCACCGGTGACCGTTTCACACTGCAGATGATCACCAACCGCGGCGTCAAGGTGTGGCCCGGCGGCCTGCCGGAAACCTTCACCACCGACCATTGGCGCTGCCGCTTCATGGCGGACGGCATGGTGACGCACGCCGAGCTCGCCGGGCTGGTGCAGCGGGCGGCCGCCAGCGGGCTCGACTTCATCAAGACGGAGAACCTGTGCACCTTCGACGGTGCGCCTGGATACTCGCTCGGGCAGGGGCAATGACACAACCGGCGGTGCCCGTCCGCCCATGCGCGGCGGGCACCGGAAAACCGTTCGTCATAAAACGAACCGGCCGGGACCTGATCCGGAAGGGTGGGCCTTATACACAGGCGGTCCCATCCGTGCAAGCCCGCATTCCGCACCCTTCAGAAATTTGTGCACTGCACCATCAGCGTCGTCTTGACAAGGGGTGTTCCCAATCATGTCAACGGCTTACGATATTTGCCTAAAAAATATGCAGCAACCGGAAACCCGTTGGGCCGCTTAGGCCGGATGTCGGTACTCCGATCGTTATCGACAGAGTTTTCCACAGGTTTCGTGGATAGTCTCCGCCCGGGGCGAGTCGTGGTTTGCGAATCATGCACTTGCGCCAAGGTTGACCCGAAAGGGTCGATCCGCGACAGTGCCGCCATGCCGGACACGCTTCCCCCGACCGACCAGACCCCGCCCGAGGCGGGGACGAAGACACGTCGCCGCACCGCCGACCTCGGCCGCGGGGTGGAGGTGATCCGCGACTATCTGCGCACCCTGCCGCAGACGCCCGGCGTCTACCGCATGATCGCCGCCGACGCGACGGTGCTCTATGTCGGCAAGGCGCGCAACCTGAAGCGGCGGGTGACCAACTACACCCAGGTCAACAAGCTGCCGGTCCGCCTCCAGCGCATGGTGGCGGAGACCGAGACGATGGAATTCGTCACGACCCACACCGAGGTCGAGGCGCTGCTTCTCGAATCGAACCTGATCAAGCGGCTGATGCCGCGCTACAACGTGCTGCTGCGGGACGACAAGACCTTCCCGCACATCATGATCACCAAGGACCACGACTACCCGCAGCTCACCAAGCACCGCGGGGCGCGCGGGCGGGACGCGGATTACTTCGGCCCCTTCGCCTCGGCCGGGGCGGTCAACCGCACCATCACCGCGCTTCAGCGCGCCTTCCTGCTGCGCAACTGCGCCGACACGGTGTTCGCCAGCCGCACCCGGCCCTGCCTGCAGTACCAGATCAAGCGCTGCACGGCGCCCTGCGTCGGCCGCGTCAGCCCGGCGGAATACCAGGCCCAGGTCGATCAGGCCCGCGCCTTCCTGGCCGGCAAGAGCCGCGACATCCAGGGCGAGTTCAAGGACCGCATGATCGACGCGTCGGAGCGCATGGATTACGAGGCCGCCGCCCGCTGGCGCGACCGGATCCGCGCGCTGACCGCCGTGCAGGCCCATCAGGACATCAACGCCGAGGGGGTGATCGACGACGCCGACGTGATCGCCGCCTACGCCGACGGCGGCAGCACCTGCATCCAGGTCTTCTTCTTCCGCGGCGGGCGCAACTACGGCAACCGCGCCTATTTCCCCAGCCACGACAAGGCCGCGGAGCTGGAGGAGGTGCTGGCCGCCTTCATCGCCCAGTTCTACGAGAACAAGGCCGCCCCCCGGCTGGTGCTGGTCAGCCACGACCTGCCCGAGCACGGGCTGCTGGAGGAGGCGCTGGCGGTGCGCGCCGGCCACAAGGTGGAGCTGGCGGCACCCAAGCGCGGCGACAAGCGCCGCATCGTCGAGCACGCCCTGACCAACGCGCGCGAGGCGCACGGCCGCCGTCTCGCCGAGAGCTCGTCGCAGGCGAAGCTGCTGGAGGGGGTGGCGGCGGTGTTCGGGCTGGACGCCCCGCCCGAGCGGATCGAGGTCTACGACAACAGCCATGTGCAGGGGGCGCACGCCATCGGCGGCATGATCGTGGCCGGTCCCGACGGCTTCATGAAGAACGCCTACCGCAAGTTCAACATCCGCGAGCCCGAGGCCGCCGGCGACGACTACGCCATGATGCGGGAGGTGCTGACCCGCCGCTTCGGCCGCGCGCTGAAGGAGGATCCGGAGCGGGCGCTGGGCCACTGGCCCGACCTCGTGCTGATCGACGGCGGGCAGGGGCAGTTGACGGTGGCGGAGGAGGTGTTCGCCGAACTGGGCATCGACGACGTGCCGCTGGTCGCCATCGCCAAGGGGCCGGATCGCGACGCCGGGCGCGAGCGCTTCTTCATGCCGGACCGCGCGCCCTTCCAGATGGAGATGCGCGACCCCGTCCTCTACTTCCTGCAACGACTGCGCGACGAGGCGCACCGCTTCGCCATCGGCACCCACCGCGCCAAGCGCACCAAGGCGCTGGGCCGCTCGCAGATCGACGAGATCCCCGGCATCGGCCCCAGCCGCAAGAAGGCGCTGCTGCACCATTTCGGCAGTGCCGCGGCCGTCGCCCGCGCCGGCCTGTCCGACCTGGAGTCGGTGGATGGGATCAGCCGCACCGTGGCGAAAAAGATCTACGATCATTTCCATCCGGATGGTTAGACTAACGGCCCTTTTCCGTGCTTTAAGGTAGCCCCCGACCCGTGACGATGGACCGTCGCCGACCATGCTGACCAGCCTGCCGAACCTGCTGACCCTGTCCCGGATCGCGGTGATCCCGGTCGTGGTCGGGCTGTTCTTCGTGCCGGAGGGGTGGGCGGCCTGGACCTCCTGCGGGCTGTTCGCCGCCGCCGCCATCACCGACTATTTCGACGGCTACCTCGCCCGCGTGTGGGAGCAGGAGTCGGTGATCGGCAAGTTCCTCGATCCCATCGCCGACAAGCTGCTGGTGGCCGCCACCCTGTTCATGGTGGTCGCCTTCGACCGCATCACCGGCGTCTCGGTGCTGCCGGCGGTGGTGATCCTGTTGCGCGAGGTGCTGGTGTCGGGCCTGCGCGAGTATCTGGCGGGGCTGAACGTCGGCGTGCCCGTGACGTGGCTCGCCAAGTGGAAGACCACCATCCAGATGGTGGCGCTGGGCTTCCTGATCGTCGGCGATTACGGCCCGCGCGCGCTGCCGGTGACCGACATCGGGATCGTCGGGCTGTGGGCGGCGGCGCTGCTGACGCTGATCACCGGCTGGGACTACACCCGCGTCGGCATCCGCCACATGCTGGCCGAGCGCCCGCGCCGCGAGCCGCGCGACGCCAAGCCCGCGCGTTCGGCCTGACCGGGGCCGGGTGGGAGCATGAAGGTGTTCGGCCTGACCGGCTGGAGCGGCAGCGGCAAGACGACGCTGATGGTCCGCCTGATCCCGGCGCTGGTGGCGCGGGGGATCACCGTGTCGACCATGAAGCACGCCCACAAGGGCTTCGACATCGACCATCCCGGCAAGGACAGCCACAGCCACCGCCTGGCCGGCGCCACCGAGGTGCTGGTCGGCTCCCCCCGGCGCTGGGCCCTGATGCACGAGCTGCGCGAGGAGGAGGAGCCGGCGGTGGACGCGCTGATCACGCGCATGACCCCGGTGGATCTGCTGCTCATCGAAGGCTTCAAGCGCCACGACCACCGCAAGCTTGAGGTCTGGCGCGCCGCCGTGGCCAAGCCGCTGATCGCGCCGGAGGAGCCCAGCATCGTCGCCATCGCGTCGGACGGGCCGGTGCCGGGCACCGCGCTGCCGGTGCTGCCGCTCAACGACGCCGAGGCGGTAGCGGATTTCGTGATACGGGAGTGCGGGCTGACCGGCCGCGGGTGATCCGGTCAGACGGCAGCGGGGCCGGCGATCCGCGCCAGGAGCGCTTCGAATTCCTCGGCGCGCCGCTCCCACCGGGCGTGGGCGTTCATGTGGTCGACCTGACGGCGCAGGTGGGCATCCAGGCGCGCGTCCGCGTCGGTGAAACACGACAGCGCGGCCTCCGTCGCCTTCAGGAAGTCTTCGCACTGCACGACCCCATCCCGCGGCTCGACCAGCGCCCCGAAGCCGGCCAACGTCTCCGGCAGGGCGCCCTGCGGGGGCGTGATCACCAGGCAGCCGGCGGCCATCGCCTCCATCACCGCGATGCCGGAGGTTTCCGGCACGGCGCTCGGGTAGAACAGGACCGACACGCCGCGGAGCGCGCGGGCCAGCCGGGGCTGCGGGACCGCGCCGACATAGTTGACACCCCGTTGGGTGCGGCACCGGTCGTAGAGCGCTTCCCAGGATGGACTAGCGCGGTGCTGGCTGTTGGCCGGATAAATGTCGAAGCTGGAGAAGACGTTCAGCGTGACCGCCGGCTGGCGCCCGCGCAGCCGGCCGAACCAGGACAGCGCCGCCTCCAGCCCCTTGTAGGGGACGCTGGTGAAGGCCAGCAGCGGCGGCCACGCCTTGGCACGCAGGATCGGGTCGCCGGGGGCGAACAGCCCAGCGAAGGCCGGCGCGATCGCGTTGCGCAGCACATGGACCCGTGCCGGGTCGAGCCCGCCGGCCGCGAGGTAGTTGTCCCGATGCCAGTCGCTGACGCACACCACGTGGCCGCCGCCGGCGATGAGAGCCTGGAGCGCCGCGGCGTGGGTCGCCGCGTTGGCGGTCCAAAAATTGTGCTCCCAGGCGATCACCGCCGTCGCGGTCGGCAGCCTGTGGCGCAGGGCGAGCGCCGCGGCGGCGTCGTTGGTGACGACGACCGCGTCCGTGCCCGGCAGTGCCTCCGGCCCCGCGTCCAGCGGCAGGCACCGCACCCCGCGGACATCGGCCGCACGGGGGGTGCCGGTGACCATCCGGACCTCATGGCCGCGCGCGGCGATGGCCGCGGCGAGGTGGCACTGGGCCGTTTCCGAGCCCGCGAGCGGCGTGTGGAGCGGGGTGGCGGCGTCGTAGGGGTGGGCGGG
>OFDN01001565.1_pt1 | contig 14630 bp, 15 predicted proteins | sample 1520971 | NCBI WGS metagenome assembly OFDN01 (sample SAMEA94257418, study PRJEB24077) | hot springs metagenome | biome: Aquatic biome; feature: Geographical feature; material: Water | place: India | collected 2012-06-12 | depth 5 m
GGCGCCGGCTCCGCATCCGGCGCCGACGCGGCGGTGCTCGAGCAGCTCGCGCGCGGCGCACTCGGCGAGATCACCCGCCCGGCGCACGTCGGCGCACTGCGCGACATCGCCGTGGTTGACGACGTCGCCACGGTGCGCTTCTCGACGACCCAGGGCGCGTATCCCGGGTGGGTCTGGACGGTGGCGATCGCCGTCAACCCGGGCATGGAGCCGAGCGTGCTCGAGACCGAGCTGATCCCCGCCGAGGGGGCCCTCGTCGCGCCCGACTGGATTCCGTGGGCCGATCGCCTCGAGGAGTACCTCGCGCAGCAGGCGGCAGAGGCCGCGCTGCGGGGCGAGCAGCTCGACGCGGAGGGCGACGCCGACGTCGATGACGCCGACCTCGACGATGCGGAGCTCGACGACGCCGAGTTCGACGATGCCGAGTTTGATAGTGACGATGCCGACGACTCCGACCTCGACGACGACCACGATGAGCACTCGGTGCATGTCGATGACGATGTCGACGGGGTCGACATCGACCTGCATCTCGACGACCTGCACGACGACACCCCTTAGGGTCGCGCACCCGACAACCTGGCTGTGCCGCGAGCGATCTGCTCGCGTGGGGTGCTTCTTCTGTCATCAGGGGCGAAACCTTTCGTGCCTTACGACAGAAACGGTGAACCTCGGCGCCGGGGCTCCTCCCCAGGTCCGGGCCAGGTGGGTCATCGGCCCCGACTTCAAGCACCGTCGCCGAGCAGGCACCGGGCCGGCGCAGGCTCCCGGCATGACGACACTCTCTTCTCGGCACGCAGACGCTGCCACGCACCTGATCCATCTGCCCGAAGAGCCCGATGCAGCAACTCGCACCCGCCTCTACCGAGCAGCCCGGCGGGGCGAGCTGCGCGCCCTGGCGCCCGGTGTCTACCTCCCGACCCAGACGTGGCTGGCTCTCGATGACGACACCCGCTACCTGTTGAGCATCACGGCCGCTCGAGCTCGACTCCGTTCCGATGACGTGCTGTCGCACTGGTCAGCGGCCGCGCTCTGGGGCCTGCCACTCATCGGCTCGTGGCCGCAGAAAGTGCACGTCACCGCGCCGGCCGACTCGTCGCGCACGTCGACGACCGTGCTCCAGCGACATCGCCGTGCGCTCGCCCGTCCTCCCCGTGCCATCAGCGGCTTCACCGTGACCGATCTCGCCGAGACCGTCATCGACATCAGCAGAGTTGCGTCGTTCGCAACGGCCGTGGCGATGGGGGATGCTGCGCTCAGGCGGCACGAGAAGCCGGGTTCGTCGACGCTCGTGCGCGGAGCATCCCGCGCCGACATCGCTGCCGCCCTCGCCACCGCCCCCGAGAAGCGCGGCCGTGCCCGCGCGCGCCGGGTGGTGGAGTTCCTCGACGCCGGAGCCGACAGCCCCGGCGAGTCGCTCTCGCGCGTCACGATGCACCTGCTCGGGGTGCCGGCTCCTGTTCTGCAGCATCGCGTCGTGACGCAGAGCGGTGCCGTCTACTACCTCGACTTCTTCTGGCCCGACCAGGGCATCGGCGGTGACTTCGACGGTCGCATCAAGTACCTCGACCCGGCGTATCGGGGTGGCCGCACCGCCGACCAGGTGGTCGCAGACGAGAAGGTGCGCGAGGACGAGGTCAGGCTCGAGCTGCGGGGGTACGGCCGGTGGGACTGGGCGGTCGCGGGCTCGCCGCGAGACCTTGGCGAACGCTTGCGGCGGATCGGCCTGCGGTGGTGAATCGCACGAGTCGCGCCGCCCGAGTCGCGCCGCGAAGGTGGGCCCGCGCGGGCGGCCGAGCGAGTCGCGCCGCGCGAGTGACCCCGAAAGTGTCACCTGCTGTGAAGCTTTTCAGCCCTCATGACAGAAACGGCATCACACGGTCAGAGCCGGGGAGGCGAGAGCCCCGGCGGGGCGGGCAGGGTCGGCGGGCGGCGCCGACGGGTCAGAGGTGAGGCGGGCGGCGCAGGCGGGGCCGAGGTGGGACTGGCAGCGCTGAGGTTCAGCGGGCCCGGCGGCGCGAGACGAGCAGGCCGAGCCCTCCGAGCGCGAGCCCGACGGCGATCGTCGAGAGCACGCGCGGGTCGTCGGGCAGGGTGCCGAGGGCGAGCATCCCGAGAACGATGGCGAGAGCGATCGCCCAGCCGATGAGGCCGACGCCGAAAGCGAGGGCGTCGTTGGTGGGCGCCGGCTCGGGGTGCGGGCGGCGCTGATCGTGCGGAACGACGAGCCTCATGGGCTCAGTGTGCCAGGTCGGGCCACCGGACGGCAGAGGTCACGTGAAGGCTCGCGTGGCGGGCGGGCAACGCGGCGGGCGGGCACGGCTCGTGCGCGCGGCTCAGTCGGCGAGGCGCTCGAGCACGTGGTCGATCGAGCGGGTGAGCTGGCGCACATCGTCGGGCTCGACAGCCACGAAGGTCGCGATGCGCAGCTGGTTGCGGCCGAGCTTGCGGTACGGCTCGGTGTCGACGATGCCGTTGGCGCGCAGCACGCTGGCGAGCCGCGCGGCGTCGACCGACTCGTCGAAGTCGATCGTGACGACGACGGGGGAGCGGTGGTCGGGGTCGCTCACGAACGGGGTGGCGAGCGGGTGGGCGTCGGCCCACGCGTAGAGGTGCGACGAGCTCTCGTGCGTGCGGGCGGCCGCCCAGGCCAGGCCGCCCGAGGCGAGCATCCAGCGCAGCTGGCTGTCGAGCAGAACGAGCGTGGCCAGCGCGGGCGTGTTGAGGGTCTGGTCGAGGCGCGAGTTGTCGATCGCGGCGGTGAGCGACAGGAACGGGGGGATGTACCGGCCCGACCCGGCGACGGCGGAGGCGCGCTCGATGGCCGCGGGGCTCATGAGCGCGAACCACAGGCCGCCGTCGCCCGCGAAGTTCTTCTGCGGCGCGAAGTAGTAGACGTCGGTCTCGGTCACGTCGAAGTCGATGCCGCCAGCGGCGCTCGTCGCGTCGACAACGGTCAGCGCCTCGGGGGCCAGCCCGAACCGCCGCACGGGTGCGCTGACGCCCGTCGACGTCTCGTTGTGCGGGTAGGCGTACACGTCGACGCCGTCGACCGCCTCCAGCGAGCCGCGGGTGCCGCCCGGCGTCGCGACCACGTGCGGGGCCTCGAGCCACGGCGCCGACGCCGAGGCGACGAACTTCGACCCGAACTCGCCGAAGTCGAGGTGCGCGCTGCGGCGCGAGATGAGCCCGGCGGCCGCGACATCCCAGAACGCGGTCGAGCCGCCGTTGCCGAGCACCACCTCGTAGCCCTCCGGCAGGCGGAACAGCTCAGCCAGCTGCGCCCGCACGCGACCCACCAGCTGCTTCACGGGAGCCTGCCGATGCGAGGTGCCCAGGATGCTGGCCGCGGCCGCGAGGTCGGCGAGCTGCTCGTTCCGAACCTTGGAGGGCCCGCATCCGAACCGCCCGTCGGCGGGCAGGAGGTCGGCGGGGATCGTGATGGTGGCGGCCATTCGTCCATCGTATCGAGCGCACCGGGGCCGATCGGTCGCGTCGATTAGGCTAGGCAAGCCTCACCCGGGGCACTCTCTCGAGCGGAGGAAAGGGGGCGCGGTGACCGATCTCGTCGACACCACCGAGATGTACCTGCGCACGATCCTCGATCTCGAGGAGGAGCAGATCACCCCGCTGCGCGCCCGCATCAGCGAGCGCCTCGGGCACTCCGGCCCGACCGTGTCGCAGACCATCGCCCGCATGGAGCGCGACGGCCTCGTGCGGGTCGAGGGAGACCGGCACCTCGAGCTGACCGACGACGGCCGCGCGAAGGCCGTGGCGGTGATGCGCAAGCACCGGCTCGCCGAGCGCCTGCTCGCCGACGTCATCGGCCTCGACTGGGCTCTCGTGCACGATGAGGCCTGCCGCTGGGAGCACGTGATGAGCGAGCAGGTCGAGCGCCGCATCCTCGAGCTACTCGGCGACCCCGTCGAATCGCCGTACGGCAACCCGATTCCGGGTCTGGAGCAGATCGGCGGCTCGGCCGCGAACACCTTCCTCGACGGCGTCATCTCGCTCACGCACGCCGCCGCGGCGGGGGCGCGCGAAGGCACGATCCGCCGTCTGGCCGAGCCCGTGCAGGTCGACCCCGACCTCCTCCACCAGCTTCGGGAGGCGGGCGTCACGCCCGGCGCGACCGCGCGTTTCCGCCCCGAGCCGAACGGCTATGTCTCGGTCGAGGTCGAGGGTCGCGCCGACGGCATCGACCTGCCGGCCGAGGTCGCGCAGCACATCTACGTCGCTGAGTGAGGCCTGACCACTACATGTGGGTCGGGCGCGTCGGTTTGTTTCCTTTTCGTTACCTCACGTACACTCGCCAGGTCGCCGCCCACACCCAACCGGGCAGCGACTCCGACCCGGGACGCTCCGCATGCCTGTCTCCCTCGTCGGACCGTGGACACCACGAACAGTGACAGGCCACGCGATGTGAGTGGCGGAGCGCAGGAGGATCCTCTCTTGGATCACAGCACCGCACCCTGGCGCCGCACCGCTCTCAATGTGGGGGCCATGGCCGCCGCAACCGCCATCGTCGTCACTCTCGCCCTTCCCGGCACCGCGATTCCGACGGCGGCGAACGCCGAGTCGAACGCGACCGCTGAGGCGCTCGCGCAGCTGCAGGCCACCGAGTCGCAGGCTCTCGAGCTGACCGCCACCGAGGCTGTCGTCGTCGACGCGAGCCGTGGTGAGTTCACCGCGACCGACCCGGCGGCCCTGCGCCGCCAGCAGCTCGCCGCCGAGCGTGCCGCGGCCGCGGCCGCGTGGCGCGGGCCGATGGTCGGCGACTTCCTCGCGAACCCGCCGTACCCGAGCTTCAGCCTCGACCAGGTCGTGCAGGTCGCTCTGCAGTACCAGGGCGTTCCGTACCGCTACGGCGGCTCAACGCCGGCGGGCTTCGACTGCTCGGGCTTCGTGCAGTACGTCTACGCCCAGTTCGGTGTGGCGCTGCCCCGCACGGTGAGCCAGCAGGCGGCGGCCGGTGTGCGCATCTCACGCGAAGACGCGCGGCCCGGTGACATCGTCATCATGGCCGGCCACAACGGCATCTACCTCGGCAACGGCACCTTCATCGACTCGCCCCGTTCGGGCGGCGTCGTGAGCGTGCGCCCGATCTGGACCGACAGCTACTACATCGTCCGCGTCGGCATCTAGCTGCTGCCGAGCGCGGTCGGCCCGCGCCGCCCTGCCCGGCAGGCCCGGGTGAACCCCGCGTGAACGCGGCCGACGCGATGTCGTGATGTTCACGGTTTCGCGGTATTCGTGGGTTACCCTGAGCGCGTGGTGCCGCTCCGGCACCCGGGGAGGGCTCATGAGCAGGCGGAACGACATCCAAACCGTGGATGCGCGCGCCGTCTTCCGCATAGCCGCCCGCGCTCGCTGGGTCGCGCCGTGTCGCGGCCCCGCGCGATGAGCACTGTCGTCTCGACGACAGTGCTTTTTTTGTGCCCGTGAGGGCAGGCGCGGCCCCGGCCGATGCGACACCACGACCCGGATAGAACGCCCGCAGGCCATGCGGGCCCGTTCGACAGGAGCCGTGAATGCGCACTCTCGTACTCAACGCGGGCTACGAGCCCCTCGCCGTCGTGTCCTTTCGCCGAGCTCTCGTGCTCGTGATGAACGGCAAGGCGACGGTTCTCGAGACGGATGGTGAGCATCCGGTCTTCGGCATCGACGATCGGTGGGATCGCCCGAGCGTCATCGTGCTGCGCCGCTATGTGCGGGTGCCGCACTCGCGGCAGGTGCCCCTGACCCGGCGCGGCGTGCTGCGGCGCGACGGCCACCGCTGTGCGTACTGCGGAGCGTCGGCGACGACGATCGACCACGTCATGCCGCGCTCGCGGGGCGGTGCCGACTCGTGGGAGAACCTCGTGGCGTGCTGCCTGCGCTGCAACAATGTGAAGGGCGACCGCACGCCGGCCGAGATGCGCTGGCAGCTGCGCGTGGTGCCGAAGGCGCCGCACGGCACGGCCTGGCTCGTGCGGGGCATCGAGCGGCCGCAGCCCGACTGGAACGAGTACCTGGCACCGCTCGCCGCCTGAGCGCGGGATGCTCGCCGCGGGCCGCGCCCGGCCCGTTCGGCGCGGGGTGCGCGGTTCTCGCAATGTGCCTCTCGCGGCACATGCCGCCGGAGGCACATTGCGTCAGGCGACGCCCAGCATGGCGCGCAGGGCGTCGAGCTGGCGCTGCACCGTGTCGCGCGAGACCGCGGCGGCCGGCTCGGCAGCGTCGAAGCCATGGTAAGCGCCCTCGATGACGTGCAGCTCGATGGGGATGCCCGCTTCGGTGAGGCGGCGGGCGTACTCGACGTCTTCCGCGTGGAAGAGGTCGAGGGTTCCGACGCCGATCCAGGTCGGCGGCAGGCCGCGCAGCGCGGCGGGGCCCTGCTCGGCTCGGCGTGCCGGCACGGCGAGGGCGAGCTCGTCGGCGGAGAGCGGCGTCGCCTCGGGGCCCTTCGTGCCCGCGCCGAGGTACATGCCCCAGCCGAGGCGGTTGCTGCGCGGGTTCCAGAGCCTCAGCATGCGCGGGTGGGTGGCGGCGGGCTGCCCGGTGCGGTCATCCAGCATCGGATACAGAAGCACCTGACCGGCCAGCGCGACCTCTCCGCGGTCGCGAGCACGCAGGGCGAAGGATGCGGCGAGCCCGCCTCCGGCGCTCTCGCCGATCACGGCGATGCGGGCGGGGTCGACGTCGGGCTGAGCGGCCAGCCATCGCAGCCCGGCTTCGGCATCGTCGAGCGGCGTCGGGTAGGGGTGCTCGGGCGGCATGCGGTAGTCGACGCTGATGGCGACCGCTCCGAGCTCGTCGGCGATGCGGCGGCAGAGTCGGTCGCCCTGCGTGGCCGAGCCGATGATGAGGCCGCCGCCGTGCAGGTGCAGCACGGCCGGGCGGCGGGCGCCCGTATCCGTCGCCGAGGTCGACGTCGGGCGGTGCACCCGCAGCAGCACGCCGTCGCCGAGGTCGACGAGCTCACCGTCGGTCGGCGGTTTCGCGCGACCGAGGCCGCTGACGAAGCGCAGCAGGGCCCGATTGCCCCGCGTGGCCGAGGTCGGCGGCATGAACCGCGCGCGCGTGAGGTCGGGGTGGAAGGCGGGGGAGTCGTCATTGACCATGGCGTGACTCTACGGCCCGCCGACCCGTGCGCCGTAGAGTGGACGCACCGCCTCTGTAGCTCAATGGAAGAGCAGTTCCGTCCTAAGGAAAGGGTTGGGGGTTCGAGTCCCTCCAGGGGCACTGCTATTCCGTTCGGATGTTCCGTTCGGACGTTCCGTTCGGTAGGCCATGCGGGCATTCATAAGGCGGGTCGGGGCAGGGCCAGTACTCATGCCGCCGCGATTCTTGGTATGTCATTAGTACACGCCCTGATGTACTATAAGAGCATGACCACTTCGACTGCTGTTCGACTTGACGCGATTCGTCGGGTCGGCAAAGCCCTCGCTGACCCGACGCGCGCCGCCATCCTCTTGGCGCTCCTTGACGGGTCTCGCTACCCGGCGGAGCTGGTGGACGAGCTGGGCGTCACGAAGCAAACCGTGTCGAATCACCTCGCCTGCCTGCGCGACTGCGGAATTGTCGTCGCTGAGCCTTCCGGTCGACGAGTTCTCTATGAGATTTCGGATGCGCGGTTGCGTCACGCGCTCCAGGATCTCGTCGGCGTCGTGCTCGCTGTCGATCCGGTCGACGCATGCGACGTGAACGAGAACGATCTGGAGACGCGCGCGTGACGGCCATGGTGGGAGCACAACCGGAGGCGAGTCGCACCGCTCTGCTGCGCCGACGAGTGAAGATCATCGTTGCCGTCACCATTGGGTACAACGTGATCGAAGGCATCATCGCCCTCATTGCCGGCGCTGCCGCGGACTCGGCTGCGCTCATCGGTTTTGGGCTCGATTCTGGTGTGGAGGTGCTTTCGGCGACTGCCGTTGCTTGGCAGTTCACGCGCCGCGACCCGGAGCGATATGAGAAGCCGGTGCTTCGCGTGATTGCGTTCGCCTTCTTCGCTCTCGCCGCCTATACGATCGTGGGCTCCACCCTCTCGTTGACTGGGGTGACGTCTCCCGAATCCAGCAACGTCGGTATCGTGCTCGCTGCCGTCAGCGTGGTCGTCATGCCATTCCTCTCGGTTCTAGAGCGGCGCACCGGTCGAGAACTCGGCTCCGCCACTGTGGTGGCTGACTCCAAGCAGACCCTCATCTGCTCGTTGCTCTCGGCGGCGGTCTTGCTCGGCCTCGTCGCGAACGCCGCGTTCGGATGGACCTGGGCCGATGCGCTCGCCGCCCTCGTGATCGGAGCCTTCGCCATTCGAGAGGGCGTCGAAGCGTGGAACGGTGACACCTGCGCCACCGCGATCGGCGAACTCATGGAAGACTCCAGCACCCACGACCACGACCACGACGAGGAAAGCCACCCGTGAGCGCCGACGGACACACTCATGCCGGCGGCACGATAAATCGACGGCGCCTGGCGATTGCTTTTGGCCTTACCGCCGGCGTTCTCGTCGCTGAGGTGATTGGGGCGATCATCACCGGGTCGCTTGCCCTACTCGTGGACGCGGCCCATATGCTGACAGATGCAGGTGGGCTGCTCGTTGCGTTGTTTGCAGCCAAGCTCATGGAGCGACCCGCAACATCACGTCGCACCTGGGGTCTTCGTCGTGCGGAGGTGCTCGCTGCCACCGTGCAGGCAGCCGTACTGCTGGGCGTGGGCGCATTTGTGGTCATCGAGGCCGTCCAGCGATTCAGTCAACCGGCAGAGATAGCCAGCGTCGAGCTCCTCGTCTTCGGCATCGTCGGCCTCCTGGCCAACATCATCGCGATCGTGGTCATGTCGGGCGGTCGCGGCGACAACCTAAACATGCGGGCCGCGTTCCTCGAAGTGCTCAACGATGCACTCGGGTCGGTGGCTGTCATCGTCGCTGCCGTCGTCATCATGACCACGGGGTTCCAACAGGCCGACTCGATCGCTGCGTTGCTGGTGGGGGTGCTCATCATCCCCCGCACGCTGCGCCTGCTCCGGGACGCCGTCGACGTGCTGCTCGAGTCAGTACCGCGCGGCATCGACCTCGACGATGTGCGACAGCACCTGCGAGACGAGGATCATGTTGTCGACGTTCATGACTTGCACATCACACAGATTGCTACTGGGCTGCCCGTACTGACTGCCCACGTTGTCGTGGAGGCAGGTTGCTTCCACGACGGCCACGCACCCGAAATCACACAAGCGCTGCAGCGCTGTGTCGCCGAGCACTTCCCGGTCGCGATCGACCATGCAACATTCCAGCTCGAACCAGCAGCAGCGGTCCAGGCGCACGACATGCACTGAACAAACCGATATCGCGCCTCAGATAGTGCTTGTGCGCGAAAGTCAATTCATCCACTTCTGATGGAACGGGGAGCTGAGACACGGCACATGAATCACGATTGCGAAGTTGTCATTATCGGGGGAGGGCAGGCAGGGCTCGCCGCCGGCCGTCACGCCCAGTCGCAGGGACTGAACTACATCATTCTGGAAGCGAGCAACGCTGTCGGGAGTTCCTGGCGTGACAGGTACGACAGCCTGACGCTCTACACCCCACGATCGTTTAGTGGCCTCCCTGACCTTCCTCTTTCCGGCGACCAGGATGGGTACCCGACCAGGGACGAAGTCGTCGACTATCTGCAGCACTATGTCCAGAGCTTCGACCTCAATGTCGTCCTTGTGTCCCGTGTCAAGTAGTTGGCAGGATTTTCGGGCTCGGGAAGTTGGGGACGGTGGGGTCGGCCAGGCCCAGGTGGACGTCCAGGGGCCGGTTCCAGGCGAGGCGCTCGTGGGGCCGGACCTCGTTGTATTCACGGCGGAACTCCTCCGCGATGCGCACCAGGTCTAAGCCGTCGGCAATGTCCTCCCGATAGAGGCGTTCATATTTCAGCGTCTGGAACGCGCGTTCCCGCACGCCGTTCTGGCCGGGAGTGCGCACTCTGGTGCGAACATGGCGCAGCAGCGGGTGGGCTTCGCAGAAGTGTTCGAAGCGGAATGCGCGAAAGTGGCCGCCGTTGTCGGTGACGAGCACGATCTGGCCGACCTCGCCCGTGGCCGGGTCGATGAGTTCCTCGATGAGTGGGCGCCCCGCGAGGCGCTCAGCCTCGGCCAAGGCCAGCTCGACGGTCTCGATCGCGTCACGGTGGGTTGCCGACGGTGACCAGTGCCAGCCGAACTCGACCTTGGAGCAGTAGTCGACGATGCCGCCGACCCTCCACGTGCCGCCGGCGTCGGTCTCGAACTCGGAGAAGTCCAGCTGCCAGGCCTGCAACGGCCTGACGATGGGCTCCATGAACGCGGCCTTGCGTTCTCGCGCGGTCTGGCGTCGTTCTCGCTGGTAGTCGGCTTTCAGCAGCAGGCCCGCGTCGTCGAGTGTGCGGGCGACGGTTGATGGCGAAACCTCGTAACCGTCGAAACGGGTCAGTGCCCAGATCTTGCGGTGGCCCCACGCTTGGTGAGTCGTCGCCTTGGCCAGGATCACCTCGCGGTGTGCGTCTCTGGCCGGTGTCGGCCACGGACCTTTCGGTGGCCGATCCAGACGGGCCTTGGCCTGCCAGCGACGGTAGGTGCGTTCCGGGATGCCGACCAGGCGGACGAACCTCGAGGTCGGCATCCCGGCGTCGATCCGGATTACCTCGAGGTCTTCGAAGGGCCCAGGCGATTCTCCGCGGACTTCTTCCAGACCCGCAGCTCCACCGCCGCCTCGCCGAGCGCTTGGGTCAGGTCCTGGACCTCGGCCAGCAACTGTTGCTCTCGGCTCGACGGCCCGTCACGACCAGTGGTCAGAGCCTGCTTGCCCGCATCCAGGAACTCGTTGCGCCACCGTGAGATCGAGACTTCCGAGACGCTCTCCTTTCGGGAGGCCTCCGCGATCGTGACCTCCCCGGCGAGCACCGACAACACGATCCTGATCTTCTTCTCCGGCGCGATCTGCGGCGGTCTGCCCACGCGGACACCTCCTTGGCTCAGCCGGTCAATCCTTCACTAACCGGTCTGCCAGAAACCGTGACACGGGACACCACGTCGTCGGGTGCCGAGTCCTCGAGCCCCCACAGGTCGAAAGACAACTGCATGTCACCGACATTCGAACCCCGCCTGCGAGCCATCGAAGCACTCCTCCACGTAGATGTGGAGGCTCACGACGCGCGAGCCTCCGTCTACACGGAGATGACAGCCGTTGCGCATCGAGCGTCATCGTCGACGCGGGATGCGACAGCAAGGGCGGTCTGCTCAGAAAGGCGAAGCGCCACTTCATGCATACCCACGCAGCGCGGCGCACATCGAGTGCGCGGGATCACTCCGGTAGAGCTTTGAGTCGTTCGCTTTCTTTGATCTGGCGGCCCACACGATCGTGGCTGCACCCTCTCGATGACCGGAGTGACGACGCCCGAATCCATCAATGTCGGCATAAGGCTCGCTGCAGTCAGCGTGGTCGTCATGCCCTTTCTCTCGTTCATCGAACGACGCACAAGTAGAAAACTCGTCTCGGCTACCGCGGTGGCTGATTCCAAGCAGACCTTCATCTGCTCGCTCCTCTCAGCCGAGGTCTTGCTCGGCCTCGTCACGATCGCCGCGTTCGATGGGCCTAGGCCGTGCGCTCGCCGCCCTGGTGATCGGAACAGTCGCCATTCAATAGGGCATCGAGTCCAGAACGGCGACACCTGCGCCACGGGGAATGGCGAGCTCATGGAAGCCTCCAGCGCTCACGAGCACCGCCACGTCGCTGGGCCCGTCGGTTCGCGCGACCGCAACCCTCATCGCCGTGAAAGCCGACGCCTGGGCGATAGGCCCGCCGGGCCTGCGCGCCGACCACGGGTTCTTGCATAAGGCGCATCCGCAGCTCGCGGCCGGGCTCGAGCACCCGTCGTGGTAACCGAGTCTTCGCGCCAACTGCGAGTTCCGCTCACCGACTTTCGCTGTCGACGCACAGCCGTTACCCTTTACCAAATCGTGATAATCGCTATTGGCGAGACGAACCCCGACCCGAGTAACTGACATCCAAGGCTGACGACGACTGTGACGAACGAATACCCGCGGGACGCGGACGGTTTTGGCCAAGATTCCCTTGCAACCGCGAACGAAGCGCTTGAGTCGCTCGGCTTCTCCTTCGCCGAGCAATCATCTACCCGTGCCTCCATCGTGACAAACACCGCCGACCTGCAAACCGCCGCACCCGAGGACCTGCCCTCGGTTCATTCGACCAAACTGGTGTCGATGAGCCGTCGCGCGTTGCGCGAAAAAGAGCGCTCAGGGTCGACGAATCGACCCGGTCGCCGCCTCGCCGGGAGCGAGACCGTCGACTTTTCGGCCGAGACAAGGGTGCCTGCACATGCGCCACGTTCGGTGATCACGCCGGCCGCGGGGCCCCTGGTAACGCGCCAGGCCTCTGCGCGCCCGTCGCTGGACCGGCGCATCATCCAGAAGACCTTCCCGCCCGTCGTCATGCTCGCGGCGACCGCCCTACTCGTCGGCACGTCGGTGCCTGCGGCGGCGCTGTTCGACCCCGAAGCGCCGCCGGCATCCACCGTCATGGCGTCGACAGCGACCTCAGACGCGGCCGCCATCGACCCTGAACTCACCCAAGAACAGATCTTCGAGGTTGAGGCGGGCGCTGAATTGACCGTCGCCGACGCTCCACGCGGCGATTGGAGCGTCACCTCATACGCCGAAATGCTGCGACTGAAGTACGGCAACCGCAACTTCTCCTACTCGACCAGCGGCTCTGGGGCGGTGCGGTGGCCGTTCCCCGCCGCGGTGCCGATCAGCTCGGGGTTCGGCGAACGCGTCGCGCCCTGCCGTGGTTGCTCGAGCTACCACTTGGGTCTAGATTTCAACCCCGGCGCGGGTACTCCGATTTACGCGATCGCTGACGGCGTCGTCCTTGAAGCAGAGTACAGCGGCGGCTTCGGCCAGCACGCCATCATTCAGCACACCGTCAACGGCCAACGGGTCACGAGTGTCTACGCCCACATGACTGGCGGCAGCTCGCCACTCGAGCCGGGCCAGCAGGTGCTCGTCGGCGACTTCGTCGGAACAGTTGGCAACACTGGCCTATCGACCGGCGCTCACCTGCACTTGGAGATCAAGATCGACGACATCTCGGTTGATCCGTTCGAGTGGTTCCGAGCGAACGCGAGCTAGCGCACAGCATCGGCCTTCAGCCCGGCGTGTGAATCACCGACATGCCCCGCACACTGCAGTTTACTTGGACGCGTGATGGAAGCTCGTACTTCGGACAGCACCGACTCCAGACATCAGCGGGGTGGTCACGCTCAACCTACGTCCGCAGGCCTGACGGCCTACCGACCGCGCCGCCGTCGCGCCAGCGCATTCACCGCCGCGATCGCGGGCCTCGCTCTGCTCGTGACGGGTTCGATCACCGCCGCCGAGCAGCCCGCCTTTGCCGTCGACTACCCGTCGTGGAACGACGTGCTCGAAGCGCGGCGCGACGTGGCGGCAGCGCAGGCCAAGATCCGCGAGATTCGTGCGGCAATCGCGGCGATCACCGCCGAGGTCGAGCGTACGCAAGCCATCGCCGAAGAGAAGGGCAACCTCTACTTCGAATCGCAGCTCGTCTTTGACGAGGCCGCCTACAACGCCGAGCAGCTGCAGTTGCAGGCCGACGAGGCGCAGGCTCGCGCCGACGAGTCTCGTCAGCGCGCTGGCGTGTTCGTCGCCGAACTCGCGCGCTCGGGCGGAGGCGACCTCTCGGCCGCCCTCTTCAGCGACCCCGGCCAGGCCGACTCGCTGCTCTCGCGACTCGGCTTCGCGATCAAAATCACCGAGCAGGCCGACGGCATCTACGCCGCGGCGCTGCAAGATCAGAACGTCGCCCAGTCGCTCACCGACCAGGCGAACGTCGCCAAAGAGATTCGCGACGAGCTGCGCATCGAGGCCGAGGCCGCCTATGCGGCGGCGCAGGCCGCGGCCGAGGCCGCGCAAGCGGCCCTCGTGGCACAGCAGGAGAACCAGGCCCGACTCGAAGCGCAGCTGGCCGTGCTCGTCGAGAACCGCGAGGCCACCGAGAGCGACTACGCAGCCGGCGTTGCCGCGCAGGATGGAGCGGGTTCGAGTCTCAGCGCGGGGCAGATCTCTAACGGGTGGGCTGTTCCCGCCTCGGGTTGGATCTCTTCGCATTTTGGTAACCGTGTGCATCCGATCAGCGGCACGGTGCGGTTTCACGCTGGAGTCGACATCGCCAACTCCGCCGGAACACCTGTCTATGCCGCCTCGAGCGGGGTGGTGGAGTTCGCGGGGTGGAGTGGTGGGTTTGGCAACTACATACGCATCAACCACGGCAACGGACTTACCACGGGGTATCCTCACCTTCAAAACGGGGGCATCCTTGTGCGTGTGGGGCAGCAAGTTACGGTTGGTCAGAACATTGGGAGGATGGGTACGACAGGGTACTCGACGGGGAACCACTTGCACTTTGAGGTACGTCAGAATGGAGTGGCGACGAACCCGGTTTCATACCTGCGGAATAAAGGACTCGTGATGGGCTGAAAGGTCCCCGAAGAGTGATTCATTGGCTTGGCACAAAGTACATCTACTGATGTACTTTCAAGGTATGACCACTTCGACTGCTGTTCGACTTGACGCGATTCGTCGGGTCGGCAAAGCCC
>OFDN01001566.1_pt1 | contig 14624 bp, 14 predicted proteins | sample 1520971 | NCBI WGS metagenome assembly OFDN01 (sample SAMEA94257418, study PRJEB24077) | hot springs metagenome | biome: Aquatic biome; feature: Geographical feature; material: Water | place: India | collected 2012-06-12 | depth 5 m
GGGCGGTGCGCCCGCGCGCGGCAAGCGCGGTCCGCGTGCCGGCGCCGGCAAGGGCCGCAAGATCGAGCCGAAGTATCGCAATCCCGAGAACGAGGCGGAAGTCTGGGCCGGTCGCGGCAACCGTCCGCGCTGGCTGGTCGCCGCGCTGAAGGGCGGCCGCAAGAAGCTCGAAGACTTCGCCGTCGCGCCCGCGAAGTAGGACGCGCTCATATCCTCCCCCGTCAGACGGGGGAGGTGGCCGAAGGCTGGAGGGGGAGGGCCATAAGTCTGAACTCTTCCGAGGAATGATCTCGTCTGTTGCTTTCCCCCTCCCGGCCTCCCCCGTTTGACGGGGGAGGAGAAGAGAGGCGAGTGTCAGCAAACCTTAAAGCCCGAAGACGGCGCCGATCTTCTTCCAGGGCAGCGGCAGCAGCGAGATCAGGGCCGCAAGGCCGAAGCCCAGGATGACGGCGCCCGAGCCGCGGTTCAGCCACAGCAGGCCGGTGCCGGTGAAGCGGGCGCGCAGCGACACCGACGCGGTGCAGATGATCGTCCACCAGGCGAGCGCGCCGCAGAACACCGACGCGACCAGCAGGGTGGCGTCGGGCAGGCTGGCGCCGACGCCGGCCAGGTTGCGGCCGGCGAAGGCCGCGCCGAATGCCATCACGGTGAGCGGATTGAACACGGTGATGAAGAAGCTCGAGCTGGCATAGTGGAAGTGCGTCGAGAAGGTGTGCTCGCGATCGTCGGCGACGGGATCGCCGACGGTGCGCGGGCGATGGCGCATCGTCGTCCAGCCCATGATTACCAGCACGAGGCCGCCGATGCCGAGCAGCCAGGCCTCGCGCTCGATCACGAATCTCTGCACGAACGACAGGCCGAAGGCCGCGACCGCGCCGAACACCGCGTCGCCCAGCGCTGCGCCGATGCCCGTCATGTATCCCGCCATGGCGCCCACGGTGATCGAGCGGCGGATGCAGAGCGCGGCCGCCGGCCCGACGGGGACGGCGATGAGGAAGCCGATGGCCGCGCCCTCGATGGCGAGCGCGATGGGGTTGAAGACGAAGCCGGGCACGTTCATGGGGACACGGTCATGGGGAGACGGGCATCGCGCGCCTATAGCCTCTCGGCCCTGAAGGCGCGCGGCGGCGTGACCAGGCGGTCCTGTGCCGCCACGAGCTGCAGCTCGCGTTCGCCCATCGCCTGCGTGGCTTCGAGAACCGCGAAGATCGACGAGGCGGCCTTGCCCAGCGCCTCGGGGATCTCGTCGCCCGAAATCCAGTGCGCGGTGAAGAGGGCGGCCACGGCGTCGCCGGTGCCGTTGGGGGCGATGGGGAAACCGATCATCGGTGTCGCAATGCGCCAGGCCGCTTCGTGGGTCACGGCGACCATCTCGATCGTGTCGCGGGGCGCATTGGCCCGGCGCAGGCTGGTGATGAGCGCAAGCCGGGGTCCTTTGAGCAGCAGGCGGGCGGCCGCCAGCGCATCGGCCATGCTCGCAACGGTGCGTCCGGTCAGCAGTTCCAGCTCGAAGTGATTGGGCGTGATGAGGTCGGCCGCCGGGATGGCACGCTCGCGGAAGAAGGCCTCGATACCCGGCTTCACGTAGATGCCGGTATCGATGTCGCCCAGCACCGGATCGCAGCACCAGACTGCGCGCGGGTTGGCGGCTCGCACGCGGCCTGCGGTATCGAGAACGACGTCGGCCAGCGCGGCGTCGCCGACATAGCCGGTCAGCAGCCCGTCGCAGCGCGCGAACAGGCCCAGCGCCTCGACGCCCAGGACGATCTCGCCGACCTGTTCGGCCGATGCCGCGCGACCGCGCCAGGCGCCATAGCCCGTGTGGTTGGAGAACTCGACCGTGTTCACCGCCCAGACCTCGTGGCCCAATCGTTGCAGGGGAAAGGTCGCTGCACGATTGCCGACGTAGCCGTAGGCGACATGGCTCTGGAGGGACAGGAAGCGCATGGCCGGCGCCACCTTGCCACAAGGAAGACCGCCATTATAGTCCGCCGCGTTTTGGGGGAGACCTTCAGATGTCGATGACCGTCCGTCCGCGCCGCAGCGTTCTCTACATGCCAGGTGCCAACACGCGCGCGCTGGAGAAGGCGCGGACCCTGCCGGCCGACGCGCTGATCTTCGATCTCGAGGACGCGGTCGCGCCCGATGCCAAGGAAGCCGCCCGCGCCAACGTCGTCGCCGCGGCGCAAAGCAAGGGCTACGGCAAGCGCGAGATCGCGATTCGCTGCAACGGGCTCGGCACGCCCTGGGGCAAGGCCGACATTGCCGCGATCGCGAAGTCCGGCGCGGATGCCGTAGTGGTACCGAAGGTCGAGAGCGCGGCCGAGGTGGCGAGCGTCGTCGGCCTGCTCGATGCCGCCGGCGCGCCGGCGTCGATGGCGGTCTGGGCTATGATGGAAACGCCCAGGGGAATCCTGCGCGCCGAAGAGGTGGCGGGTTCGCACCCGCGGCTCACCCTGTTCATCATGGGCACCAACGATCTGGTGAAGGACATGCGCGCGCGCCACACGCCGATGCGCCTGCCGATGGTGACGGCGTTGGGCCTCGGCATGCTCGCCGCGCGCGCGCACGGCCTCACCATCCTCGATGGCGTCTACAACGACATCAAGGACGAGGAAGGCTTCCGCGCCGTCTGCCAGCAGGGGCTGGAGATGGGTTTCGATGGCAAGACGCTGATCCATCCCAGCCAGGTCGAGCCCTGCAACGAGGTGTTTGCGCCGTCCGCTTCCGAACTCGAAATGGCCGGCAAGATCGTGACCGCCTTCAAGACCGCCCAGGCCGAGGGCAAGGGCGTCGTCACGGTCGACGGCCGCATGATCGAGAATCTTCACGTCGAACAGGCCGAGCGTGCCCTGGCACTGGCCTCTGCGATCAAGGAACTGCAGGCGGGCACATGAGCAAGACCAGCAACGGCAACTTCTTCGAGGATTTCCGCGTCGGGCAGGAATTCCATCACGCCACGCCGCGCACGCTGACCGAGGCCGATGCGGCGCTCAACATCGCGCTCTACGGTTCTCGCTTCGCCATCAATTCGTCGGACGTGTTCGCGCAGGCGATCGGCCTGCCGCGCGCGCCGCTCGACGACCTGCTGGTCTTCCACGTCGTCATCGGCAAGACGGTGCCGGACATCTCGCTGAATGCCGTCGCCAATCTCGGCTATGCCGAGTTCCGCTGGGGCGTGCCGGTCTATCCGGGCGACACGCTGTCGGCGCGTTCGACCGTGCTCGGCCTGCGCGAGAATTCCAACAAGACCAGCGGCGTCGTCTGGGTGCGCTCGACCGGCGTGAACCAGAAGGGCGAGATGGTGCTCGACTATGTGCGCTGGGTGATGGTGCACAAGCGCGACCCGCAGGCGCCGGTGCAGCCTGCCGTCGTGCCGAAGACGGCGCCGTCGGTTAAGCCGGAGGATCTCGTCGTGCCGGCCGGTCTCTCGATTGCCGGCTACGACGACGGCGCCGCCGGCTCGTCGCATCGCTGGGAAGACTATGCGCCGGGCGAGCGAATCGACCATGTGAGCGGCATCACGCTCGAGGATTCCGACCACATGTTCTCGACGCGGCTCTACCAGAACACCGCGCGCGTTCACTTCGACGCCTTCGCCGGCAAGCAGACGCGGTTCGGCCGCCGCCTGGCCTATGGCGGTCATGTGATCTCGCTGATGCGGGCGCTGTCGTTCAACGGGTTGGCCAATGGCTTCCGGGTCGCCGCCTTCAACGCCGGCAGCCATGTGGGACCGACCTTCGGCGGCGACACGATCTATGCCTGGTCGGAGGTGCTGGAGACGGCGCCGCTGCCCGGCCGCCAGGATGTCGGCGCATTGCGAATGAGAAGCATTGCGACGAAGGATTGCCCGTGCGGCGAGTGGCCGGGCAAGGGCGCGGACGGCAAGTACCATCCCGCCGTGGTGCTCGATCTCGACTACTGGGTGCTCATGCCCAGGCGCCTTGCGTAGAGGCACCGCTCGGTAGGCAGATTTCCGCTTGCAAATCCGGGGCTTACCGGACGTGCGACGCCGACATTCGTTGACTTGATGCGGCTGCACGCTACATACAGCACCAGCCGATATCGGCATTTAGAGGTCTTCACGGATGAGCGTTGCCAACCGGCCGGTGCATCGGCCGCTTTCTCCGCATCTGCAGGTCTATCGCCCGCAGCTCACCTCGGTCCTTTCGATCCTGCATCGTGCCACGGGCATCGCCCTGTCGGTGGGTGCGCTCTACCTCGCGACCTGGGTCGTGTTCGCCGCGGCGAGCGCGCCCACCTACGCGATGTTCCAGGGCTTCAACGGATCGATCGTCGGCCGCTTCGTGCTGGGAGGCTGGCTGTTCAGCCTGTTCTTCCACCTTTTCAACGGCATCCGGCATCTCTTCTGGGACATGGGCTACGGCTTCGAGATCAAGGAAGCCTATCGCAGCGGCTGGATCGTGGTGGCGGTGTCGCTCGTGGCGACGGCAGCCTCGTGGATCGTCGGCCTGCGGCTGATCTGAGGAGCATCCCATGAACAGCGATCTCAGAAGTCACCTCAGCCGCGCGCGCGGCCTTGGCTCCGCCAAGAGCGGCGTTCATCACTTTTGGGTCCAGCGCCTCACCGCCGTCGCGCTGATCCCGCTGGTCGTCTGGTTCGCCGTGTCGCTGGTGACGCTGAGCGGCGCCGACTACCCGATGGTCCGGGCCTGGATCGGCTCGCCGTTCGTGATGGTGCTGCTGATCCTCACCATCGTCATCGGCCTGCATCACGCGCAGCTCGGCATCCAGGTCGTGATCGAGGACTACATCCACGGCGACGGCGCCAAGCTGGCGATGATCGTCGGGGTCAAGTTCATCGCAGTATTCTTCGGGTTGGCTGCAGCGGTCGCCATCCTGCGTATCGGATTCGGAGGCTAAGTCATGGCCGAGGCGAGCAACGGCAAGAGCAACCCGCCCGTCGCAGGCGTCATCAACATCGGCAACACCGCCTACAAGGTGGTCGACCACGAATACGACGTGGTCATCGTCGGTGCCGGCGGCGCCGGCCTGCGCGCCACCTTCGGCATGGCCAACAAGGGCTTCAAGACCGCCTGCATCACCAAGGTGTTCCCGACCCGCAGCCACACCGTGGCGGCGCAGGGCGGCATCTCGGCGGCGCTGGGCAACATGGGCCCGGACGACTGGCGCTGGCACATGTACGACACGGTCAAGGGCTCCGACTGGCTCGGCGACCAGGACGCGATCGAATACATGTGCCGCGACGGCATCGGCGCGATCATCGAGCTCGAGCATTACGGCGTTCCGTTCAGCCGCACGCCCGAGGGCAAGATCTACCAGCGCCCGTTTGGCGGCATGACCACGGAATACGGCAAGGGCATCGCCCAGCGCACCTGCGCGGCGGCCGACCGTACCGGCCACGCGATCCTGCACACGCTCTACCAGCAGTCGCTGCGGAACCACGCCGAATTCTTCATCGAGTATTTCGCCCTCGACCTGATCATGGACGAAGGCGTGTGCCGCGGCGTCATGGCCTGGAACCTCGACGACGGCACGATCCATCGCTTCCGCGCCCACAAGGTGGTGCTGGCGACCGGCGGCTACGGCCGCGTCTACCAGACGGCGACCTCCGCCCACACCTGCACGGGTGACGGCGGCGCCATGGCGCTGCGCGCCGGCCTGCCGCTGCAGGACCTCGAGTTCGTGCAGTTCCATCCGACCGGCGTCTACGGCGCGGGCTGCCTCATCACCGAGGGCGTGCGCGGCGAAGGCGGCTACGTCACCAACTCGGAAGGCGAGCGGTTCATGGAGCGCTATGCCCCGTCGGCCAAGGACCTCGCCTCGCGCGACGTCGTCAGCCGCTCGATGACCGTCGAGATCCGCGAAGGCCGCGGCTGCGGCCCCAACAAGGACTACATCGAGCTGCACGTCGAGCATCTCGACCCGAAGATCATCCACGAGCGCCTGCCGGGCATCGCCGAGACCGCGCGAATCTTCGCCGGCGTCGACGTGACCCGCCAGCCGATCCCGATCCTGCCGACCTGCCACTACAACATGGGCGGTATCCCGGCGAACTATCACTGCGAAGTCATGACGGTGAAGAACGGCGATCCCAACACCGTCGTTCCGGGCCTGATGGCGCTGGGCGAGGCCGCGTCGATCGGCGTCCACGGCGCCAATCGCCTCGGCTCCAACTCGCTGCTCGAACTGGTCGTGTTCGGCCGCTCCGCCGCCAACCGCGTCGCCGAGCAGATGACGCCGGGCCAGCCGCACAAGGATATGCCGCGCGCCGGCGAGGAGGCGATCGCCCGCCTCGACAAGGCCCGTCATGCCAACGGCGGCACGCCGACGGCGCAGCTGCGCGCCATGATGCAGAAGACCATGCAGAACGACTGCGCGGTGTTCCGCACGACCAAGACCCTCGAGGAGGGCTGCGAGAACATGGACAAGGTGTTCGCCGGCAAGGGCGACATCAAGGTCAAGGATCGCTCGATGATCTGGAACTCCGATCTCATGGAGACGCTGGAGTTCGAGAACCTGATCCTTCAGGCGCAGGGCACGATCCGCTCGGCCGCCAACCGCAAGGAAAGCCGCGGCGCCCACGCGCAGGAGGATTTCCCGGACCGCAACGACAAGGACTGGCTGAAGCACACGGTCGTCTGGGTCGACGAGCAGACCGGCAAGACCCGGATCGATTACCGCCCGGTCAACCTGCAGCCGATGAGCAACGACGTCCAGTCGTTCCCGCCCAAGGCGCGCGTGTACTGAGTTCGAGAGGACGACATGGCCGAGTTCACTCTTCCCGCCAATTCCAAGGTCGGCGTTGGCGAGACCTACAAGGCAGCCCCGGGCGCCAAGAACATCAAGACGTTCAAGGTCTACCGTTGGACGCCGGAAGACGGGAAGAACCCGTCGGTCGACACCTATGAAGTCGACATGGACACCTGCGGTCCGATGGTTCTCGACGCGCTGATCAAGATCAAGAACGAGATCGACAGCTCGCTGACCTTCCGCCGCTCCTGCCGCGAGGGCGTCTGCGGCTCGTGCGCGATGAACATCGACGGCACCAACACGCTGGCCTGCACCAAGTTCATCGACGAGGTGAAGGGCGACATCAAGATCTACCCGCTGCCGCACATGCCGGTGGTGCGCGACCTGGTGCCCGACCTCAACGTGCCCTACGCCCAGCTCACCTCGATCGAGCCGTGGCTGAAATCCTCCACCCAGCCGCCGACGCGCGAGCGCCTGCAGTCGCCGGAGGAGCGCGCCAAGCTCGACGGCCTGTGGGAGTGCATCCTGTGCTTCTGCTGCTCGACCTCGTGCCCCAGCTACTGGTGGAACGGCGAGCGCTACCTGGGGCCGGCCATCCTGCTGCAGGCCTATCGCTGGATCGCCGACAGCCGCGACGAAGCCAAGGGCGAGCGCCTCGACAATCTCGAGGACCCGTTCCGGCTCTATCGCTGCCACACGATCATGAACTGCACCAAGACCTGTCCGAAGAGCCTGAACCCGGCCAAGGCGATCGCCGAGATCAAGAAGCTGATGGTCGAACGCACCATCTAGGCGGCTCGTAATTTGCTATGCTGAAGCCCACTGGGACAGATCAGGGGCTTCAGCCATGTCGTTCAAATCCATCACCGCAACCGTCGCGCTCGCCGGCGCGGCGGCACTTGTCTCGGGTCCGGCCTCGGCCGGCCAGACCTTCGACGCAATCAAGGCCAAGGGCTTCGTTCAGTGCGCCGTGAACACCGGCCTGGCCGGCTTCTCCTTCGCCGACAGCCAGGGCAAGTGGACCGGCCTCGACGTCGATCTGTGCAAAGCCATTGCCGCCGCGATGTTCGGCGACGCCGAGAAGGTGAAGTTCACCCCGACCACCGCCCAGCAGCGCTTCGTCGCCCTGCAGTCGGGCGAGGTCGACGTCATCACCCGCAACGCGACGCAGACGCTGCTGCGCGACACCTCGCTCGGCTTCAACATCGCCGGCGTCAACTTCTACGACGGCCAGGGCTTCATCGTCCCGGCCAAGAGCAACATCAAGAGCGCCAAGGAGCTGAACGGCGCCACGATCTGCGTGCAGCCCGGCACCACGACCGAGCTCAACCTCGCGGACTATTTCCGCGCCAACAAGATGACCTTCAAGCCGGTCCTGATCGAGAAGCTCGACGAGCTGCTGCAGGCTTATGCCGCCGGCCGCTGCGATGCCTACACGACCGATGCATCCGGCCTCGCCGCGGTGCGCGCCGGCCAGCTCGCCGGCAAGGGCGAGCATGTCATCCTGCCCGAGCGCATCTCCAAGGAGCCGCTGGGCCCGATCGTGCGCCACGGCGACGACCAGTGGTTCGATCTGGTGAAGTGGACCCTGATGGGCATGATCGAGGCCGAGGAGATGGGCATCACCTCGAAGAACGTCGACGAGAAGCTGAAGAGCGACGATCCCGCGGTGAAGCGCTTCCTCGGCGTCACGCCGGGCTTCGGCAAGGCCGTCGGCGTCGACGAGAAGTGGATGTACAACGTCATCAAGCAGGTCGGTAACTACGGCGAGAGCTACGACCGCCACGTCGGTCCCGCCACGCCGCTCAAGCTCGAGCGCGGCCAGAACGCGCTCTGGACCAACGGCGGCCTGATGTACGCGATCCCGTTCCGCTGATGTTTTTTCCTCCCCATTCAAATGGGGAGGTGACCCGAAGGGGCCGAGGGCACTTCCCCTTTGCGGAGTCCGCAAAGGGGAAGAGTCCGAAAGCTCAGTCCTCGCGATCGAAGCGCATCTTCTTGATGCGGCCGGTCGAGACTTCGAGCGCGACGATCCGGCCGGTGCGGTCGCGGACGAGGTGGGCGAGCTGGGTTGCCTTGATCCAGCTCCCCGGTGATTCGATCTCCACCGTGTCGGCGTCGAGGCCGCGCACGATCCACGGCGCACCGCCGGAGATCAGCGGGCCGCCGACCTCCATCGTCCAGTCCTTCCCGTCGCGGCCTATGCGCCAGACGGCGGCGCAGTCGGACGAGACATAGGTGCCGGCAAGATCCGACGGTACGGCGGCGCGCTTCGCCATCTTCCCGAAGGTGAGCACGCGGCCGGCGCCGAGATCGACCTTGAGCGTGCCCTTCGGTCCGGGTTTCAACGCGAACTCGTAGGAGCCGCGTTCGGCGGCGAGCCAGCCGCCGGCGCGACGGCCCAGCGCGAAGGGCATGCCGTTCTGCGTCACCACCGCCTCGCCGTTGCGCCAGGCCAGGTCGAACAGCGACGGTTCGGCCGCGCTAAACCAGGTCCCGGCGACCGGCTTGATCTCGGCCTGCGTGATCGGTGCGAGCGCGGGCTTCATCCGCTTGTCGCCTTCCAGCGCCAGCGCAGCGATGTCGCGGGCGCGCCGCCACGGATCGATGCTGCCCAGGTTGGCGATGACGACGACCGTGAGGCCGGCCTTCGGCACGCGCAGGAACTCGGTACGGAAGCCCGGCCACAGGCCGCCATGGCCGACGGTTTGCAGGCCGCGCAGTTCCTCGACGGCGACGCCGCGGCGGTAGTTGTTGGCCTTGCCACCCGTCAGCGGCGCGATGGCGGCGAGCTGCGCGGGGATCGTCTTGCCCAGAGTGGGTTTGTCGAAGTGCCGGCTCCAGATCAGCAGGTCCTCGACCGTCGAGGTGAGGCCGCCTTCGCCGCCTTGCGGATAGGCGTGCGCCGCGCGGCGGAACCCCTGCTCGCGGTCGCCGAGATAGCCGGTGGCGAGGCCGGGAATCACGGCGTCGATCTCGGCCGTCAGTCTGGTCTGCGCCATGCCCAGCGGCTTGAAGATGCGCTCGGCGAGCACATCCCCCAGCTTCTTCTTCGCCAGCTTCTCGACGATCAGGCCGAGCAGCAGGAAGTTGGTGTTGCTGTAGAGGAAGCGGCTGCCGGGCGCGAAGTTGAGGTGCCGGTTGCGCGTGCAGGCATCGAACAGGTCCTCCGGGCGCGCCGGCCGGTCGAGCCCGTGGCCACCCAGCCGCAGCAGTTCGAGGAAGTCGGGCAGGCCGCTCGAATTGCGCATCATCTGGTCGATCGTCACCGGCAGCGGCGCCAGCTCGGGCAGGTATTTGTGCGGCGGATCGGAGAGCTTGAGCTTGCCTTCGGCCGCCAGCATCAGCGCCGCCGTCACCGTGAACTGCTTGCTCACCGAGGCGATGCGGAAGCGTGTGTCGGGGCGGATCGGCACGCCGAGTTCGAGACTGGCGAGTCCGAAGCCCTTGCAGAACTCGACCTCGCTGTCGCGCATGACGCCGACGACGGCGCCCGGCGATCCGGGCTTGGAGTAAGGGGCGAACAACGCGGTGACGCGACGCTCGAAGACGGCGGATTCAATGGCTTTCGACATGCAGGCCAGTCAACCGAAGCGGCTCGCCCTTGTAAAGCCGAGCCGGTAACGTCGGACGAAACGACGGAGGAAGCGCGCGATGGATCGTCAGTTCGTGAAGGTCGAGAAGGGGCTGGGCCCGCAGGGTCGCATCGCCGTCGTGCGCTTCGATCGCGGCGACGGCATCAATGCACTGAGCCAGCAGGCGATGCGCGAGCTGCGCGACGTGCCGCGCGACTTCGAGGACGACATCGAGACCACGGTGGTGATCCTCACCGGCTCGGCCAAGGCCTTCTCGGCCGGCTTCGACCTGAAGGATCCGGAAGGATGGGCGCGTGCGGCCCTGCCGGTCGGCGAGCGCATCCAGAAGCAGCGCATGGGGCCGAAGATGTGCAAGGCCTGGCAGGACATGGACCAGGTCACCATCGCCGCGATCGAGGGCCATTGCGTCGGCGGCGGCGCGGCCCTGGTCGTGTCGCTCGACTTCCGCACCTGCGGCCGCTCGGCGCATTTCCGCATTCCCGAGGTCGAACTCGGCATGAACATGAGCTGGGGCTCGATCCCGCGGATGCTGGCGCTGATGGGCCCGGCGCGCACCAAGCAGGCGGTGATCCTGGCGTCGGACCGGATCGGCGCGGCGGAGGCGCTGGACTGGGGCCTGGTCGAGAACGTCGTCGACGATGGCCAGGCATTCACGGCGTCGATGGCGTTCGCCGAACGCATCGCGCGCCAGCCGCCGATCCCGGTGCGCATGACCAAGAGCACGGTCAATCGCCTGGCCCATGCGCTCGACGATCTCAGCAGCCACATGGACGCCGACCAGAACGTGCTGACCGGCCTGACCGAGGATTACAAGGAAGGCACCTCGGCCTTCCGCGAAAAGCGCAAGCCTTCGTTCAAGGGGCGTTGATATTTCCCATCTTTCCTCCCCCGTCATACGGGGGAGGTGGCCGTAGGCCGGAGGGGGAGAGCCACAGGTCTGATCTCTTCCGGGTCGACGTTCATGGCGTTGCCTTCCCCCTCCTAACCTCCCCCGTATGACGGGGGAGGAGAAGAGAGGACAAGTCCGCTTAAAGCTTCCTTGCCGGAAGCTGGTCGACGATCGTCTGGCGCGCGGGATCGTCGAGCATGGCCCAGCGGCCGATCTCCTCGATCGTGCGCTTGCAGCCGATGCAGAGGCCGCTCTTCTGGTCGAGCTTGCAGATGCCGATGCAGGGCGACATGACCCGGCGGGTCATCGACGAGGCCGACGTGGTCATGCCGGGGTCAGGACTTCTTGCCGAGTTCCGCGAGCTGGTTCTGCAACTCGTCGAGCTTGCGCTTCAGGTCGTCGATCGCGGTGTCGTTGGCGGGTGCCGGCGCGGACGGCGGCGTGGGTTCAGGCGCCGGACCGGTCGGCGCCTGTGTGCCGGGCGCGGTGCCGAATGGATTGAACATGCGCATGGCGTTCTCGAACATCGCCATGTTCTGCTTGCCCATCGACTCGAACTGCTGGAACGGGTTGAAGCCGAAGGCATTCTGCATGTAGCGGCGCATCTGATCCTGGTTGCGCGCGAACTGCGTCATCGACATTTCGAGGTACTGCGGCACCACGCCCTGCAGGCTGTCGCCGTAGAAGGAGATGAGCTGGCGCAGGAACGGGATCGGCAGCAGCGTCTGGCCGCCCTTGCTCTCTTCCTCGAAGATGATCTGCGTCAGGACCGAGCGGGTGATCTCGTCGCCGGTCTTGGCGTCGTAGACCACGAAGTCGGTCTTGTCCTTCACCATCTGGGACAGATGATCGAGCGTCACATAGGCCGATGTCGCGGTATTGTAGAGCCGCCGGTTCGCGTACTTCTTGATCACCACAGGCGCCGCTTTCGGTCCGCCTTCGGGTACTGCCTGATCGGCCATTACGCTTCGCTCCTCTAGCTCCCGCGCGCGGTGAACGCTCGTTTACTGGGATCGGTCACCTTAGCGCCGATGCCGCAATGCGACAAGGCACGCTTTGCTCATGCGAAAGCAGCACAAGCGCAGCGATGCGCTATAGTGCGTTCATGGCCTCCGATAACGACAATGCGACGGGCGGTACGAGCGGCGATACGACAGGCGATTCCAGCGCCGACTTCGACAGGTTGGCACGCCGCTACCTCGATCTGTGGCAGGCCCAGCTTGCCGGGCTCGCATCGGACCAGGCCGTGACCGAGCAGATCGCCCGCCTGTTCGCGGCTGCGAACACGCAGGTCGCCTCGGCAATGCAGGTTGCCCAAGGAGCTTCTCATGCAGGCACGACTAGGCCCCCGCCCGCTGCCGCTCCATCTCGGAACGGCCCTGATGACCTGGGCGAGCTCCGAAAGCGCGTGGAAGCTCTTGAAGCCCGGCTCGCAGAACTCGAGTCCCGCAGCCGCCCCTCCTGAATCCTTGGCGGCGCTGCTGCCGGAGATCGGCGCCCTCGAAGCGCTCGCCGGTCCGGGCAAGTTCGAGGAAGCCCTGCAGCGCGAGATCCGCAGGCGCATGGGCAGGCTGGCCGACGGCGTGCTCGCCTATCAGCGCAACGAGGTCCATCGCACGCTGGAGGACCCGCCGGCCGCGTGGCGCGAAGGCAATACGCGTCTCCTGGACTACGGCGCCACACATCGCGCGGCGCGCAAGCGCGGAGCGCGAGCCGTGCTGGTCGTGCCGTCGCTGATCAACCGATGGGAAGTGCTCGACCTCACTGCCGAGAAGAGTCTGCTGCGTGCCATGGCGGCGCAGGGCTTGCGGCCCTACCTCGTCGACTGGGGCACGCCCAACGAGGAGGAGCGCGGCTTCGACACCACGGCCTATGTCGCTCGCCTCGAACGAGCGCTGGCCTTTGTTGCCAAGCGCGCGCGACGGGCGCCGGCAGTCCTCGGCTACTGCATGGGCGGCACGCTCACCGTCGCGCTGGCCGCACGCAAGCCGCGTCGCGTCGCCGGTCTCGCTCTGATGGCGGCGCCGTGGGATTTCCATGCCGACCGGACGGGCCAGGCATTCCTCGTCTCTACGGGACCGCTGCTGGCCGAAGTCGCCGACAAGGTCGGCGAGCTGCCGGTCGACATCCTGCAGACCCTGTTCTGGTCGCTCGATCCCTGGCTTGCCGTGAAGAAGTTCGGCCGCTTCCTGGGCCTCGACCAGAACGGCGAACATGCGAAGGAGTTCGTGCTCCTGGAGGACTGGCTGAACGGCGGCGCACCGCTCGCCGGGCCGACGGCGCGCGAATGCCTGGTGGGCTGGTACGGCGACAACATCCCCGGCAGCAACAGGTGGGTCGTGGCGGGCCGTCGCATCGTGCCGTCGAAGATCAAGGTGCCGGCGCTGGTCATGATCCCCTCGGGCGACCGCATCGTGCCGCCGCTCTCGGCCGCGGCGCTGGCGGATCCGAAGAAGGGGCTGAAGAACGCGACGCGGATCGACCTGCCGCTCGGCCATATCGGCATGGTGGTGAGCGGCCGCGCCCGCGATCTCTGCTGGACGCCGCTGATGGAGTGGCTGAGCAATCTTCCGACCCGGCGGTCCCGTGTCGTCACCGGCTAGGTCCTTCGATTGGCGCGTGCCGGCGATCTGGGCGGCGCTGCTCACGGTCTCGGTGTTCGCCCACGCCCATGTGGAGATCGCGAACGAGACGGCGCGCGGCGTACCGATGTCTTACGGCGCGGCCCTGGCGATCCAGGTTTCCAGTCATATCGTCGTCGCTTCCCTGCTGCCGGCGATCTACTGGCTGCATCGCCGTTTCCCGATCCCCGATCATCCGCGCAACCTCCTGGTCCATATCGCGGCAGTCGTGCCGTTCAGCATCGCCCATACGCTGGGCATGGCGGCGCTCCGGCTCCTGTGGTTCGGCGGCATCGTGGGCGAGCCTCACAGTTTTCCGCTCACCGTCGACCGGATGCTCTACGAGTTCGCGAAGGACATCATCGCCTATGGCTTGTTGAGCGCGGGCTCGGTCGCACTGCGTCACTATCTGACGCGCCCGGCCCCGATGCCGGCGCCAATCCCTCCAGCCGCGGAACCGTCATCGGCGCCCCTGCCGGAACGCTTCGCCGTCCGCCGCAAGGGCCGCGAGATCATGGTCGAGGTGGCCGACATCGACTGGATCGAGGCTTCGGGCAATTACGCCGTGCTGCATGTCGGCGACGAGACCTTCGAGATCCGCTCCTCGCTCACCCGGCTGGAAGGCGAACTCGACCCGAAACGGTTCGTGCGCGTGCACAAATCCCATCTGGTCAACATCGCCCGCGTGATCGAGGTGACACCCTGGGTGAACGGCGACTGGCGCATCCGCCTTCAGGGCGGCGCCGAGGTGAACCTCAGCCGCCGCTACCGCCAGCGCTTCGA
>OFDN01001569.1_pt1 | contig 14588 bp, 14 predicted proteins | sample 1520971 | NCBI WGS metagenome assembly OFDN01 (sample SAMEA94257418, study PRJEB24077) | hot springs metagenome | biome: Aquatic biome; feature: Geographical feature; material: Water | place: India | collected 2012-06-12 | depth 5 m
CACCGGCGGCGCCGGGGGGCCGGGCGGTGCGCCGCTCGATGCCGCGGGTCAGGCGTGGGCGGCGGTCGCGCTCGGGGGCGTCGTCGTGGGGTCGGTGCTGACGGTCGCGTACAGCATCCGCTTCTTCTGGGGGGCCTTCGCGCGCAAGCCGGGCGTCGACGCGGTGGCCGACCTCGCCGGCGCGACGCCCGGGTTCGTGCTCGCCCCGGCCGTGCTCGCCGTCGCGAGCCTCGCGCTGGGGCCGCTCGCGAGCGTCGTCGGCACGGGCGTCGAGGGGTATCCCGCGCTCTTCCCGTCGACGGGCGAGAAGACCTACGGCCTGGCGCTGTGGCACGGGCTCACGCCCGAGCTCGGCCTCTCGGCGCTCATCGTGGTGCTCGGCGCGCTGCTCTTCGCCGCCCGTGAGCCCCTTGCCCGCCTGCAGAAGCGCGTCGCGCGCGAGTACACCGCGAGCGACGCCTACTGGGACGCGATGGGGGCCGTCGATCGGCTCGCGGTGCGCGTCACCGGCCTGACGCAGCGCGGGTCGCTGCCGTTCTACCTCGGGGTCATCCTCATCGTGTTCATCGGCGTGACGACGACCGGGCTGCTGCTCGGCCGCACCTGGCCCGCCGAGCTGCGGCTGTGGGACCACCCCGCCCAGCTCGCCATCGGCACGGTCATGATCATCGCCGCGATCGCGGCCACCCAGGCGCAGAAGCGCTTCGCGGCCCTCGTCGTGGTCGGGGTGACCGGTTTCGGGATGTCGGCGACGTTCGCGCTGCAGGGCGCCCCCGATCTCGCGCTCACCCAGGTGCTCGTCGAGGTCGTCACCCTCATCGCGTTCGTGCTCGTGCTGCGGCGGCTGCCGGCGCGGCTCGGCGACAAGCACGGCAGCTCGCACCGCCTGCTGCGCGCCGCGATCGGCATCGTCGTCGGCACGGTCATGGCCGTCGTCGCGCTCGTCGTCGCCGGAGCCCGGGTCGACGCGCCCATCTCGCTCGACTGGCCCGCGGCCGCCTACGAGCAGGGTCACGGACGCAACACCGTCAACGTCGCCCTCGTCGACCTGCGCGGCTGGGACACCATGGGCGAGCTCGCCGTCGTCATCGCGGCCGCCACGGGCGTTGCGAGCCTGCTGTTCCTGCGCAGCCGGGGCGACGACCCGCGCCGCATCGGCCGCGCCGCGGTGCAGCAGCGCATCGCGCAGCGGCTCGACCGCGTGCGCGACCTCGGCGACCCGGGCGAGCAGCGCAACGCCTGGATTCTCGCCGGGCCCACGCTCGACCCGCGGCACCGCTCGATCCTGCTCGAGGTGGTGGTGCGGCTCACCTTCCACGCCATCATCGTCATCTCGCTCTACCTGCTGTTCGCCGGGCACAACCTGCCGGGCGGGGGCTTCGCGGGCGGCATTGTGGCCGGGCTCGCGCTCGTCGCCCGCTACCTCGCCGGCGGCCGCTACGAGCTCGGCGCGGCCCTGCCGCTCGGCGCCGGCACCGTGCTCGGCGCCGGGCTCATCATCGCCGCCGGCACCGCGCTCGCGCCCGTGCTGCTCGGGCAGCCCCCGCTAACCTCCACCTACTGGGAGGGCGAGGTCTGGTTGCTGGGCGAGATCGAGTTCGTCAGCTCGACGATCTTCGACATCGGGGTGTACCTCGTGGTGGTCGGCCTCGTGCTCGACGTGCTGCGCAGCCTCGGCGCCGAGGTCGACCGGCAGGGGGGCGACGAGCTCGCGCCCGCGGGTCGACGGGAGGGGAGCATCCGATGACCGTCTCTCTCGTGCTCGTCGTGGTCATGGCCGCGCTCATCGCGTGCGGGGTGTACCTGCTGCTCGAGCGCAGCCTCACGCGCGTGGTGCTCGGCTTCCTGCTCATCGGCAACGGCGTCAACCTGTTGATCCTGATCATGGGAGGGCCGGCCGGCTTCGCCCCCATCTACGACGAGTCGCTCGACCCCGCCGCGTACAACGACCCGCTGCCGCAGGCGCTCATCCTCACGGCGATCGTCATCACCTTCGCGGTGTCGGCGTTCCTGCTCGCGCTCATCTACCGCTCGTGGCGCCTCGCCAACGCCGACGACGTGGCCGATGACGCCGACGATGTCGCGCTGCGCGCCGGCACGGTCACCATGCCGCTCGAGGAGGTCGCGCCCGATGCGGGCGACACCGACTTCCCGGTCGAGGATGCGGAGCCGATGCGCGCGGACGCGGCGGGGGAGGGCACCCGATGATGGCCGCCCTCGTCTCGCTCGTCGTGCTCGTGCCGCTGCTCGCCGCGGCCCTCACGCTCGTGCTCGGGCGCCGCGCGCGCCCGCAGCGCATCGTCGCGGCGCTCGCGCTGACCGCCGTGCTCGGCATCAGCGTCGCCCTGCTCATCGGCGTCGATGCCGACGGCGCGGTCGTGGTCGAAGCGGCCAATTGGGGACTGCTGGGAATCGTGCTCGTGGTCGACCGGCTGTCGGCACTCATGCTCGTGGTGTCGTCGCTCGTGCTGCTCGCCGTGCTCATCTTCTCGATCGGGCAGGGTCTCGCCGACGGCGACGACGAGACCCCGGTGTCGATCTACTACCCGACCTACCTCATCCTCACCACGGGCGTCATGGTCGCCTTCGTCGCGGGCGACCTGTTCAACCTCTACGTCGGGTTCGAGATCCTGCTCGTCGCGAGCTACGTGCTCATCACCCTCGGGGGCACGCGGTCGCGCATCCGGGCCGGCGTCACGTACGTCATCGTCAGCCTGCTGTCGTCGATCCTGTTCCTCGCCGCGATCGGCATGGTCTACGGCGCGCTCGGCACCGTCAACCTCGCCCAGGTCGCCGAGCGCGTCGACGACCTGCCGTTCGACGTGCAGGTGCTGCTGCACGTCATGCTGCTCGTCGCCTTCGGCATCAAGGCCGCCGTCTTCCCGCTCTCGTTCTGGCTGCCCGACAGCTACCCCTCGGCGCCCGCGCCCGTCACGGCGGCCTTCGCCGGCCTGCTCACCAAGATCGGCGTCTACGCGATCATCCGGCTCGAGACGGTCATCTTCCCGACCCCCGAGCTCAATCCCGCCCTCATGGTGGTCGCCCTGTTGACCATGGTGGTCGGCGCGCTCGGCGCCGTCGCGCAGGCCGACATCAAGCGCATCCTGTCGTTCACGCTCGTCAGCCACATCGGCTACATGATCCTCGGCGTCGCGCTCGGCACGGTGGCCGGAACCGCGGCGGCGATCTACTACATCGTGCATCACATCGTCGTGCAGACCACCCTCTTCCTCGCCGCGGGCCTCGTCGAGCGCGAGGCGGGCAGCACCTCGATCACCCGCATCGGCGGGCTGCTTGCGAGCGCCCCGCTGGTCGCCGTGCTCTTCTTCATCCCGGCCCTCAACCTCGGCGGCATCCCGCCGTTCTCGGGCTTCATCGGCAAGCTCGGGCTGTTCCAGGCGACAGCGGTGCAGGGGGATGCCCTCGCCTACGCCCTCATCGGCGGCGGGGCCCTCGTCTCCCTCCTGACGCTCTACGCTCTCGTGCGCGTCTGGAACCTCGCGTTCTGGCGCCCCGCGGATGATGTGGAGGGCGACGAGACCCGCCTGCTGCGCGCGGTGGAGGAGGCCCCCGACCAGCCGACCACGACCGAGACGCGCGCGACGCCGCGACTCATGACGCTCAGCACGGCGGGCATGGTCGCGGTCGGGCTCGCCCTCACGGTGTTCGCGGGGCCGCTCTACGCCCTCGCCGACCGCGCGGCCCAGAACCTCGACGGACCGGGCGCGTACATCGCCGTCGTGCTCGGCGACGACGCGCGCGCCGCGGGCGAGACCGCGGGGGAGGCCGACCGATGACCGGCATCACCGTCAGCTCGCGCGGCGGCCGCGGCGCCCGGGTGCGGGTGAGCCTGCGGCAGAAGCTGCCGCTGCTCGCCGCCCTCGTGCTGCTCTGGATGATGCTGTGGGGCTCGATCACCCCGCTGACGATCGTCACGGGCGTCGTCGTGGCCCTCGTGGTGACGACCACCTTCTACCTGCCGCCCGTGCAGCTCTCGGGTCGCTTCAACCCGTTCTGGTTCGCGGTGTTCGTGCTGCGCGTGCTCGTCGAGATGGCGATCGCCTCGTTCCAGGTCGCGCTGCTCGCCGTCGGCCCCCGCGGCCGCCACCGCGGGGCGCTCATCAAGGTCGACCTGCACACTCGCAGCGACTTCATCCTCACGGGCACGGCGCTCGCCGTCTCGCTCGTGCCCGGCTCGGTGGTCGTCGAGGTCGATCGCGCGAGCACGGTGCTCTACGTGCACACCCTCGGGGTGCGCTCGCCCGCCGACGTCGAGAATGCCCGCCACCACGTGCTCAGCCTCGAGCGCGACCTGCTGCGCGCGTGGGGCTCGCGCGAGGAGTGGGAGGCGGTGCGCGCATGACCCTCCTCACCGTGCTGTGGATGCTCGCCGGCGGTCTCGCCACCGTGGCGGTGCTGCTCGTGCTCGCGCGCATCATCACCGGGCCGACGCTCATCGATCGCCTCATCGCGAGCGACATCATGCTGACGACGCTCATCCTCGTCGTCGGCGCCGAGATGGTCATCTCGGGCCACACGCGCACGATCCCACTCATGGTGGTGCTCGCGGCCACGGGCATTCTCGGCAGCGTCGCCGTCGCGCGCTTCGTGTCGCGCGCCGGCGCCGGCAGCGCGCAGGAGGGGGGCGACCATGAGCGACGCTGAGACCGTGGCGGGCATCCTCGACATCGCGGCCGCCGTGCTGCTGGTGGTGGCGGCCCTGCTGACCCTCGCCGCGGCGATCGGGCTGTGGCGCTTCCCCGACCCGCTCTCGCGCCTGCACGCCGCGACCAAGCCGCAGATCCTCGGGCTCATCCTCGTCGTCATCGCGATCGCGCTCAGCGCCCGCAGCGCCACCGTGCTGCTTCTGCTCGTGCCGGTCGTCGCGCTGCAGCTGCTCACCGCCCCCATCTCTGCCCACATGGTCGGGCGCGCGGGGTACCGCAACGGCGACTTCGACCCGTCGACCCTCGAGGTCGACGAGCTCGCCGCCGACGTCGATTCGGCGCCCGGTGGGGAGCTGCCGGGAGGAGCCTGGGAGGACGAGGCGGCCCCGTAGAATCGGGGCATGAGCGCGCCTGATCACAAGCCCCGTTCCCGCGTCGTCACCGACGGCATCGAAGCGACCACCTCGCGCGGCATGCTGCGCGCCGTCGGCATGGGCGATGCGGACTGGGACAAGCCCCAGGTCGGCATCGCCAGCTCGTGGAACGAGATCACCCCCTGCAACCTCTCGCTGGCCCGACTCGCGCAGGCGGCGAAGGAGGGCGTGCACGCCGGGGGCGGCTACCCGCTGCAGTTCGGCACGGTGAGCGTCAGCGACGGCATCTCGATGGGCCACGAAGGCATGCACTTCTCGCTCGTGAGCCGCGAGGTCATCGCCGACTCGGTCGAGACCGTCATGCAGGCCGAGCGCCTCGACGGCAGCGTGCTGCTGGCCGGCTGCGACAAGTCGATCCCCGGCATGCTCATGGCCGCCGTGCGCCTCGACCTCGCGAGCGTCTTCCTCTACGCCGGCTCGATCGCTCCCGGGTGGGTCAAGCTCACCGACGGCACCGAGAAGGAGATCACGATCATCGACTCCTTCGAGGCCGTCGGCGCCGTGAAGGCGGGCAAGATGAGCTACGAAGACGCGCACCGCATCGAGTGCGCCTTCGCTCCGGGCGAGGGTGCCTGCGGCGGCATGTACACCGCCAACACGATGGCTTCGGTGGCCGAGGCGCTCGGCCTGAGCCTTCCGGGGTCGGCGAGCCCCGCATCCTACGATCGCCGCCGCGACATGTACGCGCACCGCAGCGGCGAGGCCGTCGTCAACCTGCTGCACAAAGGCATCACCGCGCGCGACATCGTGACCCGCGAGGCCCTCGAGAACGCGGTCACGGTCGCGATGGCGCTCGGCGGCTCGACCAACGTCGTGCTGCACCTGCTCGCGATCGCCAACGAGGCCGAGGTGCCGTTCACGCTCGACGACTTCAACCGCATCGGCAACCGCGTGCCGCACATCGGCGACCTCAAGCCCTTCGGCCGCTACGTCATGAACGACGTCGACCGTCAGGGCGGCCTGCCGGTGCTGCTGAAGGCGCTGCTGGATGCGGGCCTCCTGCACGGCGACGCCCTCACGGTCACCGGCAAGACCATGGCCGAGAACCTCGCCGAGCTCAACCCCGACCCGCTCGACGGCGACGTGCTGCGCACGCTCGACAACCCCATCCACGCCACGGGCGGCATCACGATCCTGCACGGGTCGATGGCGCCCGAGGGGGCCGTCGTGAAGACCGCCGGCTTCGACGCCGCGGTGTTCGAGGGCCCGGCACGCGTCTTCGAGCGCGAGCGCGCGGCGATGGATGCCCTGACCAACGGCGAGATCGCCGCGGGCGACGTCGTGGTGATCCGCTACGAGGGCCCGAAGGGCGGCCCGGGCATGCGCGAGATGCTCGCGATCACCGCCGCCATCAAGGGGGCGGGGCTCGGAAAAGATGTACTACTCTTGACCGACGGACGATTCTCGGGCGGCACAACCGGCCTGTGCATCGGCCACGTAGCTCCCGAAGCGGTCGACGCTGGTCCGATCGCCTTCGTGCGCGATGGTGATCTCATCCGGGTCGATATCGCTGCTCGCTCGCTCGACCTACTTGTCGACCCAGCCGAGCTCGAGGCGCGCCGCACCGACTGGGCGCCCCTGCCTCCGCGTTACACCCGTGGCGTTCTCGCCAAGTACTCCAAGCTCGTGCGCTCCGCGTCCGAGGGAGCCGTCACAGGGTAGTCACGCGGTCGACCCTGCTCCGACCACCGACTCTCCAAGGAAGCCGTCTTCATGTCTTCGGAATCGACCCCTGCGCCGACTCCGGGCGCGCCCGGCGCGTCCTCGGCGCTGACTCAGGCCGCGCCCGGCGCGTCCTCGCCCAGTGATCCGCCCGTGCTGACCGGTTCGGGCGCGATCCTCGCCTCGCTCGAGAAGCTCGGCGTCACCGACGTCTTCGGGCTGCCCGGCGGCGCGATCATGCCGTTCTACGACGAGCTCATGGCCTCGACCGCCATCCGGCACATCCTCGTGCGCCACGAGCAGGGCGCGGGCCACGCAGCCGAGGGCTACGCCGCCGCCAGCGGCCGCCTCGGCGTGTGCATCGCCACGTCGGGCCCGGGTGCCACCAACCTCGTCACCGCCATCGCCGACGCGCACATGGATTCGGTGCCGCTGCTCGCCATCACCGGCCAGGTGTTCTCGACCTCGATGGGAACGGATGCGTTCCAGGAGGTCGACATCACCGGCATCACGATGCCGATCACGAAGCACTCGTTCCTCGTGACCAAGCCCGAGGACATCCCGGGCGTGCTCGCCGCGGCGGTGCACATCGCCACGAGCGGTCGCCCCGGCCCGGTGCTCGTCGACGTGACGAAAGACGCGCAGCAGAAGTCGGCGCCGTTCATCTGGCCGCCGAAGGTCGAGCTGCCCGGCTACCGCCCGGTGACGAAGGCGCACGGCAAGCAGATCCAGGCCGCGGCGCAGCTGCTGGTCGAGGCGCGCAAGCCCGTGCTCTACGTCGGCGGCGGCGTCATCCGCTCGGGCGCCCACCGCGAGCTGCTCGCGTTCGCCGAGGCCACCGGCGCTCCCGTCGTCACGACGCTCATGGCCCGCGGCGCCTTCCCCGACTCGCACCGCCAGAACCTCGGCATGCCCGGCATGCACGGCACGGTGCCTGCGGTGCTCTCGCTGCAGGAGAGCGACTTGCTGGTCGCGATCGGCTCGCGCTTCGACGACCGCGTCACCGGCAAGGTCAGCGAGTTCGCCCCGCATGCCAAGGTCATCCACATCGACATCGACCCGGCCGAGATCGGCAAGATCCGGCACGCCGACGTGCCGATCGTGGGGGATGCCCGCGAGGTGCTGCTCGACCTGCTCCCGGCCTTCCAGGCCGCGGCGAAAGAGCAGGCACCCGACTACGCCGACTGGTGGAAGCGCCTCGAGACGCTGCGCAGCCAGTACCCGCTCGGCTACACCGACGACCCCGACGACGGCCTGCTGGCCCCGCAGTGGGTCATCGAGAAGATCGGCGAGCTGTCGGGCCCCGAGGCGGTCTACGCCGCGGGCGTCGGACAGCACCAGATGTGGGCCGCGCAGTTCATCAAGTACGAGCGCCCCGGCTCGTGGCTCAACTCGGGCGGCGCCGGCACGATGGGCTACGCCGTTCCCGCGGCGATGGGCGCCAAGGTGGCCCAGCCCGACCGGCTGGTCTGGGCGATCGACGGCGACGGCTGCTTCCAGATGACCAATCAAGAGCTCGCCACCTGCACGATCAACGACATCCCCATCAAGGTCGCGGTCATCAACAACTCGTCGCTCGGAATGGTGCGCCAGTGGCAGACGCTGTTCTATGACGGCCGCCACTCGTTCACCGACCTCGAGACGGGGTCGAAGAGCGCCGACGAGCAGACGCGCATGGTGCCCGATTTCGTCAAGATGGCCGACGCCTACGGGGCCCTGGGCATCCGTGTGACAAAGCCGGAGGAGGTCGAGCCCGCGATCAAGCTCGCCATGGAGACCAACGACCGCCCCGTCGTCATCGACTTCATCGTGAGCCGCGACGCCATGGTGTGGCCGATGGTTCCGCAGGGCGTCGGCAACTCGTCGGTGCAGTACGCCCGCGACCACGCGCCCGACTGGCACGAGGAGTAACCGCCATGACCTATCACGTGCTGTCGCTGCTGGTCGAGGACAAGCCCGGCCTTCTCACGCGCGTCGCCGGCCTCTTCGCGCGGCGCGGGTTCAACATCCGCTCGCTCGCCGTGGGCACGACCGAGGTCGAGGGCCTCTCGCGCATCACCGTCGTCGTCGAGGTCGAGGGGCTTCCGCTCGAGCAGATCACCAAGCAGCTCAACAAGCTCATCAACGTGCTGAAGATCGTCGAGCTCGACCCTTCGAGCTCGGTGCAGCGCGAGCACATGCTCATCAAGGTGCGCGTCGACAACGCCACCCGCTCGCAGATTCTCGAAGCCACCAACCTGTTCCGCGCCCGCGTGGTCGACGTCGCCACCGACTCGCTCGTCATCGAGGTGACGGGCGACACCGCCAAGGTCGAGGCCCTGCTGCGCGTGCTCGAGCCGTACGGCATCAAGGAGATCGCCCAGTCGGGCCTCCTCGCCATCGGCCGCGGCTCGAAGAGCATCAGCGAGCGCGTGCTCAAGAACTGATCCCGCCACCCACCCAACCAAGGAGAACACCTCTCGTGACCCAGATCTACTACGACAACGACGCCGACCTGGCGCTCATCCAGAGCAAGAAGGTCGCCATCGTGGGCTACGGCTCGCAGGGCCACGCCCACGCGCAGAACCTGCGCGACTCGGGCGTCGAGGTCGCCATCGCCCTCAAGACCGGCTCGAAGTCGATCCAGAAGGCGACCGACGACGGCTTCAGCGTCATGACCGTCGCCGACGCGGCCGCCTGGGCCGACGTCATCATGATCCTCGCGCCCGACCAGCACCAGCGCTCGATCTACGCCGAGAGCATCGCCCCCGCGCTCACCGAGGGCAAGACCCTCGCCTTCGCGCACGGCTTCAACATCCGCTTCGGCTACATCGACGCCCCGAAGAACGTCGACGTCATCCTCGTCGCGCCCAAGGCCCCCGGCCACACGGTGCGCCGCGAGTTCGTCGCCGGCCGCGGCATCCCCGACATCATCGCCGTCGAGAACGACGCCACCGGCACGGCGTGGGACCTCGCGCTGTCGTACGCGAAGGCCATCGGAGGCACCCGCGCGGGCGTCATCAAGACCACCTTCACCGAGGAGACCGAGACCGACCTGTTCGGCGAGCAGGCCGTGCTCTGCGGCGGCACGTCGCAGCTCGTGCAGTACGGCTTCGAGGTGCTCACCGAGGCCGGCTACCAGCCCGAGATCGCCTACTTCGAGGTGCTGCACGAGCTCAAGCTCATCGTCGACCTCATGTGGGAGGGCGGCATCGCCAAGCAGCGCTGGAGCGTCAGCGACACCGCCGAGTTCGGCGACTACGTGTCGGGCCCCCGCGTGCTGACTCCCGCCGTCAAGGAGAACATGAAGGGCGTGCTCGCCGACATCCAGTCGGGCGCGTTCGCGAAGCGCTTCATCGACGACCAGGATGCGGGAGCCCCCGAGTTCAAGGCTCTGCGCGCCAAGGGCGAGCAGCACCCCATCGAGGAGACCGGCCGCAAGCTGCGCGCCCTCTTCGCGTGGAAGCAGCAGGACGCGGATTACGTCGACGGCTCTGCCGCCCGCTAGTCACCCGCGCCACCCCACCTCCTCCGCCACCCGCTGAGGACCCCACGAGGCCGCGACCCCCGCAACCCGGGGTCGCGGCCTCGTGCTGTTCACGCCTTCCCTCCGGGCGGGCACGAACGTCTGCAGCTCTCGCGGCTGGCGCACGCCCGACGTCTCGACCTGCGTTCTGCAGACGTTCGTGCACGCGGGCCGCGACCGAGCGAGTGCCAAGCCGCACCTCGGTAGGCTCGGGGCATGGCCCGGCCCACGCCCGACGACGACGCCGCACTGCGGTGGGATGACGTCGACGACCCCAGCTATCTCGACCCCGGCGCCGCCGAGGATGAGCCGGGCGGCACCGGGCCCGAGCAGGGCGACGCTGCGGCGGGCGGCGCGGGCTCCGCATCCCACGACGGTGACGGCGGCGGTGACGGCAGCGACGCGGCGACGGATGCGAGCACCGACCCCGCCGCCTCCGACCTGCCCGCCCCCGGCCTGCGTCTGCTCACGGCCGCGTTCGCCGTGATCTTCGTGCTCTGGTCGGTGGGCTGGATCATCAGTGTCGGCCTCGTTCCGATCAGCGGCCCGACTCTCGTGATCGAGGTGCTCTACCAGTTCAGCGAGTTCCTGGCGATCGTGGCCAGTGCGCTCTGGTTCGCGGCGACGGTGGCGCTGACGCCGCAGCACCGGCTCGCGCCGCGGCTCGGCTGGTTCGCGATCGGCGCGCTCGTGCTGCTGCCGTGGCCGCTCGTTCTGGGGGTGATCGGATGACCCGCGCGCACCTCGGCGTCGCGGCGCTGCTGTCGATCGTGGTCGGCTGGTTCGTCTTCGACGCGGTCGCGTCGCTCGTCGCCTTCCCGGCCGCGCTCGCCAGTCAGGGCGATGAGCCGAGCCTGGCCCTCTGGGCGCTGCTGTGGTCGGGCGTGCTGCTGCCGGTGCTGCTCTTCGCGGCGGCGATCGTCGTCGCCCGTCGACAGCCGCTGCCGCGCTTCGCGCTCGTCATCATCGTCGCGCTCACCGCGACGGCCGCGCTGCGCATCTCGATCATCGCCCTCGCGGCCGGCTCGACGGTTCTGTAGCCGCGTGCCGCTGGGCTACGCGAGCCCCACCCAGAGCACGAGCACGATCAGCAGCACCTGCAGGGCGAGCCGGGGCCAGAACGGCACCGCCACGACCCCGAAACGGTCGCGGTGCCGCGCGGCATAGGCGTTGGCGGGGAACACGCACACCAGGAACACCGCGAGCGCGATGCCCGCCGCCGCCCGCGTCGGCTGCCACAGCAGCCCGAGCCCGCCGGCGATCTCGGCGACCCCGGTCACCCACACCCAGGCCACGGGCGAGAACGGCCGGCCGTGGAAGGCGCGCGGAACCATGGCCGCCATCCCGCGCACCACCGGCGGCACGAAGTGCGTGATGCCGATGCCGATGAACACGATGGCGGTGATGACGCGCGCGAGGTCGGCAGAGCCGCCGAGACCGGCGGCGGCGGCGAGCGCGGGCGCAGCATCCATGCCGCCATTCTGGCCGCGCGCCCTGCGATACCCTGTGAAGCACCGGTCGCCCCCACTGGCGTAGGCCACCGCATACCACCATGCCCCTGCTGGTACCCCTGCGTAAGGACCTCACCGTGACCAAGCCGGTCGTACTGATCGCTGAAGAGCTCTCGCCCGCCACCGTCGACGCCCTGGGGTCCGACTTCGACATCCGCCACGTCGACGGCACCGACCGCCCGGCCCTGCTGGCGGCGCTCGCCGACGCGAACGCGGTGCTCATCCGGTCGGCGACGCAGGTGGATGCGGAGGCCATCGCCGCCGGCCCGAATCTGCGCGTCATCGCGCGCGCGGGGGTCGGCCTCGACAACGTCGACGTGCCCGCGGCGACCCGCGCCGGCGTCATGGTGGTCAACGCGCCCACGAGCAACGTCATCAGCGCCGCCGAGCTCGCCATCACCCACCTGCTCGCCCTGGCCCGGCACCTGCCCGCGGCCGACGCGAGCATGAAGGCGGGGCAGTGGAAGCGCTCGGCCTTCACGGGCGCCGAGCTGTACGAGAAGACGGTCGGTGTCGTCGGCCTCGGCCGCATCGGCGTGCTCGTCGCCCAGCGCCTCGCCGCGTTCGGGGTCGAGCTCATCGCGTACGACCCCTACGTGCCGCCGGCCCGCGCCCAGCAGCTGGGCGTGACCCTCGTCGAGCTCGACGAGCTCATGCGGCGCAGCGACTTCATCACCATCCACATCCCGAAGACGCCCGAGACGACGAACCTCATCGGTGCGGCCGAGTTCGCTCTCGCGAAGCCGACCCTGCGCATCGTCAACGCGAGCCGCGGCGGCATCCTCGATGAGGATGCCCTGCTCGAGGCCCTGCAGAGCGGCCGCATCGCGGGCGCGGGCCTCGACGTGTTCGTCTCCGAGCCGCCCACCGGCTCGCCGCTGCTCGGCGCCCCCGGCATCCAGCTCACGCCGCACCTCGGGGCGTCGACGGACGAGGCGCAGGAGAAGGCGGGCGTCGCCGTGGCCAAGTCGGTGCGCCTCGCGCTCGACGGCGAGCTCGTGCCCGACGCCGTCAACGTGGCGGGCGGCGCGATCGACCCGAGCGTGCGCCCGGGCATCCCGCTCATGGAGAAGCTGGGGCAGGTGTTCGCGGCGCTCGCCGATCACTCGTTCGCGAGCATCGACGTCGAGGTGCGCGGCGAGATCGTGGCGCACGACGTCGGCGTGCTGAAGCTCGCGGCCCTCAAGGGCATCTTCAGCCGCATCTCGAGTGAGCAGGTCAGCTACGTCAACGCCCCGCTGCTCGCCGAGCAGCGCGGCGTGGCCGTGCGTCTGCTCACCGAGGCGAGCAGCGAGGAGTACCGCAACCTGCTGACGATCCGCGGGGCCCTGAGCGACGGCACGCAGCTGAGCGTCTCGGGCACCCTCGTGGGCGCCAAGCAGGCGCAGAAGATCGTCGAGATCAACGGCTACGACGTCGAGGTGCCGATGGCCGAGCACCTCATCGTGATGCTCTACACCGACCGCCCGGGCATCGTCGCCGTCTACGGCAAGGAGTTCGGCGAGGCCAGCATCAACATCGCCGGCATGCAGATCGCACGCCGCGAGGCCGGCGGCGAGGCACTGAGCGTGCTCACCGTCGACTCGCGCGTGCCCGACGAGCTGCTCGAGCGCGTGCAGTCGGCGATCGACGCCCGCGTCATGCGGGCCATCACGATCGTCGAGCAGTAGACAGACCGCACCCGCCGCGCGACGATGCGCGGCGGACGAAGGAGGACCCCATGACCCGCACCCTCGACCTCGCCATCATCGGCGGAGACGGCATCGGCCCCGAGGTGACCGCCGAGGCCCTGAAGGTGCTGCGCGTCGCCGTCGATGGGCACGCGACCGTGCGCGAGACCGCCTACCCACTGGGCGCCGAGCACTACCTCGCGACGGGGGAGATCCTCGCCGACGAGACCCTCGCGGCGCTCGCGAAGCACGACGCGATCCTGTTCGGCGCCGTCGGCGGCGACCCGCGCGATCCGCGCCTCGCGGGCGGCATCATCGAGCGCGGACTGCTGCTGAAGCTGCGCTTCGCGTTCGACCACTACGTCAACCTGCGCCCGACGATGCTCGCCCCGGGCATCTCCTCGCCGCTCGCCCACCCGGGCGAGGTCGACTTCGTCGTCGTGCGCGAGGGCACCGAGGGCCCCTACGTCGGCAACGGCGGCCGCTTCCGGCAGGGAACCCCGCACGAGGTCGCCACCGAGGTCTCGATCAACACCGCGTTCGGCATCGAGCGCGTCGTGCGGTTCGCCTTCGCGCAGGCTGCGGCGCGCCGCCAGAAGCTCACGCTCGTGCACAAGACCAACGTGCTCGTGCACGCCGGCGCGCTGTGGCAGAGCACTGTCGACCGCGTCGCGCCCGAGTTCGCCTCCGTCACCGTCGACTACCTGCACGTCGACGCGGCCACCATCTTCCTCGCGACCGACCCGTCGCGCTTCGACGTGATCGTCACCGACAACCTGTTCGGCGACATCCTCACCGACCTCGCCGCCGCGATCGGCGGCGGCATCGGGCTCGCCGCCTCGGGCAACCTCAACCCCGACGGCGCGTTCCCGAGCATGGTCGAGCCGGTGCACGGCTCCGCGCCCGACATCGCGGGGCAGCAGAAGGCCGACCCGACCGCGGCGATCCTGTCGGTCGCGATCCTGCTCGATCAGCAGGGCCTGCCGGATGCCGCGGCGCGCATCCGCGCCGCGGTGCTCGCCGACCTCGCCGAGCGGGGTGCCTCGCCCCGCCGCACCGCCGAGGTCGGAGACGCCATCGCCGCCCGCCTGCGCTGACCCGGCGGGCGTCCCGACCGCCCGCCTGCACCAATCGGCGGG
>OFDN01001570.1_pt1 | contig 14587 bp, 13 predicted proteins | sample 1520971 | NCBI WGS metagenome assembly OFDN01 (sample SAMEA94257418, study PRJEB24077) | hot springs metagenome | biome: Aquatic biome; feature: Geographical feature; material: Water | place: India | collected 2012-06-12 | depth 5 m
GTTGTTAGGTTTTGTGGTTACTACTGATTGGAGTTGATGAACACTGAAAAGGTTACAAAGGACCCATAGTTATGTTCATTCCAATAAAAAAGCGACCGCCCGCATTGCAGACAGTCGCCTGGTATCGCTTATGCCGAGAACAGGTAATTACCTCCCCGTCATCTTTTCAATATGCTCCGGATACCTTGCACCCATAATCTCGATTTGATCTGCAGCTTCATTGATGCTGCGCAGCTCATCAGCGTTGAGGGTAACGAAAGCGGCAGCATTGTTCTCTGTAAGCCGGTGCAGTTTGGTGGTTCCGGGTATGGGAACGATCCAGGGCCTTTGCGCCAGCAGCCAGGCCAGGGCTATCTGTGCGGGTGTGGCATTTTTCTCAGTGGCCACTTTTGTCAGCAGGTCTACTAAAGACTGGTTGGCTTTCAGTGCTTCCGGTGTGAACCTTGGCAGGATCTTACGGAAATCGCTGTTCTCGAATTCGGTGTTGGCGTTCATGGCCCCGGTAAGGAAGCCTTTGCCCAGCGGACTGAAGGGCACAAAACCGATACCCAGTTCTTCCAGTGTGGGAAGGATCTCTGCTTCGGGGTTTCTCGTCCACAAAGAGTATTCGCTTTGTAATGCAGCAACTGGCTGCACCGCATGCGCGCGACGTATGGTTTGTACGCCTGCTTCCGAGAGGCCGAAATGTTTCACTTTACCGGCATGTATCAGGTCCTGTACGGCGCCGGCCACTTCTTCTATAGGCACTTCAGGATCTACCCGGTGCTGGTAGAAGAGGTCAATGGCTTCTATTTTCAGTCTCTTCAGCGAAGCTTCGGCAACGGCTTTGATATGTTCGGGCTTGCTGTCGAGCATCGACCAGCGGCTGGTATCTGTGGGCGATGCCTTGAACCCGAATTTGGTGGCGATCACCACTTCGTTACGGAACGGAGCCAGCGCTTCGCCCACCAGTTCTTCATTGGTGAAGGGACCATATACTTCGGCGGTATCAAAAAAATTGACGCCCTGTTCCACCGCTTTGCGGATCAGGGTGATCATCTCCTGTTTATCGGCCGGGGCGCCATACCCAAAACTCATTCCCATACATCCCAAACCGATGGCCGATACGGTCAGACCGCTTTTGCCCAACTGGCGGGCAGGCATTGCTGTATACATGCTCTTTTATTTTACGTTCCTCAAAATTAAACCGGATCCGGGGTCGCAGTTAACACAATTGAAACAAAGCCTTACAAAGATCAAACCTTCCTGAACTGGAGCGGACTTGTCTGTGTATGTTTCTTAAAGAAATTATTGAAGTGGGTAGGCTCGGTAAAACCCAGCGCATAGGCGATCTCGGCAACGGTCCAGTTGCTGTGTTTGAGTAGGATCCGGGCTTCCTGCAGCACCCGCTCAGCTATCAGCTGCGTGGTCGTCTTCTGTGTGATCTCTTTTACCGCCCGGTTCAGGTGATTCACGTGCACGTGCAGTTGGCCCGCATAATCGGAAGCGCTGCGCAGGGTAACCTGTTTGTGGTTATCATCAATGGGGAACTGCCGCTCCAGCAATTCGAGGAACAGGGTAGCGATCCTCTGCGAGGCGTTGATAGGTTGTTTGTCCAGCTTCTCCGATGGCTGCATCTTCAGCGCAAAATGGATCAGCTCCAGCACGATCGTGCGCAGCACATCGTACTTATGTACGTATTCTGAGTTGATCTCCTCAAAGATGCGCTGGTACAGAACGGTCACCTGGTTTACCTGCTCATCCGTGAGTTCGAATATATGCGTACCCCCCGGCTGAAAAAGACTGTACTGGTTAAGGTTGCCGAACTGGTGAAAAAAATGCTGGTTGAAGATGCAATAGACACCACTGCGGATCCTGTCAAGGTGTTCCCATTTATACGGTATCTGCGGGTTGGAAAAAGAGAGCGCCTGTTTCTGCACTTCCACCACTTTATCGGCATAATGTACCTTGCTGTTGCCGATCACCAGCATGATCTTGTAGAAGTCACGGCGTTTGTAAGGGATACTGGTGGGTTTCCCCTCTACCAGCGGCTCCAGTTTGAACACATTGAAGTGGCCGATCTCTTTGCGGATATTGTCCGGCATCCAGTCGAACTTGCGCCGGTAAAACTCTTCTATCGTTTCCACTTTCTTCATTGGTTACAAATTACTGCAGATGCTTTATTGTCGCACGAATTTTTTGGCAAAGGCATAGGTGAGACCCAGGTTCCACACAAGATCCTTGCTGCCGGTGATATTACTTTCCAGTCGTTTGTTCAGAATGACGCTCAGCAATAGCGGCCAACCCTTGCGTGAGAGCTGCAAAGTGGAAGTGACAAAGTAACCATCATCCGCATCGGTCTTCAGGTAATACAGCTGTGGTGTAACACGTAGCTGCAGTTTTGCCGGAAGGGAGATCTGGGAAAAACTGGTGTTGACCGTAATAAAATGCGTTACCCGCGTAGTACCCTCATCCAGTCCGCGCGAATACAGGTAATAAGCGCCCAGACGGATCTTCCGGGTAAGCTGGTAACCGGGGTTCAGCTCTGCAGCCAGGTAACGCCTGGCCACGGTGGTTTCGGTGTTCACGCCATTTACCAGGGCTGTGGTTGTTTTGAAGTTGAGCGCCGGATGCATGCCCAGGTTCATGGTAAATCGTTTGCCCTGCAGCAGTTGGTAGCGCCACCAGAAAAGGAAACTCCAGGGTTTTGCTTCCAGCGAGAACCGAAGTTCCGGTTCAAAACTAAGCCTGCCCCTGCCCGTTGACAGGTTGATGATGGTGGCAGGTTTGCCCAACGAAAAAGTAGGTATCAGCGAAATACCATTGTTGGTCAGCAGTACCGAGCCAGAAAAATGCGCTGTGGTTTTGGCGCTATCCGTTTGCTGTGAAAAGGAGAACGTCACCAACAGTAGTAAACTGATCGATACAAGCGTTCTCCTGGTGACCATATGCAATTGACCTGTTTTCAGGATACAAAAGAACGATGCTCGTTATGCACGGTCTAATGAACTTCAAAGAAAAAAATACGATTTTCAAATAATGGGATCCCAGGGTTCACCACCTGTTCAGGAAAAGTAGAAATACAGCAGACCCACCGCCGCCGCGGTCATCACGATCAGGGTAAGGAAACCCAGCGTATTGGACAGTTTTGAATTGGTATGCTCGCCCATGATGGCTTTGTTGTTGCCGATATGCAGGATGATGGCGATGAGTACGGGCGCCGTTAATCCATATAGAATGGCGGTATAGATCAACGCCTGTATGGGTGTGATGCCGACGAAGTTCAGCGAGAGTCCCACCAGCAGAGAGAGAACGATGGAGCCATAGAATCCTTTGGCCTGCGAAAAATGTTTATCGAGTCCCGCCTTCCAACCAAAGGTCTCGGCCAGCATATAGGATTGCGAACCCGCCAGCACCGGTATGGCCAGGAAACCCGTTCCGATGACGCCGATGGTGAAAATGAGATACGTGAGTTTGCCCGCCAGCGGCTCCAGGGCTTTGGCCGCTTCATCAACCGTGTTTATCTGGTGTATACCGCCCTTGAACAACACCGCTCCGGCAGTGAGAATGATAAAGAACATAACGATATTAGAGAACCCCATTCCTATGTTCACATCAAGCATCATGTTATCGAGTATGTGTTTGTCCACCACCACTTTTCTTCTTTTGTGCGCAATGTCTTCCGCTTCCATGGTAGCCTGCCAGAAAAATAGATAGGGCGAAATGGTGGTACCCAATATGCCCACCAATATGGCCAGGAACTCCTTGTTGAAACGGATGGTGGGAATGAACGTGCTTTTCAAAACATCGCCCCAGTTCTGTTCCACCATAAAGGGTACCAGTATGTACAACAACAGGGAAACACATAACCATTTTAAGATCCGCGCAATTTTGCGGTAGGGGTAGCGGATGATCACATACATAAGCAAGGCGGTGACCACCACACAGTACAGCCATTCGGGTATACCCGGGTACAACATATGCGCCACGGCGCCCATGCTTTGTATATCGGAGCCGATATTCAACGTGATGGCCGGAAAACCGAACAGCAGCATCAGGTACAATACCGGCTTTGGATAGTGGTTGCGGAGGGTAACGGTCAGACCTTTGGAAGTAACGATGCCGATTCGTGCACACATTTCCTGTATGGCAGCCATCATGGGGAAAGTGATCATGGCCGTCCACAAAGTGGCATACCCGAACTGCGCACCGGCCTGCGAGTACGTGGCAATACCGGAAGGATCGTCATCACTGGCGCCGGTGACCAGTCCGGGACCCAGGACACGCAGGATCTTTTTCCAGTTGTTCTTTCTGTGGTGGTTCCTATGATTCCTCGTTGGCAGCATCGTTCCCGGTCGGTTGCTCCTGTTTTGGCTGATGATGCATTAAAATTACACTTTAATTGCCGTGCACAGAAGTGTGATATTTTATTCAGTAACTTTCCCTCCGGTTGCCACCCCCAAACTGCATGCTGCTTAGAAAACTATTTTTTGTTTTTATGTCATTGTGTGCGGCCTTCATTGCCCACGCACAATCCAAACCCGTCCGTTACGAACAACAGGCATGGGCCGGCTGGTTCCCGCAGATCCGCTTTTCCAAACACTTTGGTCTCTGGGCCGATGCGGAGATCCATACCGCAGATCATTATTTCAACGGTTTCTCACAAGCCACTATTCGCCTGGCGGCCACCTACTATAACAACAGGTCCAACAAGTTCACCGCAGGATATGGTTTCACCGATCTCTTTCCAGGCGAGAACCATCCTGATGTTTCCCTGCAGGAACATTTTGGCTGGGAACAATACCAGTGGTACCACATACGACAGAAGACAAAACTGATGCAATGGGTCCGCGCCGAACAGAAGTTCCGGAACAGCGCCATTGACAGTCATACAGCGTCCTCTGACTATACCCTCACGCACAAACTCCGATACAATATTTTTTACCAGGTAGCGCTGAACAAAAAAGGCCTTGTGCCGCATGCGTTGGCACTGGCCATGGGCAATGAGCTCTACCTCTACTATTCACCCAACGCACACAACCATCTTTTCGACCAGAACCGCATATTCCTGGGGTTCAGTTATGCCGTGAACGGGCACGACAATCTCGTGTTCGGTATCACCAATATTCTCCAGGAGAACAGTGCAGGTACCGCATATACCAACACCAATGTGTTACGGGTATCGCTGTTTCAGAACTTCGGGTTATAGCAAAACACAGGGCCGCCCTTACTATGGACGGCCCCGGACTATAGGAAACAAAAAGGGGGGAACCCCTTATTTCAGTTTCTTCAGGATCGCTTTCACATTGTCTTCGATCTGGTGGTCCGATAAACGGCGGCCGTCCACTTCAGAAATGGTCCAGCCCTGCCAGATGGTCTTTTCTGTTTTGGCATCCATCACCGTAATGGTCAACGTCCCCTCACGATAGGTCTCTCTCCGCCTGTCGTACCCGATGAACTGCGACGGATAATACACCGGCACATAACGGCGGGTATACGGACTGTAGAACCAGCGGGTGGCGGGATAAGAATACACCGGATCGCTCACCAAACGGGTTTCGCGCTGGATATCCACATCAAATACCAGCAACACATCGGGCTGGCTTTTAGAAAGTGTCCATCCATTCAGTTGCAGGTTACGGTCAATGCTTTCCCGGATCTTCTGGTCCGTGAGATCGGTTACCCGGGGTTTTTCTGTCAGACTGTCTTTCTGGGTTCCCGCAACCCATGCATAGGTCTTGTAACGGGAGATATCTACGTTATTGTCTTTTTGTACATGGGCAACGCTACTACAGGCAGTTAGCAGTACTACGCTCATCAGGACGCCTGTTATCCATGGCATCGTTTTCATATCCATTGCTTTAGGGATTAACAGATAATGATACCTGTTCAATGTGTGTGCCGGACTGAAAGCGTGTCAGATAAATATTTGTGAAAGCCACGATGTTCCACCCTGGGTACAGGGTTTATTTCCTTACGATATTGTAGATGGCCACGGGGGGTGAGAAATACTGGTCGTTCTCGTTCTGCCGGGAGATCTTTCTTACCACCGACATACCCTTGACCACTTTGCCGAATGTGGCATAACCCTGTCTGTCGGGCACGTTCTCGCCGCCATGATCCAGCCCGGGTTGTTTACTGAGGCAGATAAAGAATTCTGTTCCTGCTGTTCCCGGCTCTGCACGGGCCAATGAGAGCACACCTTCATCATGCAGGAGTTTTGTCTGCTCGGTACTTTCATGTGGTATGCCCGGTATACGTACGGCCAGTTTATTATTGGTTTTCCAGATACCGCCCTGTATCAACTCTGTTTTGGGGGCATTGGAGGGTTGGTTATCCATGGTGAGGGCACGGTAAAAATTACTGTTGTAATAATAGCCGGAATCCACATAGGACAAGAACGCTGCCACCGTTTTGGGTGCCCGTTGCGGGTAGAGTTCTATCAGGATATCACCTTTCGATGTCTGTATCTCTATACGGGGTCTGTTGGGGTCTTGTTTGGGATCGCAGGCGGATAACATGGCAAGCAGCGAGAGAAACACAAACATCTTGCAGCGCGATGATTTTTTCACCGCGGAGACGCAGAGGGCGGGGAGGTTGCGCAGAGAAGGGTTATGATGACTCATGGGATGATTTCGAATACAAACATCTGGGTTTTCTCTGCAAGATTAAAATTGTTATCAGACACCAACACCAATGTCCTGTGACCGTTGGGAAGGACGGGGCCGAGTGTCATGCCTTCCACATTGTCCACATAGATGCCCAGGTCGTCCATGTTCAGCAATAGTTTTTTGCGCAGTGGTTTTGCGGGTGGGTGTTTGCGGAGTGAGGTATTGCTGCGCACATCGCCGGCGGTTGCCAGATCGGTCAGATAGAGTTTGATGGTGCAGGGCCACCTGCCTGTAGAAAAAGAACGTTCCATTACGATCAGCTGCCTGTCATCCAGCGACAGTATATCCGGCACACCATTCACCATAAATGCGCCGGGTGGTGTGGTGGGATAGACAACAGGGTCCAGTTGATAAGCATACTGCGCCGTGTTCTTTTTGCTGGCCACATCAAACCGGTAGATGCGGATCCAGGGTTGGTTGTCTGTCAGGTCTGCGCGCGGACCATCTTCGTACAGGGGTTCCTCCACGTTCACATAAAGGCTGCGGTAGTTGCGCGAAAAACTCATACCCTCCAGCACTCCGTTTTGTCTGGGCCCCATTTCTATTGCCTGCATGCGAAGATTGACGGGCAACGGAAAACTATCGCGGAACCTACCATCGCGTGTAATGAGGTGGATGAAAGGGTTCTGCAGCACCGTATCTTTTCCGCGGATGATCCTTTCACCCTCGCTGCTCCAGGCAAACTGTTTCCGCAATGGATCATAGCGCATAGCCTCTGGGTCGGGTGTATGCGCAGGATCCTCTTTGGCGTTGGGATAGGTCTTACCATTGGGCTGCAACAGGTTGGTCACACCCAGCAGGGTCACTGAGTCAACACCTTTTTCTGTAAAGAAGATCTTTGCCGTGTAATAACGTGCAGGATTGATGGCAGAGCGGTCATCGCAGATGAGATAGTACAGACCGCTTTTGCTGTCGTAATCGATGGACGACAATCCACCCACCGTGGTTCCCTGGTAAGAAAGATTATGCGGGATCTCTTTTTCGCCGATCAGTCGCAAGGCGCTGATGGAAAACGGTTTTTTCGAAGATGGTGACTGGGCAAAAACACTGGTAGCAGCCATAGCTGCTACCAGGTATACTAAAAATCGTCTTTGTTTCATGTTGAGCGCTTCTGCACGCAAAATTACTGTGCGATCTGCTGCAGGTAAGCAGAAAGTTTTTGCAGGGAAGCGGCCACCACGGTTATCTGCTCCTGTGCCTCTTTCCAGTTACGCTGCTCAATCGCTTCACGTACACCCGGGATGGTCTTTACGCCATAACCGGTATAAAAACCCGGTGCATACAATGTGTGTTTGTACCAGCTTCTGCGTGGCAGTCCGTTAGCGGTAAGCAATTGCTGCTCGGCCTGGTACAGGGCTTTGTTGAAGGCTGCTGTATTCCCATTGGTGTTCACTGCTTTACTCCAGGCACTTGCCAGCTGTTCGGTGGTCTTTTCCAGCTCGGTCAATGCGTTCAGCATGGGAGAGAAATCAAGATAAGGTACTTCGGCCTTTGCTTGGGGTAATTTCTTTTTCTCGGTGGGATCGTTGGCCAGCGCATACCCGTTGGCGCGGATCAGTTCATTTTCTGCGGCCGTGCTTTCGCGCATTTGTTCTGTCTGGTTCAGCAGGTCTTTCACATAATCGCTCACTGTCTTATGCAGGCTCCTGAAATCAAAAGGCAGCACTTCTGCATTGGCCATACGCAAAGCTGCACGTCCGGCTGTTTTGGCCAGTGCCACACCATATACAAAACCCGGGTCCTTGAACCGGCTGTAGTCGTCGTATGAATCATAGATGGAATGGTATTCACCACCATCATCTTCACCACCATAGCTAATATTCAAAGAAGGGATGCCGGCGTGCTGGATAAAGGAGGAATAGTCGGAACCCGAACCCATAGCATTCACTTTGAAAGTGGGTTTTGCCAGTGCCTCTTTTTTGGCTTTGGCCGTTGCGGCATTGACAGCGTTGTTCGCTTTTACGCGTTCAAATACGGAAACATTTGTCTGCGGATCGGTTACGTCCTTGCTGATCTCGGTGACCAGTGTCTCCAGCGCATGTGATCCTTCCACACCCAGAAAACCGCGTCCGTTGCCATCTGAGTTGATGTACACCACAGTTTTCTGCTGCAGTTCACTGATATGGTCTTCCACCCATTCGGTGGAGCCCAGCAGCCCAGGCTCTTCCGCGTCCCAGGCGCAATATACCAGTGTACGTTTGGGTTTCCAGCCGGTTTTCACCAGCTGGCCGATGGCCTGTGCTTCTTCCAGCAAAGCGGCAGCGCCACTGATGGGATCGTTGGCGCCATTCACCCAGGCATCGTGGTGGTTACCACGGATCACCCACTGGTCGGGATATTGTGAGCCCGCGATCTTGGCGATCACATTATAGGCAGGTTGTAATTTCCAGTCGAAATCCACTTTTAAATGCACTTTGGCCTTACCGGGACCCACGTGATACGTGAAAGGCAAAGCCCCTCTCCACTCAGCCGGCGCCACCGGCCCTTCCAGCGCTTCCAGCAAAGGTTTGGCATCGTGATAACTGATGGGCAATACCGGTATCTTCAGCAGGTTGGGCGCTTCCAGCCGGTTCAGTCGTTTGGCATTTTCGGTAGCGCCGATATTGGGCGTTAACGGATCGCCGGGATAGATCACCATATCCATGATGGACCCGCGCTGCACACCATATTCGTTCTTGAAAGCACCTTTCGGGTATACCTCACCCTGGTAATAACCATCGTCCTTGGGATCTGAATAAATGATGCAACCGATGGCCCCATGCTCCTGCGCCACTTTGGGTTTGATACCTCGCCAGCTGCGGCCATACTTGGCGATCACGATCTTTCCTTTCACATCAATGCCCAGGCTCTCCAGCACTTCATAGTCCTGCGGCAATCCATAGTTCACGAACACCAGTTCACCGGTAACATCACCATCTGCGCTCCAGGCATTGTATGTGGGCAGCTGGTCCGGCTGATCAGACGTTGCGTCTTCCTTTAACGCGGGTTCTTTCAGTAAGGCTTTGTATACGGTAGGTGATACCATTTCCAGCACACGCGTCTTGGGTGTGGGAAACAATACCTGGTAGGTCTCCAGTTTGGCATCCCATCCATAGGCTTTGAACTTGTTCAGGATATTCTCTGCCACGGCTTTTCCGCCTGCAGAGCCCACATGGTGTGGCACGGCCGACAGGTCCTTAATGGCCTGGCCCACCCTTGCGGCGCTCAGTTGCGCATCAAATTTCTGCTCCAGTTGTTTCTGTTCAACAGCCGATCTCTCAGTGAATCCGGTAAGGGTCTTCTGTGCCAACAGCGGGCCGCTGATACCCAGTGCGGCTACAAATCCGCAGGCAATTAATTTTCTCATGTCTCTTGGTTGGGGTTGGTTATAAGGCAATTTACTGATTTCGTCCGGGCATTTGCACCAGCATCCCTTTTTCATGGCGTCGTCTGTTGTGTCACTCACTGCATCTCCTTCGCTACGAATACCGCACCGGTCCGATCATTTCCGGAACATCGGTGGGTGCATCTCATCCCACTGCGTGGCGTCCTGGTAAGCTTTGGCGGCCGACAGTATCGTTGCTTCATCATATAATTTCCCGATCAGCGTGATGCTGGTGGGCAGATTACTGCGTTTGTCGAAGCCGGTGGGCATACAAACGACCGGGTGCCCGGTAAGATTGGTGATGGCACCCTGGTTACCGCTGCCGCGGGTGGGACAGATCAGCACATCCACATCTTTCATGGTCTCGTTCACCAGTTGCATCAACAGGTAACGGTGTCGGTTGGCGTTGATGTATTCCACCGCAGGTACAAAACGCGATGTGCGGAAACTGTTGGGCCAGTCATATTTTCCCTGTCTCGTCATTTCATCATCCAGGTTCGTACGGGTGAAATCATCAAACGCGGCCGCACATTCAGCGCCGATCACCATGTCCATGATGGCATAATGATACTGGCCGCTGTCCGGAAAGTTCACCGGCACCAGTTCCACGCCCATTTGTTGGTAGGTCTCCAGCACTTTCCATTCGCTGCGGGTAGTATCAGTGATGCGGTCGTAGTAATTTTTGGCATAAGCCACGCGCATCTTTTTGATATCGGCTTTTGTATCGTAGTTGAACGGTTTGGTAACGGCGCTCTGGTCAAGACCGTCGGTACCGTGCAGGTAGTTGAACACCACGGCCGCATCTTCTGCGCTTCGGCAGATGGGACCTACTTTATCCAGACTCCAGCTCAGGGTCATGGCACCGCTGCGACTGATCCTGCCGAACGTGGGCCGCAAACCGGTGGCCCCGCAGGTGGATGATGGTGATACGATGGAACCCCAGGTCTCGGTGCCGATGGCAAAAGGTACCAGTCCCGCCACCGTTGCCGAGGCCGAACCAGCAGATGATCCCGATGAACCTGTTAACAGGTTCCAGGGATTTTTGGTCCTTCCGCCATACCAGTAATCACCCATGGCCAGTGCGCCCAGGGTGAACTTGGCCACCAGTACCGCACCTGCATTCTGTAATTGTGTGTATACAAATGCATCCTGTTCTATCACCTGGTTGCGGTAGGGTGCGGCGCCCCAGGTGGTGCGGGTGCCTTTTACAGCAAACAGGTCCTTCAATCCATAGGGGATCCCGTGTAGGGGTCCGCGGTATTTTCCTGCGGCGATCTCCTCATCGGCGCGCTGTGCCTGCTGCATGGCGATCTCCTCGGTGACCGTGATCACGCATTGCAGTGTATCACCGTATTGGCGGATGCGGTCGATAAATAATTTTGTGAGCTCCACCGAACTGATCTGTTTGTTCTTAATGAGCGATGCCAGCTGCAGGATATTGTAGAATGCCAGCTCGTTCCTGTTCTCGGGCAGTTTTACTTTGGCGGGTATCTTCCAGTGCTGCTTTTCCTGTTTTTCATTGAACTGCGTACCCGGCAACACAGGGCTTTGCCACAAACTCATGGGCACGTTATTGTTCAGTGTTTTCTGGTGCATGAGGCGATAGAGCAACATGTTCTCCTTGACACCATCATACATGCTATCGATCTCCTGTTGTGTAAAATTGAGATCAATGAGCCGCGCTGCAGCAGGAAGGTCATTCTTGGTAAGGCTGTCCTGTGCAAGAACTGTGGAGGCAGTGAATAACAGAAAGACAATGAAGATTTTTCTCATAAAAGTTGTTTTAAGAAGTGAACCTTACCCAGAGGAGGTCATCCACCAGTTCGTTGTTTTTGAACGATGCTTTGCGATGTATGGCTTCCAGGTGAAATCCGTTCTTCTGCAACACTTTCATGGAAGCTTTGTTCGATGCAAATACATGCGCTTCTATGCGCACCATATCTGTTTGGGTTTGGATGAACTGTACCAGTTGTTTCACCGCCAGGGTAGCGATGCCTTTCCCCCAGTAGGGTTGTCCCACAAAATAGCCGATCTCAACATTACGCCTTGCTATGTCGGTTTGCAGTGTGCAGCCGATACTGCCCGCGATCTTTCCGTTGTACACGATGGCGAAATTGAGTACGGGTCTCTGTGTATTCACATGTGTGATCCATTGCAGTGCATCCATCACGGTATAAGGACTGGGCAACGCATCACGCACCTGGTTCCAGATCTGTCGGTTATTGGCCACCGATGCCAGCTCCTGTGCATCCTGTTTTTGCCAGGGGCGCAGTATCACTGTCTCCATATCAGATCTTCCGGTTTAAATAGCCCCCATAATCAGGCAGCGTGCAGGTATACTCTTCGTGCATGAACGGTGAGGTCATCACAAAGTCGGCCGTGGCGCGGTCGCAGGCCATGGGTATGTTCCAGGCCACACACAAACGCAACAGGGCCTTCACATCACTGTCGTGCGGTTGTGCCTCCATGGGATCAAAGAAAAAGAACATCATATCGATCTCGCCGTTGGCGATCATGGCGCCGATCTGCTGGTCGCCGCCGAGGGGACCACTCAATAGTTTTTTAACGGGCCTGTCCAGCGTTTCTTCCAGTAACCGACCGGTGGTGCCGGTGGCAAAGAGTTCGTGTTTGGCCAACTGTACACTGTTATGTTTGGCCCATTCGAGCAGGTCTGATTTTTTATGGTCATGCGCCACCAGGGCGATCCTTTTGCGCTTGCCGAGTACTTTGGTCTGAGACATGTTTTTGTTATTGATACCTGGTATGAAGGTAAGGTAACCGTCGTTCATAAAATGACCGCTTCTGCACGCTTCTCTGAAAAATTCCTGGACGACCGGACCGTGATATAGGCGGCAAACGGCGCGAGCAGGATAAACAGCCATACCGACGAATGGCTGGCACCCAGTTGCAGGCTAAACAAACACAACAAGATCAGGTAGAGCGGATAGAGCAGTAACAGGGAACCGAACAGTACCGAATCATAAAAGACCGTTCCGGTGGTTTTTTTGCGGATCAGGTATTTCAGTGGGTAATACAATGGCGCATGTATGAGCCAGCCGGGCACTGCGGCAAAATAAGAAAGAGCCATCTGTAATGCCGGTGTGGCTTGTGTTGCAGCGGGTATCTCTATTCTGGGAAGCAACTCTTCCAACAATCGTTTATTAAAATATGACAGGTTGCGGGCCTCATCGGAAAATGGGAAGAGTTGATCGGGTGTGAGTGGGTCGCCCAGCTGTATCAACACATCTTTACCAAAAGAAACAAAAGAATCATAACCAATGCCAACCGGTAGTACGGAAAATTGCGGAAGGTTCCGGTTGTTCCAGGTTATGCGGGCCGCTCCTTTTTTAAAGGGTTGCAGTTCATGTTTGTTCACACAGATACCCTCTATGAATATCAGGACGATACCGCCTGATGTCAGTATCTCTGAGCTCCGCCGGAAGGCCGCTTCGTTCAGATACAGGTTCTCTTTTCCCTCGCTCAGGCGATATACGGGTATCATGTTGAGCAGACGGAGCAGGACACTATGCCAGGGTCTTTGAAAGGCGTCGCCCCTTGCCAGAAAATGGACCGGCCTGGAAAACTGGGCACCGATGATGATGGCATCCAGGAAAGAATTGGGGTGGTTGGCCACCAGCAGCAGCGGACCGGCGGTCAGCAGCGACCGCTTACCCGTTATCGTGGTTCTTGTGCAGAAGATCTGTAAGGCCAGCCGGACGAATATTTTTACCAGGGAGTAGAGCAATACCTGAAAATTAAGCTTCTCAATATAACGAATGATCCGGGTATGCAACGGCTTTATTGAAACAGGAAATAACCTGTTTCGGCAGAATAAATATTATTATTCTATTCAGATTTAGCGAAAAGCTGATTCGGGGGCAAATACCCCGTTCATTTTCCCCACATTCCAGTTCCCGGGTGATCATTTTCGGGGTATAAAAAAACCACCGCATCCCTGCGGTGGTCTTACTAACTAACCCATCAAAACAAGTCTTATGCTTCTGTTGCCAGAGTCACTTCGGATATCTTGGCCCTGATCTTGGCCTCAATTTCATTGGCCAGTTCAGGATTATCGTGCAGCAGGCTCTTGACAGAATCCCGTCCCTGCCCCAGTTTATTGCTTTCATAGCTGAACCAGGAGCCGCTTTTCTGCACAATGCCCAGTTCCACACCCATATCAATGATCTCTCCGAGTTTGCTGATACCTTCTCCGAAAATGATATCGAATTCGGCAGCACGGAATGGTGGTGCCACTTTATTCTTCACCACTTTCACCTTAACGTGGTTACCCACTGCCGCATCACCGTCCTTGATCTGCGTCATACGACGGATATCGAGTCGCACAGAAGCATAGAACTTCAGTGCATTACCACCGGTAGTGGTCTCTGGATTACCGAACATGACACCGATCTTCTCACGAAGCTGGTTGATGAAAATGCAGACCGTATTGGTCTTATTGATGGTAGCGGTGAGCTTACGCAGGGCCTGGCTCATCAGCCTGGCATGCAGTCCCATTTTACTATCACCCATTTCTCCTTCCAGTTCACTTTTGGGAACCAGTGCGGCCACAGAG
>OFDN01001571.1_pt1 | contig 14576 bp, 13 predicted proteins | sample 1520971 | NCBI WGS metagenome assembly OFDN01 (sample SAMEA94257418, study PRJEB24077) | hot springs metagenome | biome: Aquatic biome; feature: Geographical feature; material: Water | place: India | collected 2012-06-12 | depth 5 m
GGAGCGACACGGCGGGCAAGGCCCCGGCTGGCGGCGCACCCGCCCCGCCGGCCGGTTCCGGCGCATCACGCGGCACCAGCGCCAGGTAGTCCTCGATCAGCCCGCCGTCCACCGGCCGAACCAGCACATGCACCCGGTGCAGGCGGCCCGCGATCTCCACGCCCTGCCGGTCGCGCAGCGGCATGAAGCCCTGGCGGCGCCAGAAGCGCAGCCCCCGCGGGTTGTTCTCGACCACTCCCAGGCGAATCCATTGCGCGCCCTGCCGCTGCGTCCAGGCGGCCAGGACCTGCCAGATGAGCTGCGCATCGCCATGCCCGTGGCGGGCGGTGGCCACGATGAACAGGCCCACATGCCAGACCCTCGGGCGCCAGCAGGTCGGCCACCAGCTCCGCCATGGCCGCCAGTTCGCCCGCGCCATCGAAGCAACCGATCAACCACTTGCGGGTGTAGGGCCAGCCATCCGGCGGCAGTTCATCGAACAGCTCCGCGGCCTCGGTGGCGGCAGCAGGCGCTCCGCCTACGCACTGGAAATAGGCGGGGTTGGCATCGAAGAAGCGCTGCAGCAACCCGAGGTCCTTGCGCGCCAGTTCGCGGGCGCTGAAGGGCGGGGTCGCGAAGAGGCTCACTCGAACACGGGGCGGAAGAACGTGCGCTCGTAGCTGAGGAAGCAGCGTGTCTCCTTGGCATAGCGGAAGGCCGCCTGGCATTCCGGGTCGGCGAAGGACTGCTGGCGGTACTGCTCATAAGCCGCGAAGGACTCGAAGCTGAACGAGGCCAAGGCCACGTTGCTGGCACCTTCGGAAGGCAGCAGGTAGCCGTGGTGCACGCCGCCGAACTTGCGCACCAGCGGGATCCACAGCTTGCCGTAGTGCTCGAACTCGTCGAGCTTGTCGGTATCGATGATGTAGCGCAGGTGGCAGGTGATCATGGGAGCTCCGGGTGTCGGTGCATGCTAGCGCGCCGGATGCGGTCGGGCCGCTCTGCGCCGCAGTTGCAAGCGCAGCGGCCGGGCAGGCCGCAAGGTCACGTGCAGCCTAGGCTGCGGCTCCGGCTCGCCGGGCACCCGGTGCAGTGTGCAACGCTGCAGCAGCATGGCGGCCACCAGCGTCATCTCGGTGATCGCCAGGTGCTGGCCGATGCACACCCGGGGACCGGCGCCGAACGGCATCCAGGCGCCGCGTGGCATAGCGGGCGCCGGGCCGATGAAGCGCTCCGGCAAGAAGCGGGTAGGCTCCTTGAACCAGCGGCCATCGCGGTGGATCACCCATGGCGTGATGCGCACAAGCGTGCCCACCGGCAGATCGATGCCGCGCAGCCGGAAGCCGCGAACCACGCGACGCGTCATCAACGCCGCGACCGGCGGATACAGCCGCATCGACTCCTTCAGCGTGGCGGCCAGGTAAGGCAGGCGGGGCAGGTCTTCATTGGCAGGATCACGTGCCTGCAGCACCGCATCAACTTCCGCAGCGGCGCGCTGGGCTGCTTCGGGATGGCTGGCCATCAACCAGCTCCACCACAGCAGTGCGGTGGCCGTCGTCTCGTGGCCGGCCTGGAACATGACCATGCACTGGTCATGCAACTCGGCCGGCGCCAACGCGCTGCCATCGTCGTCCCGCATGGCCAACATCATGGCCAGCAGGTCATTCTGCGGTGCCGCTTCCGGCGGCAGCGCCAACCGCCGGGCCAGCTGCGCATCGACCAGGCCGGCCAGCAGTGTCAATGCACTGCGCTTGGCGCGTGCATGCGGCCAGGGTAGCCAATCGGGCGGTGAGGCGGGCCAGAACATCTCCCGCAGCGCCGCCTCGGACAGCACCCCCGTGGCACGCGCCGCTGCCTCGGCCGTGGCCGGCGCCCGGCTGCTGAACAGGCAGCGCATCATCACATCCATCGTCAGGCCGTTGAACAGCCGCTCCATTGCATGCACCCCGTGGCCATCGTCGGCCGACACAGCAGCATCCAGCGCCTGCCGCGCCGAATCGACGATGAGGGCCGCATAGCCCTGCATGCGCCGCGGATGGAAGCCCGGCGTGAGCATCCGGCGTTGGCGCCGCCAGGCCTCACCCTCGGCCACCAGAAGGCCTTGGCCAAACGTCTGCGAGAACACGTCGATGCCGCGCTCCCACCGCACCAGGTGGTCCGCATGGTCGACCAGCGCGATGCGCACATCCTCCGGATGGAAGAGATCGAGCGTCCGCTCCGTCATCAGCCGCATCGCCACACGATCGCCGTGCCGGCGCTGCAGGTCTTCCGCGAAGCCGAGGTAGTCGCGGTACATGGCACGCATCAGTGGCACGCCCCACCACCGTCGGCGCGGCCCCGGCAGGTCGTCCATCCCGTGCGTTTCATCGGTCAGCGGGTCAACCACTTCGGCATGCAGGTTCATGGCCAGCAGCCTAGGCGGGGCGGAGCCTGCCGTCTTGAAGGTTTGCGACACCGCGGTTATTCGTGCCGCAAGCGGCACGCCCCGCCTAGACTTTCCACATGGCCACCCTTGCCACACCCCCGCACCCGCTATGGGCCGCCCGCAACCGCTCGCAAGTGCACCTCTGGCTGCCGCGCTTGTCGCTCAGCCGCTGCATCCGTGCGACGGTGGTGCGCAGCACCCTGGGTCAGGGCATGCGCTGGCCTGCCGAGTGGCATGACAACCACTTCCCGGCCACGCCCTACTGCTCGCTCGGCTGGTTCCTTCGCGGTCACGCCGACAGGCTGCCGCCCGACGGCCCGCCAGAGCGGCTGCCGCAGGTCTACTTCACCGGCCCCTTCACCCGCCCCACGCGGTCACGCAACAGCGCGGAGGGCCACGGCATGATCGTGATGCTGATGCCGGACGCGGTGCAGGCCCTGACCGGCTTGTCGCCGGCAGGTTTCATCAACCAGGTGGTGCCGGTGGAAGCCGTGCTCGACACCGAATGGCAGGCGATGACGCAGGCCGTGATGGCCGCACCCACCGACGCCGCCCGCCTCGGCGTGCTGGAAGACTTCCTGGATCCGCGATGGCAGGCGCGGCGCCCCGACGGCAGCGGGCCAAACGGCCGCCACCTGCAGGACTGGGCCGAGGGCCTGGCCCTGCGCGCCGCCACCTCCGGCATCGGCCACAGCCTGCGTGCCGCGGAGCGGCGCATCAAGGGCTGGGCCGGCCTGCCGATGCGCGAGTTGCGCGGCATGGGCCGCGCCGAGCAGGCCTTCCTGCGCTCCGCCTCGTCACCGGAAGGCGCGGTCGACTGGGCCGGGCTGGCGGACGATGCCGGCTATGCCGACCAATCGCACCTGTGCCGCGAGACGCGCCGCATCACCGGCTTCTCGCCGGCCGAGTTGCGCCGCCGCATCGAGCAGGACGAGAGCTTCTGGATCTACAGGATCTGGGGCTGAGCCCCATCGCCCTACCCCAACGACCCCACCACATTCACCTCCCGCTGCTCCGGAATCTCGTTGTACGAGAGCACGTGCAGCCCGGGCGCAAACAGCCGCGCATAACGCGCCAGCAGCGGGCGCACTTGCGGCATCACCAGCAGCATCGGCGTGGCGGCCTGTTGCTTCATCTGGTCGCGGGCGATCGGCATGTGGGTCTGCAGCTGGCCCAGCAGCTTGGGGTCCACCGGATAGTTGTCCAGCGCCACCTTAGCGCCGCCGGCGCGGGCCTGGTTGAGCGCGCCCAGCAGCAGGTTCTCCAGCTCGCCACTCAGGTTGAACGCATTCATCGGCGCGCTGGGGCCGACCAGGCCGGTGACGATCTGCCGGCGCAGCGTGCAGCGCACCTCGGCGGCCAGCAGGATGGGATCCTTCGTCGTCTCCGCGTTCTCCAGCAGCGTGGTGGCGATGGGCACGATGTCCTTCAGGCTCACGCCCTCGGCCAGCAGCACCCGGAACACCTTCAGCAGCTGGCTGTGGTTCAGCGCCTTCTCCAGCGCCGCGGCCAGCTTGGGCGCCTGGGCGGCCAGCCGCTCCATCAGCGCGGGCACGTCCTCGTGGCGGATGATCTCGGGCAGGTGGTCGCGCACCAGCTTGGCCACATGGGTGGCCACCACGCTGGCCGGGTCCACCACCTGGTAGCCCATGCCCAGCGCATGCGCCTTGTCGTCGGGCACGATCCAGGTCACCGGCAGGCCGTAGGCCGGGTCGATGCCGGGCGCGCCGTTCACCTCGCCGAACACCTGCGGGCCCGGGATGGCCATCAGCCGGTCGGCATGCACCTCGGCCTGCGCGATGGGCGTGCCGCTGAGCAGCACGCTGTACTGCGAAGGCTTGAGCGACAGGTCGTCGCGCAGCCCCAGCGGCGGCAGCAGCAGGCCCAGGCTTTCGCTCAGCGTCTGGCGCACGCCCTTCAGCCGCTTGGCCAGCGGCGCGCCCTGGCCCTGGTCGATCAGGCCCACCAGCTTGTAGCCCACCGCGATGGCCAGCGGCTCCACGAAGGGCAGCGCCTGCCAGTCGATCTCGGCATGACGCTCGGCCACCAGCGCCTGCTGGATGGCGGTGGTGTCGGCCGGCTTGGGCTTGTCGATGAGCTTCGACAGCCGCCAGGCCGCATAACCCAGCGCCGCCGCGAACGACAGGAACGGCAGCCACGGCATGCCCGGGATGATGGCCAGCAGCACCATCACGCCGGCCGCGCTCGACAGCACCGCCGGCGAGGCCAGCAGCTGCGAGGCCACCTGCTGCTCCATGTCGCCGCTGTCGCTGATGCGGGTGACGATGATGGCCGCGGCGGCCGACAGCAGCAGCGCCGGGATCTGCGACACCAGGCCGTCGCCGATGGTCAGCAGCGCGTACTGCTTGAAGGCATCGCCGAACGACAGGTCGTACATCAACGCGCCGATGGCCACGCCACCGATCATGTTGATGATCAGGATCAGGATGCTGGCGATGGCGTCGCCGCGCACGAACTTGCTGGCGCCGTCCATCGCGCCATAGAAGTCGGCTTCCATCGCCACCTCGCGGCGGCGTTCCTGGGCCTTCTCCTGGTTGATGACGCCGGCGTTCAGGTCGGCGTCGATGGCCATCTGCTTGCCGGGCAGCGCATCCAGCGTGAAGCGGGCCGAGACCTCGGAGATGCGTTCCGCGCCCTTCGTGACGACCACGAAGTTCACGATCATCAGGATGATGAACACCACCAGGCCGACGACGAAGTTGCCGCCGATCACCACGTTGCCGAAGGACTCGATCACCTGGCCGGCGGCATGCGTGCCCTCGTGGCCGTGCAGCAGCACCACCCGGGTGGACGCCACGTTGAGCGCCAGCCGCATCAGCGTGGTGGTGAGGATGATGGTGGGGAAGACGCTGAAGTCCAGCGGCCGCTTGGCCGCCACGCTCACCAGGATGACGATGAGCGCCAGCACGATGTTGAACGTGAACAGCACGTCCAGCACGATGGGCGACAGCGGCAGGATGATCATGGCCAGCAAGGCCATGAGGAACAGCGGCGTGGCGATCTTGTGGCGGCGCATCTCGGCCACCATGCGGTTCAGGTAGTTCATGTCTTCACCTCGCTCAGCTTGGCGGGTATCTCGAGGTCTTCGGGCAGCACCGGCGCGGCCTGGCGCGCACCGGCCTGGAAGGCGCGGATCTGCATCACGTAGCGCAGCACCAGGGCCACGGCCTTGTACAGCGGCGCCGGAATCTGCTGGTTCACCTGGCTGGTGTTGTAGATGGCGCGCGCCAGCGGCGGCAGCGGCACCACTTCCACGCCGTGTTCACGCGCCACCTCGCGCATGTACAGGGCCATTTCGTCCACGCCCTTGGCCACCAGGAAGGGGGCCTCGGCGCGGTTCTCGTCGTACTTCAGCGCCACCGCATAGTGCTCGGGGTTGACGATCACCACGTCGGCGGTGGGCACCGTCTCGCGCACGCTGCGGCGGGCCAGCTGCTGGCGGATCTGGCGGATGCGCTGGCGCACCTCGGGCCGGCCTTCGGCCGACTTGTGCTCTTCCTTCAGTTCCTGCTTGCTCATGCGCTGCTGCTGGGTGAAGAAGAAGGCCTGCACCGGCACGTCGATCAGCGCGAACAGCACGAACACCACCACCATCGCCATCACGCCGTCCAGCATCAGGCCGGCGCCGTGGATCAGCGCCTGGTCGAAGGTCTGCGACTGCAGCCGCAGGTAGTCGGCGGTGGACGAGGTGCTGACATGCCACAGCACCGCGATGACCACGCCACACTTGAGCAGCGAGACCGCGAAGTCCGACCAATGCTTGGCACTGAATAAACGCTTGGCGAAGGCCAGCGGACTCAGCCGGCTGCCCTTGGGCATCAGGTTCTTGGGCGTGGCCACCCAGCCGCCGGGGAACAGCGAGGCCAGCACCACCAGCAGCGGCACCGCGGCCAGCGGCAGCACCATGCGGCCGAACAGCATCGACACCTCGATGAAGAGGTTGGACCAGGCGTTGTCCAGGCTGCCGTGGCCGTCCAGCGGCAGGTACACCATGGCGAACAGGTCGCGGAAGTCCTGCAGGTAGCCCGGCACCAGCAGCAGGAACACCTTCAGGCTCACCAGGATGCCCACCGCGGTGGCCCAGTCGCGCGAGCGCGGCACCTGGCCTTCCTGCCGGGCCTTGCGCAGCTTCTGCGGTGAGGGCTTCTCGGTCTTGTCGCCGCTGCTGTTGTCGGACATGCGCGTGTCCCTTCAGCTGCCGGCGCGCAGGCCGCGGTGGATCAGGTCCAGCACCTGCTGCGTCATGCGGATGTAGTGCTCGGGCACGAAGCGCACCACCTGCGTGAGCATGAACAGGCCGAACACGGTGACGATGGCAAAGCCCAGCGAGAACAGGTTGAGCGCCGGCGCCACGCGGTTGAGCAGGCCGGCACCGAACTGCACCACGATGGTGGAGAACACCACTGGCAGCGCCAGCAGCAGTGCCGCCGAGAACACCCAGGCCACTGCCAGCGGCAGCGTGCGCAGCTGCAGCGTGGCCAGGCCCTCGCCCACCGGCCAGGCCTGGAAGCTGGCGCCCAGCACGCCGGTGATGACCAGGTGGCCGTCGATGGCGAAGAACACCAGGATGCACATCATGTACAGCAGGCTGGACACCACGTCGGACGACTGCCCGTTCATCGGGTCGTTCATCACCGCCATGGCCAGGCCCATCTGCGACGAGACGAGAAAGCCCAGCACCATGATCGCGCTCATCGTCAGGTGGAAGGCCAGGCCCAGCACGAAGCCGATGACCGCCTGCTCCACCGTGGCCACCACGCCGTGCAGCGAGAAGGGATCGATGGCGACGGCCGGCTGGGACATCGGCATCAGCACCACCGCCAGCACCAGCGACAGCAGCACGCGCACGGTGATGGGCACCATGTTCTCGCCCAGCACCGGCGCGGCGCTCAGCATCGCCATCGTGCGGCAGAACGGCCACCAGAAGGCGCCGAGCAGCCCCAGCAGCTGGTTGAACACGGGTTCCATGCGCTGCGCGGAGCGTCAGCCGACCAGGGTGGCCGCACGCTCGAAGATGGACACGCAGTAGTCCATCAGCCGGCCCACCATCCAGCGGCCGAGGAAGCCCACGGCCAGCATGGTGACCAGCAGCCGCGGCAGGAAGCTCAGCGTCTGCTCGTTGATCTGCGTGGCGGCCTGGAACATGGCCACCACCAGGCCCACCACCAGGCCGGGCAGCACCAGCAGCGTGACCAGCACGGTGACCAGCTGCAGCGATTCGCTCACCAGGTCGACGGCGATCTCGGGGGTGATCATTCGGCAGCCTCAGTAAGCCTGGATGGAGGTGACCAGCGTGTTGACGGTCAGCGTCCAGCCGTCCACCAGCACGAACAGCAGCAGCTTCATCGGCAGCGAGATGACCAGCGGCGACAGCATCATCATGCCCATGGCCATCAGCACCGACGACACCACCATGTCGATCACCAGGAAGGGGATGAACAGCATGCAGCCGATCTGGAAGGCGGTCTTCAGCTCGCTGAGCACGAAGGCCGCCAGCTTGACGGTGAAGGCATGGTCCTCGGGGCGGGTGATGTTCTTCTCGCCGGCCAGGCGCGAGACCTGGGCCAGCGCGGTCTTGCTGGTCTGCGCCAGCATGAAGCGCGAGACCGGCGCATCGGCCGCCAGCAGCGCCTGCTGCAGCGTGAGCTTGTCCTGGTCGTAGGGCACGAAGGCGTCGGTCCACACCTGCTCGCCCACCGGCCGCATCACCAGCATGGTGAGGATGAGCGCGATGCCGGTGATGATGCGGTTGGGCAGGCCCTGCTGCAGGCCCAGCGCCTGGCGCAGCAGCGACAGCACGATCACGAAGCGGGTGAAGCTCGTCATCATCAGCACCAGCGAGGGCAGCAGCCCCAGCAGCGTCATGATGATGAGCACCTGCGTCTTCACCGTGAACTCGGTGGCGACGCCGCCGGTGCTGGTGCCGAACAGCGGGATGCCCTCGGCCGCCGATGCGGGGCCGGCCACCCAGGCGAGCGACAGCAAGGCTGCGCCCGCGGCGGCTGATCGAACCGCGCGTTGCATGTTCATCGCGGGGATCAGGTTTCCAGCGAATCGAGGTCGAGGCCGGCCAGCTCGACCACCTTGAGGCCGTACTTCTCGCCGGCCACCACCACCTCGGCGCGGCCCACCGGCGTGCCATTGACCTTGATGACCAGCGGCTCGCCGGCCAGGGTGTCCAGCGGCACCACGCTGTCGGTCTGGATGTCCATCAGCTCCTGCAGCGAGACGCGGGCCGAACCCACCTCCAGCGTGAGCGTGACGGGGATCTTGCGCATCATCTGCGGGATGTTGCGGCGCGGCCGGGCGGGGCTGGCGGGGGTGTTCAGGTCGGCCTCGTCCAGGCCTTCGGGCACGCCGGCCAGCAGGTCGTCGAGGGCGCTCTTGTCAGTCATGTCCATGGGGTCAGTCCACATCGGCAAAAGAGGTCAGGCACAGCTTGCCCTGGTGCTCGGCGACGGTCGCGGTGAAGAGCCGGGAGTCGTCGATGAGCACGTCGGTGGTGCCCAGGCTGATCGGTATCACGTCGCCCACATGCAGGTCGGCCAGCTGGCCCAGCGGAATGTCCTTCTGCAGCAGCCGGGCCACCAGCGTGAGCGTCAGGCGGGTGGGCAGCGGCGCGGCCTGCTCCAGCTGCTCGCCGGCCTTGGCGCGCAGCGGCGTCAGCTGGTGCCACAGGCGGTTCATCCAGCCATCGCCGATGGCCAGGCTAATGCGGCCCTGGCTGCCGTGGCTGTGCTCCACCACCTGGGCTTCCAGCAGCCAGCAGCCGCGCGCGGGCGGCAGGCGGCCGATGGGCTTGAAGGGCAGCGGGCGCTGCGGCAGCGGCGCGCCAGGGCCGGCCTCGATGCGGCCGGCCAGCAGCTCGACGAACTGTTGGCCCAGCAGTGCGGCCAGGCGTTCCTCGGTGGCCGTCTCGCGCGGGGCCTCGGCGCCGGACTGCTCCGCCGGCGGCGTGCGCAGGCCATAGCGGTAGGCCAGCACGCTCATCAGCACGCCGCGGTCGATGGCGCAGGCGATTTCGCCGGCGTCTGCACCGAAGCTGAGCCAGCCGGCCTCGTGCGCCCGGGTGTCCAGCCGGCGCATTGCCACCTGGGACACCTCGAAGCGGGCGCGGTAGCGCACGTTCAGGCGCAGCCGCAGCAGTTCGGCCAGGTCCTCGCGCAGCTGCTTGCTGAACTGCGCCAGCAGGTGCACCGGGCGGCCGAGCGTGCCGGCGTCGAGCACCATGGGCGGCTCGGCGGGGCGGGTGGGAAGGGATGCGGTCATGGGCGCTGGCAGGGGCGGGTTGTCCGTTTCATTCTAGGAATCGGGCCCCGCCGCAAACGCCGGATATGCCGGGGAAAAGCAGCCGACACCGCTGCAATGCAGGCTGCCATCCAAATTCCGCCGGCTTGGTTTTCCAATATGCGCGCGCGCCACGCACATTGATGACGGCAATATGTCAGCGGCCGTGCGCCAGGCGGCCGCCGATGCAGTGCATTCATGCACACGTTGCAGCGCAACATGGCTGGCAGCGGTTGCGCGCCGGCGGGGGCGGCCCCTAGCATCGGCCGCAACTCAGGGCACACCCGTACGAAAGTCGGGGTCGCAAAGCTTCCGGTCTACCACCTGGCGCATCGCGCCGGGCCATGACAGCGGGGCCGCCAGACGGGACCTGCCACGCCATCGGCGCGTGGTGCCTTCCGAGTGCCGCATGCGCGGCGCCGCGAGGCGACCCGGCTGTCCGGAACGTGCGCCGCACGGGCCGGAGACCTGCTTTCGTGCGTGGCTTGCGCTGGGTGCCCGCCCACTCCCACCACGCCGCCATGCCCGCCTGCCCACCGCCTGCCTGCGCCGCCCGCCCCGGTCGCCGCATGCCCGACCTAAGCGCGCAAAAGCCGGGTGGTTCGGTGCCTTCTCGGGTTTGCCCCAATCGGGGGGCCTGCGTAACATTTGGGCTCGACAACGCTTCAAATTCCCTTGCGCACTTCCGCCCGAAAATCCCCTCTGCCCATTGCCATGAAACCGACTGCGAGTATCGAAATACCCCGTTGGATATCGGCGGCGGGCCGGCAGGCGAATATCGGCCACACCGGCGCGGCGGTGGCATCCGCCTCAAGTCGGCCGGGCGGCTGTCGATAGCGCAAAGGAAGTCACACCCTATCCCCGAAGTACAGCACGCCGCTTGCGGCGAGTTGCGCTGCTGCATGGCCTGACGCCAAGGAACCCTCCCCGATGTCTTCTGCACTGCTCTCGATCCAGGCGGACCTGGCCCGCATCGCCGGCGACGTCGAGCGGCTGGCGCCGGCCGCCCCCGTCCAGCCCGCCGCGCCGGTGGACGACGGATTCGATGCCGCGTCCGCATCACAAGGCGACGGTTTCGTGGCCGGCTTTAAGCAGGTGCTGCAGGCCGTGGACGAACGCGACAAGGCCGCCTCGGCCCAGGTGGCCGACGTGGACGCCGGCCGCAGCGACGACCTGGTGGGCGCCATGCTGGCCAGCCAGCAGGCGAGCCTGTCGTTCTCGATGCTCATGCAGGTGCGCAACAAGGTGGTCGGCGCCTTCGACGAGCTGATCAAGCTGCAGCTGTAGCCGCCGATGGCCCCCGCCGCCGCTGACCGCACCCTCACCGCCCGCACCCCGTGATCACCACGCTCAAGCCCGTCTTCGCCCGCCTCAGCTCCGGCGGCGCCCTGCCGCCCGGCCTCGTCAAGAGCCTAGGCCCGATCATCACGCTGGCCGTCGGCGTCACGCTGGCGGTGCTGATGTTCCTGTGGCGCGACCAGGCCGGCTACAAGGCCGTGTTCGGTGCCCGCGAGAAGATCGCCGCCGCCGACATGATGGCCGTCCTGGACGCCGAGGGCGTGGCGTACCGCATCCATCCCGACAGCGGCCAGGTGCTGGTGCCCGAGGCCCAGCTGGGCAAGGTGCGCATGCTGCTGGCCTCCAAGGGCGTGACGGCCAAGCTGCCCACCGGCCTGGAACTGATGGACAAGAACGACCCGCTGGGCGTGAGCCAGTTCGTGCAGGACGTTCGCTTCCGCCGCGGCCTGGAAGGCGAGCTGGCGCAAAGCATCATGACCTTCGACGCGGTGGACTCGGCGCGGGTGCACCTGTCGATCGCCAAGTCGTCGTCCTTCGTGGTGAGCGACGGCGAGAAGAGCTCGGCCTCGGTGGTGGTGGCGCTCAAGCCCGGCCGCACCCTGAGCCATGAGCAGATCGCCGCGGCCATCAACCTGGTGGCCGGCAGCGTGGCGAGCCTGGAGCCGGCACGCGTGAGCCTGGTGGACCAGGCCGGCAACCTGCTGTCGGCCCGCGTGGACCTGGCCGATGCCGTGGACGGCACCGCGCAGATGAACGATGCGGCCAAGCGCTTCAGCGACGACGCCCGCCGCAACGTGCGCGACCTGCTGGCGCCGGTGCTGGGCGAGGACAACTACAAGACCAGCGTCACCGCGCAGGTCGACAACGACCGCATCCAGGAAACGCACGAGACCTACGGCGCCACGCCCAAGGTGACCAACGAGGCCATGCGCCAGGAGATGGACCGCGACGGCGTGGCCCTGGGCGTGCCGGGCTCCCTGAGCAACCGGCCGGTGGCGGTGGCGGCCTCGCAGCCGGCCGATGCCGGCACGGCGAGCAAGAACGCCACCACCCGCCAGTACGCCTACGACCGCAACATCACCCAGATCAAGCGCAGCCGCGGCCGCCTGGCCAAGCTGAACGTGGCGGTGGTGCTGAACACCGCGGCCGCGCCCAGCGGCAAGGGCAGCTGGACGCCCGAGGAGATCGCCGGCGTGGAGAAGATGCTGCGCAGCGGCCTGGGCATCAACGCCGAGCGCGGCGACACGCTGGTGGTCTCGGCCCTGCCCTTCCCCGCACGGCCGGCGCCCGAGCCCTGGTGGCAGCAGCGCGACAACATCGTCGACATCACCGGCTACGTGGGCTATGCCGTGGCCGCCCTGCTGGGCTTCCTGCTGATCGTGCGTCCGCTGATGAAGCTGATGGCGCACCGCTTCGGCCCCGCCGCCATCACGCCGGTGACGCAGATCCCGCCGGCGCCGCAGGCCCTGCCGGCCACCACCGACCGGCCTTCGGCGCTGGGTTCATCCGGCGCCGCCGGCCTGGCCGCGCTGCCCAAGCCGGGTGGTGCGGAGGCCGCGCTGCCGGGTGCCGCGCAGGTTGCCGCCACTGCCGCCGCCATGGCCGCGGCCGCGGGCGGCGCACCGGGCGAGATGTCCGTGCGGCCGCTGCTGGAGAACTACGACCTGCCGCCACCCGGCTCGCCGGTGGACGTGCTGGTCGATCACCTGAAGGTCCTGGCCGGCAAGGAGCCGGAACGGGTCGCCGAAGTCGTCAAACAGTGGGTGCAGAAGAATGAGCGAGCAGAACAACCCGCTTGAAGGCGGCAGCCTGAGCCCGGTCGAGCAGGCCGCCATCGTCCTGCTGAGCATGGGTGAGGAGCCGGCCGCGGCCGTGCTGCGCTGCCTGTCGCGCGAGGAGCTGCTGGAAGTCACGCAGGTGATGTCGCGCATGAGCGGCATCAAGGTGGAATCGGTCAAGCATTCCATCCAGCACTTCTTCGAGGACTACCGCGAGCAAAGCGGCGTGCATGGCGCCTCGCGCAGCTACCTGCAGCGCTCGCTGGACCTGGCGCTGGGCCGCGAGATCGCCAGCAGCGTGCTCAACAGCATCTATGGCGATGCCATCCGCCCGAAGATGGCGCGGCTGCAATGGGCCTCGCCCAAGTGGCTGGCCGACCAGATCGCCAACGAGCATGTGCGCATGCAGGCGGTGTTCCTCGCCTTCCTGCCGAGCACCATGGCCGGCGGCGTGATCGATGCGCTGCCCGCCGAAGGCCGTGACCTGGTGCTGCTGAACGTGGCCCGGCTGAAGGAAATCGACCGCGAGCTGCTGACCGAGCTCGACCTGCTGGTGGACCGCTGCCTGGACACGCTGAGCACCCAGAGCACCAGCGTGGAAGGCATCCGCCAGGCCGCCGAGATCCTCAACCGCCTGCCCGGCAACCGCCAGCAGATGGTGGAGCTGCTGCGCGCCCACGACCCCGAGGTGATGCAGGAGCTGGAGATCAGCATGTACGACTTCGGCGTGCTGGGCCGCCAGAGCGAGCCCAACCTGCTGAAGATCATCGAGGCGGTGCCGCTGGAGCAGTGGGCCATCGCGCTCAAGGGCGCCGAGCAAGCTGTGCGCGACGCCATCCTGCAGACCATGCCCAAGCGCCAGGCGCAGGCCTTCGAGGACACGATGCGCCGCAGCGGCCCGGTGCCGCTGTCCCGCGTCGAGCAGACCCGCCAGGAGATCATGGCCCAGGTCAAGGCGCTGGTGGACGACGGCGAGATCGAGATCCAGCTGTTCGCCGAGGCGACGGTGGAATGATGAGCATGATCCGGCCGCATCGGTTTCCGCCGTTGGCGAAGGTCAACGTGGCCAAGGCCATCGGCGAGTCGCATGGCTACTCGCCGGATGCGCAGGCCTCGCTGGCCGAGGGCTTCCAGCATGGCCAGCAGCTCGGCTACCGCGAAGGTTATGACCAGGGCCTGCAGCGTGGCCGCGACGACGGCCAGGCCATCGGCCGCGACGAAGGCCGCCGCATCGGCGTGCAGGAAGGCCGGCGCGAGGCCGCCGCCCGCTTCGACAAGCTGGCCGGCCCGGTGGACGCAGTGCTGGCCGCGCTGCAGCAGGCGCAGGCCGACTACCAGGCCGCGATGCGCGAGGAGGTGGTGGACCTGGTGGCCCGCGTGGCCCGCCAGGTGATCCGCTGCGAGCTGGCGCTGCAGCCGGTGCAGCTGCTGCACCTGGTGGACGAGACCCTGGCCACCATGCCGCCGCCGCACGAGAAGGTGGAAGTGCACCTGAATCCCGAGGACCTGCAGCGCATCCGCGACGTGGACCCGGACCGCGCCAGCCGCTGGACGCTGGTGCCCGATGCCACGCTGGACGCCGGCGAATGCCGCGTGAAGGCCGGCCGCCGCGAAGCTGATGCCGGCTGCCGCCAGCGCCTGGCCGCCTGCATGGACCAGGTGCGCTCGCAATTGATCGACAACCCCGCGCCGGCCGGGGCCGAGCCGGCACCGGCACCGGCACCGGCACCGGCCGTGGCCGCACCTGCACCTGCACCCGCGCCAGTCGCCGCACCGGCAGTCATTGC
>OFDN01001575.1_pt1 | contig 14558 bp, 20 predicted proteins | sample 1520971 | NCBI WGS metagenome assembly OFDN01 (sample SAMEA94257418, study PRJEB24077) | hot springs metagenome | biome: Aquatic biome; feature: Geographical feature; material: Water | place: India | collected 2012-06-12 | depth 5 m
ATGGATATCAAGCGCGGGATCAATAAGGCGATTTCGCTCAAGATCGTGGGCGAGACGTGTCCAGAGACATGCACGGTGCCGGTCTATTATTTCTTCAACGAAGCCTATTCCGGTCAGGCCGGTGAAGGCGAGGCGATGGCGTGGGGGGTGAGCAACACGTTTCTTTACGGTCAGGCGACCTGGATGAGCTGCATAGGGAGCGAGCTTGGCAAGCTCGGTGCCAATATTTTGGGCGCTTTCTATGAAGCGTTCAGCGCTGCGCGAGAGGAGCGGGAATTCGACAAGGGCAAGGCGCAGCTGATGAAGCCGCGCACGGCTGAGGAGATTGATCTCTGCATCTGGGAGAACGAGCAGCGCTCAGCGTTATCGCGGCAAACCCAGAAGCAATATTATTCGCAGGCGGAGGTGTTGGGGATCATGCTGCCGACCGGGGTCGGCTCGTATCTAAGCAAACCGCTGTTGAGGAGCATGGGCAAGGGTGTCATCAAACGTGGGACGGGTCGCGCTCTGGCATCGGCGGTGATGGCGGAGGTGGTCGAAACGAGTCTTTGGAGCTTTAGCGCGGGTCCGCCGGGGCTGAGCTTGCAAGAGCGGATCAAGTCGGTTCGCAGCGATTTGCCCTATGCCGTTGGGTTTGGGGTCGCCGGGGGCACGTTGATGTCGGCACAGGCGAGCAAGGCGAAGTACAAGCGCCCTCAATAGAGCGGAGCGAGCATGCGCATCATGGTGCTTTTGCTGCTTCTTGCGGCAGGCTTGATGGCCTGGCCGGTCGATACGGTTTCGGCCGGTCGCTATCAGGATACATTTCGCAAGGCCGCGACGCCTGCTCCAAAACCGCCGCCGGCACCCCCTTCACCGCCTCCGCAAAAGGCGATCGACAACGCAGCCGAGCAGAAGGCGAAGAAGGCGCTGGATGATGCGGGTGAGGCTGCGTCGCGCGGGAAGGCGGTGACGCCGAAGGTCAATATTCCGACCGATGTATCGCCGCAGGCGCGCGACAAGCTGCTCCAGCAGCAGGAGAAGGTTCGCCGTCAGGGTGCAAGCAACAAGACGTTGGAGGATGCTCGGGCGCGGAACAATGCGGCGGCAGAGAAGAGGTTGCTTGAGCGCAAGGCATACAAGGAAAAGACGCCAATCACCGCAGCGCCGCAGGAGCAGAAACTGGCGGCGCCGCCTGTCGAGAAGGCGTCGGACAAGGCTGTGAGGCCTCAAAGAGAGATCAAGAAGAAGTTCGAGGCGGCGGCAGGGGATGGCACCTCGAAATCCAAGGGCGGAAAGCGCGACGGTGGCGGCGCTTCCGAGGAAGGGCCCAAGCCCTGAAGCTGCCTGGGTTGGCTCAGACCGGGATTTTCCGCGAGCGGTGCGTCGTCACGAGATCGGCGAAGACCGGGATATCGCTGAAATAGAGGGTCTTGAGATCGGCGTCGTCGTGGCGGATGACGCGCCGGGCCATGTTCTCGATGGCGGCTTCGAACGCATTGCGGGCGAAACGGGCATTTCCGAGCGCCGGTGTTATGTGCTTATGGGCATCGCGGAACAGGCGGGCGAGCGCTGGCCAGGCATCGGTATGCAGGGCGTAGTCGCTCTCGCGGCAGAATTTGTCGAATATCCGGCAGAGTTCGTCGGGACAGAAATCCGGGAAGACGATCTTGTGGCGGAAGCGGGATGAAAGTCCCGGGTTGGAGGCGAGCAGGGCGTCCATTTCTGCCGGGGTGCCCGCCATGACGACGATGAGCTCGCTTCTGCGATCCTCGATGAATTTGAGGATGGTGGTAATGGCTTCGTCTCCGAAGTCGTAGCTGTTGTAGCCTTGGGCAAGGGTGTAGGCCTCGTCGATGAACAGGACGCCGCCCAAGGCGCGTTCGAGCACGGCCTCGGTTTTGAGGGCGGTGTGTCCGATCCAGCCGGCAATGAGATCGGAGCGGTCAACCTCGACGACGTGGCCGCGGGAGAGGAGCTTGGATTCCTTGAAGAGGCGGCCAAGCACGCGGGCGACGTCGGTTTTTCCGGTTCCGGGGTTTCCCGCGAATACGAAGTGATTGCTGCTGGTTGTGGTTGCGAGCCCCGCGTCGGCGCGGCGGGCTTGGAATTGTATGCCTGCGTTGAGGGTCTCCAATTGGCTCTTGAGATCCGAAAGACCGATCATACCCCTGAGCCGTGTATAGGGATCATCGTCGGCGTCGGGTTCGTGGATGGTGAGGGCCATGTTTGCGTAGAGGCCGCGGTCGTAGTCGTAGCTGGGATCCTGGGTTTCTTGATCGGCGGGTGACGGATCGCCTGTGTCATAGGCCTCGTTGTAGTTCGTGAAGCCTTCGTGGGGCACGACCTCGGCAAAGAATGAGCCGTCATCGGTTGGTTTGAAGGCGACATCGCGGAAGGTGAGCGGCTTCTTCTGGTCTGGATCGGGCGGCGTGTCTTCGCGGCTTGGTTCGTCGTAAGCAACGCCTGTGAGTTCTGCGAGCTTGCGGGCGGCGGGTTGATATCCCGATTGCGCGGAGCGGGTCAGGAGCTCGATGGCTTTGCCGGTATTGGCAAGGGGGCAGCCTTTGCCGTCGTGATAGAGGAGGGCCGCGTGGTATTGGGCTTCGGCATCTCCGGCATCGGCCAGGCGGCGGTACCATTCAAGGGCCAGGATATATCTTTCATTCGAGCGGCAATAATCGGCAAAGGCCTTGCGTTCTTTGGTATCTCCGACAATTGCACGATTCAAGAGAGTTTCGAACTCTGTTGTCATGCACACCTCTATTGTTTTGTTTTTTATGACATAATAGGGAATTGAAAAAATTATTGCAATAAAATCCGGAAATCCGGGCGAAAAGTGAAAGATGAAAATCTCTGCTCTGAGCCCTCCCGGGCTTCTCCCTTGGGCGGCCCGCATTCGGCCTTTCGCAGGCAGGCAAGCGCATCCTGAGTTAGGTGATGGGGGCATGGGTATTGATGGCTTTGAAGGACGGAGGTGATGCCTTTTGTTTCGAGGGTCTGGCTATGGATTTTGCGGTTTGAACGGAGCGCAGGTTACAAAGTCTTTGGTTTGCGTTTTGATGGGACGACAGTAGCCAAATCCGCATCGTCGCTCAGGTTGTCTTGAAGGGCTTCGAGCTGTTCCGGGGTCGTATCCGCATAATCATGTTCGCCGTTGTCTATTCCGCAGGCGGTGAGCGCGTCCTGGGCTGCGTCGATCAGGCTGATGAAGCCGGCGTCGGATTTGTCCCAATCGGCAGTGAGGGCCTCGATGCAACATAGGATGGTGAGTTTCAGCGCATTGGCGAGGACGTCATTTGCGGGGGGCGGCGAGCGCGGCGGGCTGGGGTGTTTGGCCAGGGACAGGGGAAGCGTGTTCAGGGCTTCGCATAGTTCATCGATTTCATCTTCGGAGAGCGGATCAATGGTGTCGGACTCGGTGGCGATATCGAGGATTTCGGTATCGATGTTGGCGCGGGGGAGATCGGCCTGGTAGTGCCGCAGCGCTGCGAGGATGGTGAAGAGGGTGCGCTTGTCGATGTTCTTTTGGGTCATGAAGAGTCCTTTCCGGCGCGAACTCTTCTTTACTGGTCCGGCCTTTCGTCCGGACCCTGGGCGGCTCTTTCTCTTTGCGGGGGGCGTGGATCTGCCGTCGGATTTGTAGCTGCGAATTAATGTCGAAGGCAGGCTTGGAGCGGCGTGAGCCTAGGCGGGTGTGCCGAGATTGATGGGAGCGGATGCATGGGGTTTACGGAGCAATGCCCGGCTGGTTTTGCGGCTTGAATTCGAACTTTTGCGGTTCGGGTGTTGGCATGTTGGTCAGAACTTCCGTCGCGCGCTCAACGTGGCTTGCGAGTGCCCTGGCGCGATCGGGTGTGACCTCGATGGCCTTGTCTATGAGCAAGTGGCGCGCGGCTTCGGTCAGCGATGGGTCGGGTTCAGCGTCGCCACGGGCTCGGCTGGTGAGCATCATGAAGTCGAGGGTTTCCTCCTTGCTGACTTTGCCGTCTTCACTCGCGTCGGCCAGGAAACGGATGAAGGAGGCGCGATCGTCAGGGCTGAGGAGCGGCACGTTAAAATCGTTTGCGAACGGCCCTTCGAGGGCGGTGGTATCGGTCTTCAGAATATTGCGCAACACGCTGAGGGGATTGGCGGGTGCTTGAATATCGAGGGGATAGTTGTCGAAGTCCCTGTCCAGTGCACCCAGGATCGTTGCGGAAAGAATGCCGCGTTCGAGGTTGGACAATTGCTGAAGAATATTTCCCGGGGTCAGGGTTTGTTCGGATTGTAATGCAATCACCTGATCCTCGAGGGTATAGGGCAGGTATTTGAGGATCGGGGCAAACGGCTGGGCAGCAAGATCCTGGCTCAACTTCTCCAAAATGGCGTCTTTGGTGATGCGCACATGCGTGGTTTGGCCGGGGGTTGGCAGGGGAATATTTTTCAGTGACTGCACGTCGCTGAGGCTGTCGATTGTGTATGTCGTCGAGGAATTAAATTCACTTTTTGGATCGCGCATTTTGTAACCGATACCTGTAATTATATTTGTTATAAAAAATGATGCTAACATCCTATTTCATAAGAATTGCTTAATCATAAAAAATTGAATTATGATTTTATTTTGAATAGGTGTTTACGGCAGATTTTCGAGCTGAGCATCAGTGCAGCGCGTGGCGCGGCGTGAAATCATTGGCGAGCTTTCCGGTTTCACGGTCAAGATTGCGGGCGATGCCGGCGATATCGTGCCAGAAGCTGGCCGGATCGGCGGCCAAGAGGGCATCAAGGGCGAGCGGGGTGCCGTTGCAGTGGGTGAGGATGATCTCGATCATGGCGGTCATTTTGTTGGCATAGGGCGACAGTTCGGGGTCTGCCATGATGCGCTGGGCGATTTTATCGATGAGGGCGGTTTCCTTGGGTGTGGTTCGGGCGAAGAAGGTCATGGGGCTTTTCTTTCTGCTCTGATGGGCGGTGCGCTGTCTGCGCGAAAGCTGGGTCTCCGTGGAAAATTGGAGCGTAAGGGCGGTTCGGCCATGCGATCGTGACCCGGATGGGCGGAGACGCCGCGGGCGGCTCCGTCGCGACGCCTTGGGCGAGCGATAGAGCGCGGTCGGCCCCGTCGGGGGCGAGGCCGGAACACTGATCTTTGCCTGATTTATGGAAGATATCGCCAGCAAGGCGGGGACGGACCTCACGGGGTAGCAGCGGTGCCGCCTATAAAAGATCTCGGTCAGAAACACTTGCCGAAGTCGGACGAGCGGGTGGTGATGGCATAGTAGGGCGGAATATGGCCGCGTGCCCGGCCTAAGATCCACCGGCGGCAGGCCGAGCGGGGGCCGGTGAACCAGAGCGTGAACGTGCCATCGTGATTGCGTGATACGACGCGGTGCTCATTGCCCTTGGTCATCTGCGGGGCTCTTTTCCGGCGAGCTTTCGTCAGCGGGATGGATGGTGGCGGACAGCAGGTGCTCACGTTTGATCAGGTAGCGCCCGCGATCGGCAACGTCGATGGCCGTGCAGCTGACTTCACCGAGCGGTTCGATGATGCGCAGGCGCTTGCCGAGGAGAGAGAACTCGGTGCCGACCGGATAATCGGGCATGGCGTCGAGCTCGGCGTAGCGTTTGACAGCGCGGGCGCGCCCCGAAGCAGCGACGTCGGAGGGCGGCACGGGACAATTGGCCAGGATGCGGCTGAAGAAGGCCCGCGGCGGTATTTCGGGGAAACCGATTTGCTCGGTGACGATCAGATAGCGCATGTCTTGGGCGGAGCGGCCGCGGCCGGTCAGGCAGAGAAGGGCGTGGGGCGCAGCGTCAGGGTCTCGCCCTTTGACGATCGCCCAATAGGAGCCGTTCTCAAGCATATCCGTGATGACGGTCAGGCCCTGTGCGGCGAGGATGGAGCGCACAAGCGGGCGGGTTTCCATGCCCTTGGGCCTGTGAATGCTCGGCCAGTCTTTCGGGGTCGGGCGCCGGGGTGGTTTGGTTGAGGCCATGATAAACCTTTCTGTCAGCGGTTGAGGGACGAGCCGTAGAGGTAGTGTTCGCGGCCCGGCACGGTGCAAAGGGTGCGCCCCCAAAAGGTAGAGTGCTGCCAGCCGGCGATACGGGCTTGGGTGACGGCGAGCTCGTAGCGATCGCGCGAAACGCGCTTGCCGTCGATGTAATAGCGGGCAGGCTTGCGCCCGCCGTAGCTGTGTTTGATGAGGTTCATGGGGCCTCCGTCATCCCGCATTGCGCGCGGGCTTTTTGGAGGAAGGGAATGCCGTGCGACTGGCGGAAGCCGATGGCATCGCCCTCGGCGAACGGGATGTAGCGGAAGATGGCGCGGACCATGGCCAAGGAAGGCGTATCGTCGAGCAGCGGTCCCATCTGCTCAGTCATGTCCTTGTAGCCAAATTGCCCGTCGCTTGTGTCGATGCGGTCGGTACGCAGGAAGACGGTATGGGGCGGTTGCATGCGCTGATCGGAATGCACCGCATAGAGCCCGATGATGGCGTACCAGGTGCGGGGGTGCCATTCGTGCATGATGATGCGAGCGGCCGCGCCGGGGCCGTATCGGGAGGAATCGCGCACGTGGTTGATCTTGGCTTGTTCGAGCGAGAGACCGGCGCGGGCGAGGTCCATATAGATCCATCCCATTGAAGGCTCCTTTGGTTAGTGTTGAGGGGAAGCGGGCGCGGCTCTTCTCTGGCGGCGCAGCCGGCTTGCCCCGGCTGGGGCACATTTCTTCCTCTAAAAGTCGTGGGTGTTCTCGCTGTCATCCCCGGGGCGGAGGGGAAGCGCCTCGCCGATCAGGGCGATGGCAATTCCAAGGGCGCAGAGGGTTGCCGCAAAATCGAAATCGTGGATGGCCTGGGCCGTGTTGGCGATCGCCACGTGATAGAGCGCGATCAGGATGACCGGCAGGGCAAAGAGGGACGTGTAGCGCAATTCACCGGAGGCGATGCCGATAAGGTCGGGCGCATCGAACTTGCGGTGGCAGGCGGCGCACAAGGCCGGGGGCGCGAGTAGGAGGGCGCTACCCAAAGCGGCGGCAGACCATGGAGGGACATGATCAAAAACGGGGCCGAGCACGGCAAAGCCAGCGGCGGGGGCGTACGCGATGATGAGGGCAAGGTAAGCGAGAGCATTGAAAAAGCGATGCATGCGATCCTCGGCGGCAGAAGAGCGGCGTCAGACCGTTTGTTGAGCAAGCGGGGGCCCGTTTTAAAGGGGCGCTAGTAAATTGCCTCGGTCATGGAAAGGTCTTGGCCGAATTCTTCGCGCGCGCGGCTGTAGATGTCCTGAAGTGAAATCGTGATGCAGCGCCCGTCGGCATGGACGGCGGTGGCAAAGCCCGTGATGTAGCGCAGCTTTTCGTGGCCCGCGTGCATGAGAACGGCGATATCGCGCGGATCGAGATGGGCGGCGAGCTCGTGATGGATGTCGGTTTCCGCATCGGTATCGGGATGGAAGCGGGGCCAGCAGCCGCTATCGCTGGCAGGGGTGATGGCGAAGAAGGGCTCCGGGCCCAGTTCGTCGGGCATGACGATGTCGAGATCGAAAGCCTTGCACCAGCGGCGGAACGCCTTGGTATTCTTGACGCGGAAATAGTTGCTGCGGGCGGCGGCGGTGTAGTTAGCCACTGGTGTTGGGCTCCTTTTCTGGTTTGGGGTGTGTGCCGGTTAGATCGTGGTCGAAAGCGTAGGTGGAGGCCACGGGCTCACCGGAGGCGTGAAGCGGGTAGATATCGGCAACGATGCCTTCGCTTTCGCGCTTGATGGCGACCGTGGCGATCCCGGCGACTTGCACGGAAAAATAGGTTTGGTCCGATGCCTCGTGATCGACCTGGAAGGTGCTTTGCTGGGTGATTTCGGCGGGAAGGGCGGGGATTGGAACCGGCACAGATTGGTCGACTTCATACGTATCGAACGGCGCGCCGGTGGCTTCGATCAACTCATCGTCGTCTAATCTGACCAGGCGGTGATAGAGCGCTTTGCGGATCTGCTGCGCGGTGAGGTCTTCGCCAGAGGGATGTTCTGAGCGCAGCGAAAAAGCGATCGTCATGGCATGATCGAAGAGCGGCGTTGGCTCTTGGGTGTCGTAGATCTGTGCTTCTTCCTCGACATCGATGACCTCGCCCGGTTGCGAGATTGCGAAGGGCAAAGCGCCATGACGCTGCTCGAGATGGGCTTGCAGGTCGGCAAGGGTCTGCTCGGCCACGTGCTGGGCTGGGGCGGAGGCTTCGGCGTAACCTTTGAAGCGCAAAGTGATCCAGAGTTCCTGGGATTGTGTGTCGCTCATGGGTTGCCTCCTAGCTTCGCTGCTTGGTTGAAGGCGTGGAGAGCACCCCCTTTTTGATCAGGCGGGTGATTTCGCGCCGGTCTTGCATGGCGTTTTGCATGTGCTGGATGAGCTTGGTCATCTGGCCCAAGGCATCGGTGTCACAGCCGGACAGCAAGAGGCCGTGGATATGGTGGCAGGCGATCCCTGCAGACAGGAGCTCGGTGGTTAGGGAATGGGTTCGTCGGTAGAGGGAGTTTCGGGGTGTGGTGGTCATGTCGGGTGCTGAAAGCAGTCTCCTTTTCGGGTTGGTCGGCTCGAGGGTATGGGAGCGATCGAGCACGTTGATGGGGCCATAGCTGTCCGTGCGGATGGGACGGTTGCGCGGTGATGGCGTTGTTATCGGCTCTCCAGGGTTGGGGTTGCAAAAAGGAGCCCCGCGCCTCGGCGTGTGTGGGGATAGGGGTTTGAGGCGCGGGGCCTTCCGGCTAGGCGGCAGGTGGGGGGGACGCGCCGTTGAGGCCGCCTTTCAGGAATGCCGGGATTTCGGTCTTGGCCTCGGTCGTGGCGTCCTCGACAGCGGCGTCGGTATCGGTCACTGGGTTCGGCATGGCCGAGAACGGGGCGCGCAGCAATGGCGGGAGCCAGTTGGTATCCTTGATGATGCGCTCGGCCTCGGCGGCCATCACGCCTTTCTTGAGGTGATCGATCAGGGCCGCCTTGGCGGGGACGGCCTCCTTGACCGCGTGGATGATCTGCTCCTTGTTGATGCGCCCAAAGTAATTGGCGGCGGTAGAGATCCATCCGGCTTGCGCCATGTCGAGCTGGACGGCTTCGGCCAGCTGGTCTGAATGCAGCGCCGAGGAGGAGCGGGCCTGATTGCCATGCACCGCATCGAGGGTCAGGCTGACGCAGTGCGAGAACAGATCGCCGCGTTCCTCGTTGGACAGGAGATTCAGGGCATTCCACAGGCCGTCCGAGTTCTCGGGCAGGCGTTCGCGCCAGTGCTGGTGGCGCTGGGTGATCTGCTTTTGCGGCTCGAACTCTTCCAGGCCCTGGACGCCGCGGAACTCGGTCATCGTCGGGGCAATCTTGGCGCAGGCCTTGTGAGCGTCGGTGCTTTGGTGGAACTGGCCGCGCCGGTAGAAGAGCGAGAGGCAGAATGCATGCAGGGCGGCCAGGAAGGACGTGTTGAAGTCCTGGGCGAGGGCGTTCTGCAACGCGACCGTGCGGTAGGAGGTAAGATCGCGGGTCAGGCTGTCGGAGAGCAGCTTTCCGGCGATGCTGGCACCGGGGTTGTTATCGGCGCGAACGTAATCGCCGCTTTCGTCGTCATCGTCGTCTTCGCCAGCTTCGGCGTCCTGATCGGCTTCGGCACTGCCAGCGGCTGAAGATTTGGCGGCCGCCTTTTTCGGCTGCTTGACGTCTTCGGGCTTGAGGAAACCGCATTCGATGCAGAGATCGCCGTCGCTATCGATGCTGATCAGAACACCGGAGCGAGCGATCTGCCTGGCCGACATGCGCGGCGGGCGATTGCGGAGCTCGGTCAGGATGGCGCGGATTTTTTCCAGACGGGCCGCTTTGCGTGGAGAGGGCTCCTCGCCTGTATTTTCGATCTCATCGATCAGGGTGTCGTGCTCGCTGCAGAGCTGCTCTTCCTCGGCGGTTTCCTCCTTGGTGAGGGAGGAGGGAAGGTTGGGGATGGTGGCCAGGTTGCGCTTCAGGTCCCAGACGCTGTTGCCGATGAAGCAGATCTCGGCCCATTTGAAACCCTTGGCCAGGATGTCGGTGCGGACGGCTTCAAGCTTGTCGGTGGCGAGCTGATCGAGGAGGACGGGATCTTGCAGCCAGAGGCCGCTTTCGTCCTTGAAGAGATCCTGCATCAGGGTGCCGCCCGCGGCCTTGTACGCCTCGAGCCCGACGAAACGGGCGCGCGGATCGTCGGCTTCGACCGAATCTTCGGTCAGCGTTCTCCTGATGTCATAGGCGCCATAGCGCTGGCCGCCCTTGATCAGCTTGAGGATCGAGTCCTGGCGTTTGTGGTCATCAGTGACGCAGAAGGCTTGCAATTGCTCGATGCTGATCTGTTCGTCCTGGAACGCTTTCAGCAGCTTGGGGCTGGCCTTGGCGAGCTTCAGGCGCTGCTGCACAAAGCGCTCGGTGACGTGATAGCGCTTGGCGATGGTGGCATCGGGGATGCCCTGGTCGGCGAGCTCCTTGAAGGCCTTGAACTGATCGAGTGGGTGCAGCTGTTCGCGGAACACGTTCTCGGCCAGGCTGTCGTCGGTGGCGTTGCCGTCGTCTTTGACGATGCAGGGGATTGGCTGGTCCGGTTCGATGTGCTTGCGCTTGACCAGAACCTGCAGCGCCTTGAGGCGGCGGCCGCCGGCTTTGACGCCGAAGCGCCCGGTCGGCTTGCCGTCGGCATCGTTGATGGTGCGCACGTTGAGAGATTGGATGAGGGAGCGTTCGGCGATGTCATCGGCCAGGATTTCAATGGTCACGCCGTTCTTGATCTGGCGGACGTTGGCCTCGTCGACATCGAGCAGGTTGAGCGGGATCATGCGGATCGGATAGATCTGCACTGGCTCTGCGGGGCTGGTGGTGTTGGTCTTTGGTTTGGTCATGGAAAGGCTCCTGGTTGGGGGATGGGTGCGGGGAGGGCAGCGATCGAATCTCTTCTCTGGCGCAGCCTCCGGCTCGCCCCCTTCGGGGGCGGTCTCGATCTCTGCTGTTGGGGGAATTGACCGACCGGTCAGGTTAGGAAACTGTCAGTCTGAAACGGGCTCGAGGTCCGGCTCGACGATGCGGCCGGCAGCGGCAGACGCCTTGATGTAGGCGGAGATGGGAGCGCGCGGGCTCCAATGCTGGTCGCGTTCGATCAGAAAAAATCCGACTGGGTGGCGGAGGGCGGACAGCTCCGTCAGGCTGATGGCGCCAAATTCGGCGCATCCGCAGTTCAGATCGGCCAAGCCCCATGCGATGTCTGGATCATCGGGATCGATTTCCGTGAGCAGCCATGTTCCCGCGCCGTAGGGATTGAAGAGGCGGACGACGGGAGGGAAGTCGATTTCGCGGCCGGTGCCTTTGACGGGGGCCTGGGCTTTGCCGTTGGCGATCAGCTGGGCGTGCTGGTCGGGGGTCAGGAATTTCATGGAGAAAGCCTCCTTCGTGGTGATGGGGATTGAGCGCGCCGCGTTCAGGGGCTGACAGGCTCTAGGTAAGCGCCGTTGTGTTGATGCGTGCGCATCCAGTCCTCCGCGTCCTTGTGGCTGGCGGCGAGGTGCTGAAGTTCGGGAATGCCGTTCCAGGCGGTGAGCACGGCGACCGAGCCGGGCGCGGGCCTCTGGGCGATGGCAAAGCGCAGGCTGCTGTCGAGGGCGAAGGTCTTGCGGAAGGTGATGACAACGACATTGGCGGTGCCGAAATCGCCCTCGTGCAGGGTGAAGTGGCCGGGGTGGCCGTTCGCGCCGGGCGTGACTGAGATGAGGCGGCCTTGGGCGTTGGACCGTCGCCAGGCGGCATGTTTGTTTTTGAAGCGGAGCGGCGGTTCGGGCGCGAGATCGGTGTATCGGATGATGGTACCGAGGGGCGCGGCGGCGCAGATTTCGGCTGCGGTCATGAGCTGGAGCTGGGCGATGGCGGTTGCGGTCATGGGATGGTCCTTTCATATGGGGTGAAGTCAGCGCACGGGCTCTCCTGCGGCAGCGTGGGTTTCTGCTGCCGTTCGGTGATTTCGCGCGTTTACGGGTTGGTGATGCGGTTAGCAGACGGGGTTGCGGCGCTGCAAAAATTCGAAGGTGCCGACCGAATTGCCGTTGCTGTCACGTAAGGGCGTATTTGCCAGGCCGTGCTCGCGGACGTGGCGCACGATGTCTTCGAGAATGGAAAGCGTTTCGGCTTGTGGATCGGGAACGAAGGCATCGTTCTCCAATTTGATAATGATGCGGAGGAATGGGGTTGGCGTATGCGTCATGATGGGTCCTTCCAGATCGGGGTGTCGGCACGCCTCTCAATCTCGCGGGCGTGCTTCGCCCGCCCGCGCCGGGCTCTGTCTCTGGCGGAATGGTGAAATGAATGAAGCGCCGAGTGCCGGGCAGCGCTCAGGGCATTTTTTCATCGTGAATGGCGCTGCTTGTGGAGATCAGGTGATCGGTATTGATGATGAGATGGTTTGCGGCTGAATCGTAGAATTCGACTAAGACAGCCGTTAAATCCGGCGCGAAGCTGTGCATGGTCTGGCCGCAAATATCGGCGCGGAAGAGTTGCAAGCCGCCGACGAACGCCATGGCTTGTTCCGGTGTTGTGAAGCAATAAAGATGGAGAGAGGCGCCGGGGTTCAGGGGATCAATCGGCTCATGGCGATGATGGGGCTCGGTGTTGCCGGGTTTGGCACTGAAGCTGTATCCGCAAAGGCTGGCCTCGGGATCAGGGTCGGTGCTGTCATGGACGGCGTATATCGTGATTTCTGCGGGATTGGCCGGCGGGACGGCCTGTAGCGGGTGAAGGAGCGCGTGGTCGATATTGGCGATGATCTGTTCCAGGGCTGCGCCGGTTTCGCTGCAAAAGCGGAGCTCGTCGTCATCCAGCATGCGTTGGAGCTGACGCTGGGCGGCCTTCAGGGTCGTGAATTGGTTCTGGCCGGAAAGCGGAGCATCGTCTTCGGCGGTGTTGATCGCTTCGCAGAGTGCATCAATGTCGTCGCCATCGAGAGCCGAGAAGGCGTGGCCGTTGGTGGCGATATCGGCAATACCGCCGGGGATGTCGCCGCACGCGATGGCATTCTGGTAGAGCCTTAGGGCGGCCAGTATTGTCGCGGTTTGGGGATCGGTGAAGGTGGTGGGCATGGGACGTTTCCTTTCTGTTGGAGGGTTAGCCCGGCTTGGCGAGCCGGTTGTTTGAGCGGGCGGGCGGAAGTGCGCGCTTGCGGCACGCATCATAGGCGGCGGAAAAATTCGCCTCCGATCGCGAAAGGCTTTCGAGCTTGTTGACGAGGAGGACGACGGCCGGGTCGGCCCAGGTTTGGGTGGTGGAGCCGGTTTCGTGCATGGCGGCATCGACGGCGCGGATGAATTCGCGCGCGATGGCGCGCATGTTGCCGGCATCCTGAATATCGATCGCGCTCTGGAAGCGGTCGTAATTCATTCTGGTGCATTCATCGCGCACGACGGGATGCCAGACAGGGTTGATGGGATCTCCTTTGCCGTAATTGTCGCGGGCCCATTGGCGGAATTGGGCCTCTTCGGCGGGGGTGATGTCGCGGAATTTCATGACGCGCTCCTATGGTTGCGGGTTCGTGTGTTTAGGCAGGGCCGGGACATCACGCGTAGCTGGTGGCGTGCTTGGGCGCGCCGTCCCAGGGATGGAGCCATGCATAGCTTTCGATTTTTGCGGTGCCGTGTTTGCTGATGCGGCGGGTCAGGGTCTGGTCGCCGGCGAATTGCCCTTTGAGCGGCATGACCTTGTGGCGGCACCAGCCTTCGTCTTCGCTGCTGCATTTGAGCTTGCGCAGCGCCAGCGTGGATTTTCCACGGCGGGCGACGATTTCATAGAAATCGATGTTGGTCTGCTCGTAGCCCCAGGATGTGTAGAGGATATCGCCGACGGCGCTGTCGGAAAGGGTCATGGCTTGCGTCCTTCGCTGAGGGGTTGGGAACGGCGCTTATGCGCCTCCTTTGAACCGGAACGGTTCGCTGCTCTGCCAACGGCCCTCTTCCTCGTGGAAAGCAAAAAGGCGCATTCTGACAAAGGACGGCGTGGGGGCGGGACGCGGTTTGATTGGGCGTTGGGCCTGGATCGTAGGAACGATCTGGATGAGGCAAAAAAAAACCCCGAGCGCGGCGAAGCGCTCAGGGCTTGGGCGATGATCGCTTACCGCGCGACCTTTTGGGTGCGGTAATCGTTGAGCGGGATCTTGGCGGCTTTGGCCTTGTCGGCCATGTTGTGCTGGACGCCGGTGCCGTCGAAGACCAGCACGCCGCGCGGCTCGAGCTTGATGATCTCATCGTTGCGCATGAAGCCGGCGCGGGTTTTGCCCCAGCGGGCGAAGTCGGGCTTGAACGGCATATGCGTGACACCTCGGGCGGAGGCCCATTTGGTGGCAATGAGATCCGCGCCCTTGTCGGCGCCGCCATGGATCAGGATCATATCGGGAAAGCGCTTGAGCAGCGTATCGAGCTTTTCGTAGATGAGCGCCACGTTGTTGTATTCGACGCCGCCGGACAGGGCGATCAGCGTTCCGGGAGGGGTGAGCGTGTTGGTTTCCTTGTACCGCTTGGCCTTGATGTAATCCTTGGAGTCGAGGATGGCGGCGGTCATGGTCTTGCGGTTGGCAAGCG
>OFDN01001576.1_pt1 | contig 14549 bp, 10 predicted proteins | sample 1520971 | NCBI WGS metagenome assembly OFDN01 (sample SAMEA94257418, study PRJEB24077) | hot springs metagenome | biome: Aquatic biome; feature: Geographical feature; material: Water | place: India | collected 2012-06-12 | depth 5 m
CGCCGGTGGTGCCGGTGGCCGCCGCCCTGGTGGTGCCGGTCCCGCCGCCGCTGCCGCCGCGCCCCGTTCCGGTGCCGGAAAAGCCGGTGGTCGCCATCGATCCCGGCCATGGCGGCGTCGATCCCGGCGCGGTGGGGGTGGGCGACGTCTACGAGAAGACCATCACGCTGGCCACCGCGCGCGAGCTGCGCCGCCATCTGGAGGCGACCGGCCGCTACCGCGTGGTGATGACGCGCGACAAGGACGTGTTCGTGCCGCTGCGCGACCGCGTCGCCATCGCCCGCGACGCCGGGGCCGACCTGTTCATTTCTCTGCACGCCGACAGCATCGGCTCCACCGCCATCCGCGGCCTGTCCATCTACACCCTCTCCGACCAGGCCTCCGACCGCGAGGCGGAGATGCTGGCGGCCAAGGAGAACCGCGCCGACGCCATCGCCGGCATGAACCTCGCCAGCGAGAACGACCAGGTCGCCTCCATCCTGATCAACCTCGCCCAGCGCGACACGATGAACCACTCCAAGCGCTTCGCCAACACGGTGCTGGAGCATCTGAAGCGGGAGGTGAAGATCCTGCCCAACAAGCCGCACCGGCAGGCCGGCTTCGCGGTGCTGACGGCGCCGGACGTGCCGTCGGTGCTGGTGGAGATGGGCTACCTGTCCAGCCCCGCCGACGCCAACCTGCTGAGCTCGCAGGCCCACCGCGAGAAGCTGGCGCGCTCGCTGACCCGCGGCATCGACGCCTATTTCACCTGGCTGGCCAAGGTCAGCCGGTCGTGAGCGTCAGTCCAGACCATTTGGGGACACTGACCGCCCGTTTTGTAAAAAGATCATCCACAGATGAACACAGATTTTTTCATTGAGTGCGCGTCAAGTAAAATAGAAATCACCGACGAATGACACTGAGCGATTTCATCTGTGCTTATCTGCGTCGATCTGTGGAAAATGCCGTGAGTGACAATTTTTGTGCCTGCGCGGGAGGGCGGGAGCGCGCTGTTTATGGCGAGCATCGGATCGGGCGCCAAATGGTTTTCCGGACAGTCATCGAGCGGGATGTCTGAACTCCGCCCACGCGACGATGGGCTCCCCCCGATCGTTTTCGCCACCCGCGGGCCACATTTGTCCGGCATGCGTTGAAGGGAGTCGGCGCGCCCGTCCGCGCGGTGTAGACTGCCCGGCGTCGGGCGTGCACCGTGGCCGGAGGGCGCGGTTCGCGACCGTTTGGCTGTTCGGGATCCGCCATGCGCTTTCTCTTGTCCGCCCTGATGGGACTCGTGATGCTCGGCCTCGCGGGGGCCGGGGCGCTCGTCTACGTCGTCGATTACTACGACCACGACCTGCCCGATTACACGAGGCTGGAAACCTACGAGCCGCCGGTGACCACCCGCGTGCACGCGGGCGACGGACGGCTGATGGCGGAGTTCGCGTCGGAGCGGCGGGTGTTCGTGCCCATCGACGCCATGCCCAAGCGGGTGACCAGCGCCTTCCTGTCGGCCGAGGACAAGAATTTCTACGACCACCGCGGCATCGACCCGCTGGGTCTCGCCCGCGCGGTCCTGACCAACCTGGAGAATCTCGGCTCCGACCGCCGGCCTGTGGGCGCCTCGACGATCACGCAGCAGGTCGCCAAGAACATGCTGCTCACCAACGAGGTCTCCTTCACCCGCAAGATCAAGGAAGCGATCCTGGCCATCCGGCTGGAGCGCACCCTGTCCAAGCACCGCATCCTCGAACTCTATCTCAACGAGATTTTCCTGGGCTTCCGCTCCTACGGCGTGGCGGCGGCGGCTCTCAACTACTTCAACAAGGCGCTGGACGAGCTCACCGTCGCCGAGGCCGCCTACCTCGCCGCCCTGCCCAAGGCGCCCAACAACTACCACCCCGAGCGCCAGCGCGACGCCGCCATCGCGCGCCGCAACTGGGTGATCGCCCGCATGGCCGAGGACGGCCACATCACCGCCGAAGAGGCCAAGGCCGCCCAGGCCGAGCCGCTGACCACCCGCCGCCGCGACGAGACGGAATACGTCACCGCCGAGTATTTCGCCGAGGAGGTGCGGCGCGAGGTGGTGAAGCTCTACGACGAGAAGACGCTGTACGAGGGCGGGCTGTCGGTGCGCGCCTCCATGAACCCGGTGCTGCAGGAGGTTGCCACCCGCTCCCTGCGCAACGGCCTCGTCGCCTACGACCGGCGGCACGGCTACCGCGGGCCGGTGGCGCGCTGGGAGAATTTCGACAACTGGGCCAAGAAGCTGGCTGCCACCGCGCCGCCTCCGGGCTCGGAGGGCTGGAAGCTCGCCGTGGTGCTGAAGGACGAGGACGCGCAGGCGGTCGAGATCGGGCTGGGCGACGGCAGCCGGGGCCGCATCCCGCTGGCCGAGCTGCGCTGGGCGCGCGCCTGGAAGGAGGGGGAGAAGCTGGGCCCCGAGATCCGCCGCGCGTCGGACGCCGTGAAGCTGGGCGACCTGGTGCTGGTCGAGCCGGTGCAGAAGGACGACAAGGGCAAGGACTACCCGGCCGGCAGCTACGCGCTCCGCCAGATCCCGGCGGTGCAGGGCGGGCTGGTGGCGCTCGACCCGCACACCGGCCGCGTGCTCGCCATGGCCGGCGGCTTCTCCCCGGCGATGAGCCAGTTCAACCGCGCCACCCAGGCGCAGCGCCAGCCGGGCTCCTCCTTCAAGCCCTTCGTGTACCTCACGGCGCTGGACAACGGCCTGACCCCGTCGTCGCTGGTGATGGACGCGCCCTTCGAATACAACCCCGGCGGCGGCCAGCCCATCTGGCGGCCGGAGAACTACTCGCACGAGTTCTACGGCCCGACCCCGCTGCGCGCCGGCATCGAGAAGTCTCGCAATGTCATGACCGTGCGCCTCGCCCAGCACATCGGCATGGCCAAGGTGAAGGCGACGGCGGAGAAGTTCGGCATCACCGACAACCTGCAGCCCTATCTGCCCATGTCGCTGGGGGCGGGGGAGACGACGGTGCTGCGGATGACCGCGGCCTACGCCATGCTCGCCAACGGCGGCAAGAAGATCACCCCGACCTTCATCGACCGCATCCAGGACCGCACCGGCAAGACCATCCTGCGCCACGACGCCCGCCCCTGCGAGGGGTGCCGGAACGTGGCGTGGTCGCCGGACGTGAAGGTGCCGGCGGTGCCCGACACCCGCCAGCAGATCGCCGACCCCCGCACCGTCTACCAGATGGTGTCGATCCTGGAGGGGGTGGTGCAGCGCGGCACCGCCACCCGGCTGCTGTCGCTGAACAAGCCGCTGGCCGGCAAGACCGGCACCACCAACGACGCCAACGACGCGTGGTTCGTCGGATTCTCCCCCGATCTCGTGGTCGGCACCTACATCGGCTTCGACCAGCCGCGCTCGCTGGGTGCGCGGGAGTCCGGCGGCTCCGCCGCGGTGCCGGTCTTCAAGGATTTCATGGAGGTGGCGCTGAAGGACAAGCCGGCCACCCCGTTCCGCGTGCCGCCGGGGCTGCGCATGGTGCGGGTGAACCCGGAAACCGGCCAGCTCGCCCAGCCCGGCGAGCGCAGGACCATCTGGGAGGCCTTCCTGCCCGGCACCGAGCCCAACCCCGACGTGCCCATGGCGGTGCTCGACGGCTCCGGCCAGACCGGCGGGGCCGACGCCTGGAACGGCGCGGTCCCCGGCTCCGGCTATGGCACGACGGGGGTGGAAGGGGTGTCGGCCTACGGCGGCCCGGCCTTCCCCGGCGCCACCGGCGCCCCGCCGGCGGCGGCCACCCAGGGGACGGGGGGCATCTACTGAGGGTGCGGTGATCAACGCCTGTGAGTCGCGCATAAAGACGGCGTCGCTCGTGTCGGCGGCGAAGCCTTCCTTGACCGTGTCCGACCCTTCACGAAACCGAACCCGTCCGCCTGCTCCTCGATGATGAAGCCTGGGGGGCGGCGGGATCGGCGCGCTCCGGTCGAGCGTCTCCCCGGAGTCGGGCGCGAGCGCGGCGACTGTTTCACCGGAAACCGGATCGTCCCGGCCTTGAAGCGCTCCTGAAACCGCGCTCCGCCATACCGCTCTGGTGGCTTTCAATGGACCGGAGACGAAGATGAACAGCGACGGACATCGTCGGCACCAGCTGGAGATCGGGGGCGGCCTGCTTTCGGTCGTGGAGCACGGGCAGGGCCCGGCCATCCTTCTTGGGCACGGGTATCTGTGGGACTGGACCATGTGGCGGCCGCAGGTGCCGGCCCTGTCCAAGACCCGCCGGGTCGTCATGCCGGAATTGTGGGGGCATGGCCGGTCGGGCCCCCTGCCGCCTGGTACCCGCAACCCCGCCGATCTGGCGGCGCCGATGCTGGATCTGCTCGACCGTCTCGGGATCGATCGCTGCGTGGTGGTCGGGTCGTCGGTGGGTGGGATGTGGGGCGCCCATCTGGCCGCGACCGCGCCCGACCGGGTCGCCGGGCTGGTGCTGATGAACAGCTATCTGGGGCAGGAGCCGGCGCAGAAGCGCTTGGCCTACGCGGCGATGCTGGACCGCGTCGAAGCGGCCGGTCGTGTCGAGGACGGTATCGCCGATGCGATCACGCCGCTGTTCTTCGCCGCGGACGTCGGGACGCGGGAGCCGTCGTTGCCGCTGCGTCTGCGACGGGGGCTCGATGGCTTCTCCGCGGAGACGCTGCGGCGGTCGATCGTGCCGCTGGGGCGTGCGATCTTCAACCGCCCCAACGCGCTCGACGTGCTGATGCGGGTGCAGGCGCCGACGCTTCTGATCGCCGGCGAGGACGACCGCGCGCGACCGCCGGAGGAGAGCCGCATCATGGCCAATCTCATCCGGGCCGAGCTGGTGGAAATCCCGCGGTGCGGACATTCCGCCTCTCTGGAGCGGCCCGCGGCGGTCAACGCGGCCTTGCTGGCGTTCCTGGACCGGCTGCGGTGGGGCACGCCGGTCCCGTCGGTCATGTCGGCCGACGGGCCGGCGGCCGGGGAGGCTCAGAACATGCTCTCGACCGCCGCGTCGAACCGGTAGCCGACGCCGCGCTCGGTCCTGATCAGCCGGGGGCTGGAGGGGTCGGCCTCCAGCTTCCGCCTCAGCCTCAGCACCTGGACGTCGATGCTGCGGTCGGTGGTGTCCTCGTGGATCCTCATGGCGCGGATGAGCTGCGGGCGCGACAGCGGCCGCCGCGGCGATTCCAGGAACGCCGTCAGAAGGGCGCATTCGCTCCGGCTCAGCGGCACGATCTCACCGGCCGGGTTGGTCAGCACCCTGGTGCCGCGACGCAGCTCCCAGCTCTCGAAGCGATAGCCGCCGCGCGACGGGCCACCGGTCGAGCGGCGCCCCACCTCCTGGCGCCGCAGGATGGCGCGGGCACGGGCCAGCAACTCCCACGGGTCGAGCGGCTCTTCGAGAAGGTCGTCCGCGCCGAGTTCGAACGCCAGGACTCGCTCGACCGCGTGCTGGTGCCGCGCCACCACCATGATCACCGGGACGTCCGAGCAGGCGCGGATGCTCCGCAGCGCATCGAAACCATCGTACGGCCGGTCTCGGACGTCGAGCAGGACCAGACTGAAGGGATGGCGCTGAAGATGGCGCCTCAGGTCGGTCGGCGTGGAACCGACGACGGCGCACTGGTGGCTGGTGAGATGGCCGATGATGGTGTCTCGGGCGCCGGGGGCGTCGGCCACAACGAGGACGCGTCCCAGCCGGAAGGTGCCGGGCTGCCAGCGAGCGGCCCCGGCCTCCGTCGGATTCGCCAGTTGATGCATGGGGACAGGATCTTCCGTATCGGGCGGATGGCAGCCGCCGGCGCCCTCGTTGCGGGTCGTCGGGCGATGGCCGCAAGGACCGCACCCGCGGCTGCCATGGTCGGATCAGAGGCCGTGCGTCTCGCGGATCATCGCCGCCGCGCGTTCACCGATGATCGCGCAGGGCGCCTGGGTGTTGCCCGTGGTCACCCGCGGCATGACGGAGCCGTCGGCGACGCGCAGGCCGTCGATCCCGTAGACCGTCAGCGACGAGTCCACCACGGACAGGTCGTCGCGTCCCATCTTCGCGGTTCCGCACTGGTGCCAGTAGGTGACCGCGGCGTCGCGGATGAAGGACTCCAGCGCCGCCCCCTTCAGGCCGCCCGGCATGACCTCACCCCGGACGAAGGGCCGGAACGCCCGCGCGTTGCCCAGGTCGCGGCACAGCTCGACACAGGCGACGGCGGTCCGCATGTCGGCGGGGTCCGACATCATGCCGGCGTCGATCACGATCGGCGCCAGCGGATCGGCGCCGCGCAGCCGCAGCCGCCCCCGGCTTGCCGGCTGCGCGAGACCGGCGAACATCGTCCATCCGTGCTTGGGCACGCCGCGATCCGCCGTGCGGTCGCTGGGCACGGGAAACTCGACCTGGCAGAACAGCAGGTCCGGCGCCTCCAGGTCCGGGCGACTCTTCCAGTAGAGGGTCGCCTCGCTGCCGCTGTTGCGGGGCGCGATGGGCTCGACGTATTCCCACATGCAGCCGAAGGACACATGGTCCTGGAGGTTGCGCCCCACGCCGGGGAGGTGCTGCAGGACCGGGATTCCCACACGTTCCAGCTCCTCCCGGTCACCGATGCCCGACTGCATCAGCACCTTGGGCGAATGCATGGCGCCCAGCGACAGGACCACCTCCATCCGCGCGCCGATGGTGAGGATGCGGCCGTCGCGCATCAGCTCGACGCCGACGGCGCGGCGGCCGTCGAACACGACGCGCCGGACCAGGGTGTCCGTCAGGACGGTCAGGTTGGGGCTGGCGAGCCAGGGCCGCACATAGGCGCGGTAGAGCGAGTGGCGCCGCCCGGCGCGGACCAGGGTGTCGGCGATGGCGGCACCGCCTGGCCCCTCCATCATCCGGCCGTTCGGGTGCTCGAAGGTGGGGATGCCCAGCTCGCCGGCGGCGTCCAGCATCGCGAGCGCGATCGGGTTCGGATCGGCCGCCGGCTGGACCCACACCGGCCCGGAGGTGCCGCGGTACTGGGGATCGGGCGTTCCCCGCCAGTTCTCGATGCGACGGTAGATGTCCAGGACCTGATCGTACCCCCAGGCCGGATCGCCGGCTTCGGAGGCGAAGAAGTCCCAATCGCGGCGATGGCCGCGCGACCAGACCGTGACGTTGACGCTGGACCCGCCGCCGAGCCCCTTGCCCATCGACATCGACAGAGCGCGGCCGTTCACGTGGGGGTTCGGCTCCGCCTGGAAGCCCCAGTCGCGTTCGCTGCCGAGATTGGACGGCCATTGCGCCGGATCGAGCACCGCTTCGGCCTCGTCATCGCCGCCGGCTTCGACCAGCAGCACCTGGACCTGCGGGTTCTCCGCCAGTCGGCGGGCGATCACCGACCCCGACGAGCCGGCGCCGCAGACGATGACGTCATAGGACGGCTTCAGCGCGGCCGTGAGCCGTGCCTGGTTCTGCCTTGCGGCCGACGGGAACTCGCCGTCCGCGGACGGGTGGGACTGGGACGTCATGGTGAACGATCTCCTGGATAAGGCTCATGCAAAGCGCGCGCACTCTCCCGCGCGGTCACTCGTCCGGCCGTTTCCCCAGCCCGGTTCGCTGGGTGTCGGCCGTGTCGCGTGTCCGCGCCCTGACCGGGTGGGAGCACCCGGCCACGCAAAGGCGACGCAGTGAATATCAAAGATATCAATTCTATCAAATAGGCAATTCTGGCGACCCACCCCTCCCTTGTTGCGGTCCCGTCACCACCTTGCTAGGTGTCGTCACCCAGCAGGGGCCCGGTCCCATCTGCGACCAGCCAGCGGAACGCCATGGACAAATCGGACAAGGACATCCTCACGACCGCCGAAGCGGCCAGGCTGCTGGGGGTTTCCGTTCGTACGGCGCAACTGCTGATCGAAGGTGGGACGGTGCCGTCGTGGAAGACGCCGGGCGGACACCGCCGGGTCTACCGCGCCGACATCGAGGCTCTGATCGACGGGGGCGCGACCGATCCGGAAGCGCCGTCGGCCTCCGTGATCGTGGTGGCACCGGTGGAGCGGGCGCCGGTCTATGATCGGTTGTTCGGCTCGGTTCCGGAGTGCGACGCGCGGATTTTCAGCGACCCGCACGCGGCGCTGTTCGAGATCGGCTCAGCGCGGCCGCACGCGGTGATCGTCGATCTCGACGACGCCGATCCGGCAAGGCTCTCGCTTCTGGAGAGTCTCGTGGCGAACCCCTCGCTCGGGCACAGCCGCATCGTCGCCGTCGGTCCCTCCGGCAGCGCCGTGGCGTCCGGCGCGTCCGGTCGGATGGCCCATGTCGATGACCCGGTCCAGGCGACGGCGGAGGTGCGCCGTTCCGTGGCCGGCGTGCGCGAGGTGGTCGTCCCGCAGGCGGGGGTCGCCTTTCCCATCGGCGCCAACGAAAGCCGGAGGCTGGTCGCCCTGGAACGCTCGGGGCTGTTGGACACGCCGCCCGAAGAGGCGTTCGACCGGCTGACCTGGCTGGCCGCCCAGACCCTGAAGACGCCGGTCTCGTTGGTTGCCCTGCTCACGCCGACACGGCAGTGGTTCAAGTCGCGTCTGGGCCTCGATCTGGTCGAGACCCCGCGCAGCTGGGCGTTCTGCAACCACACGATCCTGCAGAAGGGCGTGTTCTGGGTGGAGGATCTGGCGGCCGACCCCCGCTTCGCGGCCAACCCGGCGGTGGCCGGCGACGGTGGCTTCCGCTTCTACGCCGGCGCCCCGCTCCTCGACGGCGACGGACTGGCCGTCGGCTCCCTGTGCGTCATCGATCACACGCCCCGCGCCCTGAACGAGCGGGACACGCAGGCGCTTTCGGCCCTGGCCGCCCTCGGGTCCACCGAGGTCCGCTTCCGATCCGCCGAGCGCCAGTTGCGCGAGGCGCTCTGGCGGGCGGAACGGCAGCGGAACCCCGAGGGTGGCGACCATGGGACGGGTTCCCGTGGCCGGACACGACCGCGGCCGGCGGTATCCTGCTGACCGGCGACCGCGATTTCACGAGATTCGCCGGCCGACGGACCGCCCGCTCAGGGCGTCAGGGGGCGACCCCCGCCATCTCCGGTCCCGCGCAGCCGCCATGCCCCGCCAGCTCCGTCTTCAGCCGGTCCAGGATCACCCGCACGCCGTTGCGGTTGACGTGCAGGGGGTCGGCGAAGAGGGCGTCGTCGGCCACCGCCTCGCGCAGGTCGATGACCGGCACGTCGGCGGGCAGGCGGGCCTTCAGCGCGTCGAAGAAGGGGCCGTAATTGGCGAGCTTGGCGATGAAGGGCCGGTAGAGCGGGGTGATCACCACCACCACCGTGGTCCCATGCTCCCGCGCGCTGTCGACGATGTGGTCGAGGGCGGCGAGGTTGCGGGCGTGCGGCTGCCAGCTTTCCACCGGTGCCCGCTCCACCATGGCGCGATGGCTGGCGCCGATCTGGCCGGTCAGGGTGCGGTCGGCGGCGTCCTCGCGCAGCAGGCCGAGTGCCGTGCGGATGGTCTGGTTGCTGTTGAAGGTCAGCAGACGGAAGGCGTGGTTGGAGGCCCAGAGCGTGGCGTCCGCCTCGTGCACCAGCGCGTCCACCCGCTCCGACCAGGCGCTCAGCATCGGCGCGTCGGCAAGGTCGCGCGGATCGTCCACCACGCTGGTCGGCTCCAAAATGAGCAGGCGCGGCGCCACGTGCCGCTCCAGATAATCGTCCCACAGGGCGGCACTCACCACCGTCGGAGCGCCACCCATGCCCAGGTTCAGCGCCCGGCCGCAGGCGGCCTCGGCCACCGCGTCGGCGGGGAAATGGTTGTCGGCGCGGGAGTTGCCGAGGATCGCCACGTCCACCGGCGGCCCCGGCCGGTAGACGGCGGCGAAGCGGTCGGAGCTGTCGAGCAGCAGACGCTCCAGGCCGCTCGCGAGCGTGCGGTCCATGGCGAGCACAAGGCCGAGGATCAGGCCGACGCAGGCCAGCAGGCGCATCATTGGTGGGGGTCTCCGTCGCAAGCGGGGGGTCAGAACTGGAAGTAGATGAAGGCGCGGTTCTGGAAGCTGCCGAACAGCAGGATCAGCACGATCAGCGAGGAGCAGGCGGCGCAGCGCGCCAGCACCCCGCCCTGGGCGTAGCGGGCGGCCAGCCCCGTCTCCGCGGCGGCGTCCACCGCCAGCACCACCAGTGCCGCCAGCGCCACCCGCAGCATGGCGCTCGACTGCTGCATGCCGTGCTGCAGGACGAAATCCCCCTGCGCCAGGATCGACAGGATGGTGCCCATCGACTCCAGGCTGTCGGCGCGGAAGGGCAGCCAGGCCAGCGTCACCAGGGTGAAGACGAAGCCCACCCCGACGATCCGCCCGATCCAGGCGGCACGCCCCGGCAGCGCCAGCCCCCAGCGCCGGGCGGCGCGGCGCGCCATGTCCTCGCCCAGCATCAGCGCGGTGTGGAAGGCGCCCCACAGGACGAAGGTCCAGCTCGCACCGTGCCACAGGCCGGACACCAGCATGGTGACGGTCACGTTGCGCAGCCGCAGCCAGCGCGTCCGGCTGCCGCCCATGGGCATGTAGACGTAGTCGCGGAACCAGGTGGACAGCGAGATGTGCCAGCGCCGCCAGAAATCTGAGAAGCCGCGGGCGAAATAGGGGCGGCGGAAGTTTTCGCACAGCGTGTAGCCGTAGATCTGCGCGATGCCGATGGCGATCAGCGAATAACCGGCGAAGTCCCCGTAGATCTGCAGCGAGAAGCAGACCAGCCCGATGGCGTGGCCCATGGCGTTGTACAGCTCGGGCTGGGCGAAGCGGGCGTCCACCACGGCGGCCGCGTTGTCGGCCAGCCCCAGCTTGAGGAAATAGCCCCACACCACCTTCTCCAGCCCGGCGAAGCGCATGGCGAAGGGGATGTCGGCCGGACGGTTGACGATCTGCGGCAGCAGGTCGCGCGCCCGCACGATGGGGCCGGCGACGAGCTGCGGGAAGAAGGCCACGAAGGTGGCGTAGGTCACCAGCGACCGCTCGGCCTTCAACTGCCCCAGATAGACGTCGATGGTGTAGCTGAGATTCTGGAAGGTGTAGAAGGAGATGCCGACCGGCAGCAGGATCGACAGCGTCGTCCGCCCGACCTCCAACCCCAGCGCCGCGAGCGCCACCTCGGCGCTGTCGATGAAGAAGTTGAAGTATTTGAAGAAGAACAGGATGGCGAGGTTGCTGCCGATGCTGAGGAACAGCCAGACCCGCGCACGGCGGCGGTCGGGCGCCTCCTCCACCTTCAGCCCGCACCAGAAGTCGATGACCGTGGTCAGCGCCAGCAGCAGGCAGAAGCGGTAATCCCACCAGCCGTAGAAGACATAGCTGGCGACCAGAAGGAACGGCGTGAACATCCGCGTCCGCGCCAGTGTCAGGAAGGCGGCGGTGAAGGCGGTGATGAAGAGCAGGAAGTTGAGGCTGGCGAAATTCATCGGACCGCCCTGGTCGTGATCGAGCTTGGCGGGACGGTATCACGCAAACTTCGTGCGGAAATCGCGGCAAACGGTACACGATTGCGGCGCCGTGGGCTTAGCCGTTCGGGGGTGATCCACCCGTCCTGGTCGCGCCGGAAGGGGTGGGGCCTGCCGCAGTCTTGCGGCACCCGCGAATTGGGGGGTGCAAAGCCACGCTCCAGGCGCTACATATCGCGCCTGATTGTGTTCAACCCTGGCTGACGAGGAGGCACGCGATGCGGGCCGAGATCGAGGCGGCCGCCAGCGAGATCCGGGAATCGCTGGCGCTGCTGAGGAGGCATCTTTGACTGGGACAACGCGCTGCGTCGTCTCGACGAACTGAACGCCCTCTCCGAAGACCCCAAGCTCTGGGACGACCCGGAGCGCGCGCAGAAGATCATGCGCGAGCGCACCCAACTCGACAGCTCCGTCTCCGGTTACCGGGGCTTGGAGCGCGACCTCAGCGACAGCCTCGAACTGATCGAGATGGGCGAGGCGGAGGATGACCAGACCGTGGTCGCCGACGCCGAGAAGCAGCTCTACGGCCTGCGCGACCGCGCCCGCAAGCTCCAGATCGAAAGCCTGCTGTCCGGCGAGGCCGACGGCAACGACTGCTACGTCGAGGTGAACGCCGGGGCCGGCGGCACCGAGGCGCAGGACTGGACGCTGGTGCTGGTGCGCATGTACATGCGCTGGGCCGAGCAGCACGGCTACAAGACCGAATGGCTGGAAGAGAGCCCGGGCGAAGAGGCCGGGTTGAAGTCCGCCACCGTGCAGATCAGGGGCCCGAACGCCTATGGCTGGCTGAAGACGGAGGCCGGCGTGCACCGGCTGGTCCGCATCAGCCCCTACGACAGCCAGCAGCGCCGCCAGACCAGCTTCGCCGCGGTGTCGGTCAGCCCGGTGATCGACGACAAGATCGTCGTCGAGATCAACGAGAAGGACTGCCGGATCGACACCTTCCGCGCGTCCGGCGCCGGTGGCCAGCACGTCAACAAGACCGACTCGGCGGTCCGCATCACCCACCTGCCGACCGGCATCGTCGTCGCCTGCCAGCAGGAGCGCAGCCAGCACAAGAACCGCTCCAAGGCGTGGGACATGCTGCGCGCCCGCATCTACGAGATGGAGCTGAAGAAGCGCGAGGACGCGGCGGCCGCGCTGGAGGCCCAGAAGACCGACATCGGCTGGGGTCACCAGATCCGCAGCTACGTCCTGCACCCCTACCAGATGGTCAAGGACCTGCGCACGGAGGTCGAGACCTCGCAGAGCCAGGCGGTGCTGGACGGCGACCTCGACATGTTCCTGGAAGCGGCGCTGGCCTCGCGCATCAAGGGCCAGGCCGACGCCCAGGACGGCCGCGGGTAGGCATGTACCCTCTCCCCGGTGGGGAGAGGGCTTTGCCCCGTCACCCCCCTCTCGCCGCGCGACCCGCCAGATCCCGCATGACGTCCCGCGCCGCCTGCTGCTCGTGCCGCAGGGCGGGCAGGGCGTCGGCGGCGAAGGCGCGCAACTCGGGGTCGTCCAGCTCCTGCGCCGACGCCTCGTAGAATTTCAGGGTGCGCGCCAGCGTCTCCTCCTGCGCGTTCATGTAGCCGCGGTCGAAGCGGCCGCCGCCGGCCTCCTCCAGCGCGCCGATGCGGTCGGCCTCCGACGGGGGCAGGGTGGCCGGCAGGGTCACGCCCTTGTGGCGGGCGATGGCCCGCAGCCGCTCCAGCGCCGCGGCGTGGGCTTCCACCCGGCGGCCGGCGTAGGCGCGCACGGCCGGGTCCTCGGCGCGTTCCATGGCCTTGCGGCCCAGCCGCATCTCCGCCACGGCGGCCAGCGCCACCTCGGCCATGAAGTTGCGCTCCTGCCGGTCGAGCGGCTCGTGCTGGGCGGCGACGGCCCGGGCGCCGTGGTTGGCGGCGTGGGCAGGGAAGGCGAGAGCGGTGGTGCCGGCCAGAACGGCGGCGAGAAGCGGACGCATCGGGTGGTCCCCGCGTGGTGGCTTGGACCTGCCAACGCCGGGGCGCACGCCTTGTTCCGAAACGAAAAAGCCCGCCCCGGTGGATCGGGGCGGGCTTTTTCGATGCGCCGGTGACTCGGCTCAGCGGGTGGGGACCGGCGGGGTCTTGGAGTAGTCGTAGAAGCCGCGGCCGACCTTGCGGCCGACCCAGCCGGCCTCGACATACTTCACCAACAGCGGGCAGGGACGGTACTTGCTGTCGGCCAGCCCCTCGTAGAGCACCTGCATGACGGCGAGGCAGGTGTCCAGGCCGATGAAATCCGCCAGCTCCAGCGGGCCCATCGGGTGGTTGGCGCCCAGCTTCAGCGCGGTGTCGATGGCGTGCACGCCGCCCACGCCCTCATACAGGGTGTAGACCGCCTCGTTGATCATCGGCAGCAGGATGCGGTTGACGATGAAGGCCGGGAAATCCTCGGCCACCGCGGCGGTCTTGCCGATGCGCTCGGTCAGCTCGCTGACCGCCTTGAAGGTGGGCTCGTCGGTCGCGATGCCGCGGATCAGCTCGACGAGCTGCATCACCGGCACCGGGTTCATGAAGTGCATGCCCATGAACTTCGACGGCCGGTCGGTGGAGGCGGCCAGACGGGTGATCGAGATGGACGAGGTGTTGGTCGCGACCAGCGCCTCGGGCTTCAGGTTCGGCACCAGCTTCTTGAAGATCTCGCGCTTCAGCGCCTCGTTCTCGGTCGCCGCCTCGATCACCAGATCGCTGTCGCCGAACACCGCCATGTCGGTGGAGGTGCTGATGCGGGCGAGGGCCGCGGTCTTGTCGGCCTCGCTCAGCTTCCCCTTCTGGACCTGCCGGTCCATGTTCTTGGTGATGCCGGCGATGGCCTTCTGCAGAAGCTCTTCCTTGATGTCGAGCATGACGACGTCGCAGCCCGCGGCGGCGCAGACGTGCGCGATCCCGCTGCCCATCTGGCCCGCACCGATCACGCCGATTTTCTGAAGGGTGGACATGGAGCTTTCCCGCGTCAGTTGATGTTGTGGCCGGTTCTTGTCTTCTTGGCGTTTTCTTTATTCAAAGCTTTTCGGTGAGTTCGGGCACGGCCTTGAAGAGGTCGGCGACGAGGCCGTAGTCGGCGACCTGGAAGATCGGCGCCTCCTCGTCCTTGTTGATGGCGACGATGACCTTGCTGTCCTTCATGCCGGCCA
>OFDN01001577.1_pt1 | contig 14547 bp, 10 predicted proteins | sample 1520971 | NCBI WGS metagenome assembly OFDN01 (sample SAMEA94257418, study PRJEB24077) | hot springs metagenome | biome: Aquatic biome; feature: Geographical feature; material: Water | place: India | collected 2012-06-12 | depth 5 m
CCTCACCCAACCCTCTCCCCGGTGGGGAGAGGGCTTCCTGTCCACACCTCAGTCGGCCGCCTTCAGCAACTGCCGGAAATAGCGGATGGTGCGCTTCAGCCCTTCCTCAAGCGGGATCTGGGGTTCCCAGTCCAGCAGGGATTTGGCCTTGGCGATGTCGGGCTGGCGCTGGCGGGGATCGTCGGCGGGCAGCGGCTTGTGGACGATGCGCGACGAGGAGCCGGTCAGGCGGATCACCGTCTCCGCCAGCTCCAGCATGGTGAACTCGCCGGGGTTGCCGATGTTGACCGGACCCGGCACGTCGCCGTCCAGGTCCATGAAGCGGTTCATCGCCTCCAGCAGGTCATCGACGTAGCAGAAGGACCGCGTCTGCGTGCCTTCGCCGTAGATGGTGATGGGGTCGCCCTTCAGCGCCTGCACGATGAAGTTGGAGACGACGCGGCCGTCGTCCGGGTGCATGCGGGGGCCGTAGGTGTTGAAGATGCGCACGACGCGGATCGGCAGCCGGTACTGCCGGTGATAGTCGAAGAACAGCGTCTCCGCACAGCGCTTGCCCTCGTCGTAGCAGGCGCGCGGGCCGATGGGGTTGACGTTGCCCCAATATTCCTCCGGCTGCGGGTGGATGGCGGGATCGCCGTACACCTCGCTGGTCGATGCCTGGAGAATCTTCGCCTTCAGCCTTTTCGCCAGCCCCAGCATGTTGATGGCGCCGTGCACGCTGGTCTTGGTGGTCTGGACGGGGTCGAACTGGTAATGCACCGGCGAGGCCGGGCAGGCCAGATTGTAGATCGCATCCACCTCCACATAGAGCGGCATGGTGATGTCGTGCCGCAAAACCTCGAAGAAGGGGTTGGGGAGGAGGTGGACGATGTTGTCCTTGCGGCCGGTGAAGTAATTGTCGACGCACAGGACCTCGTGCCCCTGCTTCAGCAGGCGCTCGCACAGGTGCGAGCCGAGGAAGCCGGCACCGCCGGTGACCATGATGCGCTTGGAAGAGGCTGCCATCGCGCGGTCCCATCTATGGTCGAAAGGGGAACGGCCCCGCCGCCCGCATCCGGGCCGTGGCAGACCGTGCGGGCATTATGCGAAGCGGCAACCGGATGGCGTCCAGCACCCAAAGGCCGTGCTGCCAACGCCGCCGCATCGCTGGCGGCACACCCCCTCTTTGCGGCGGGTGGCCCGGCCGGATGGGGGGAGGTGGAAGCCGGTGCACCAGCCGGCCTCGTTGCGGCGCTCCGGCGGCCGGGTTATGCTCGCGATGGTGGAGCGGCGCTGCGGGTGCCTGGATGGTCGAGGGATGGATCGGGTGGCTGATCGACCACCCCGAGGTGACGTGGAGCGGCGCCGGCATCACGGGCGTGGCCGCCCTCGCGGCTCTCGTCCGCAGGCTGTGGCCGCGGCGAAAGCCGGAGGTGCCGGCGCTGGTGCAGCCGGTGCCGACCAACACGGTCACCAGTTCGACCGGCACCCTGCAAAGCGTGACCGCCGGCGGCAACGTCACCGTCCATGTCGGGATGACGGTGGATCAGGCGAAAGAGTTAGCGGGCGCCTTCATCGACACGGCGATGCGCGAGCGCATCGACGCGGCGACGGAGGATGAGCGCCGCCGGGCCGCCGAGGCGGAAGCGCGGGCACGCGCGTCGGAGGAGCAGTTGGCCCATGCCATCCAAGCGCTCGACGCGCTCCGCGCCCAGCTCCCGGCCCAAAGCCCTGGCATCGACTCCGCCCTCGCCGCCCTCGGCCAGGGCGACACGGCGGAAGCGGAGGATCTGTTCACCAAGGTCCTCGCCGATCGCGAGTCCGCCGGCCGCGACCAGTTCCGCGAAGCCGCCGCCGCCGCCCGCCACCTCGGCGCCCTGGCTTTCCTGCACGACACCCGCAAGGCGCTGGGCGCGTACCGCAAGGCGGTCGAGCTGGACCCGGAGAACCCGGACGGGTGGAACGAGCTCGGGCACCTGATGCGGCGGGTCGGGGAGCTTGGGGAGGCGGAGCGGTCGTACGAGCGGATGGTGACGCTGGGCGAGCAGGTCGGCGACAAGGTGGCCATCGCGAAAGCCACCGGCAACCTCGGCCTGATCCACGAGTTGCGCGGCGATCTCGACCGTGCGGAGGCGTCGCAACGCAGGTCCCTGGCCCTCAACGAGGAGCTCGGCCGCAAGGAGGGGATGGCGTGCGTCTACGGCAATCTCGGCCTGATCCACTGGAGGCGCGGCAATCTCGATTCAGCGGAGGCTTTTCACACCAAGTCCCTGGCCCTTAATGAGGAACTCGGTCAAAAGGAGGGAACGGCGAGCGAGTACGGCAACCTTGGCATCATCCACTTGACGCGCGGCGATCTCGACCGGGCTGAGGATTTCCATCGCAAATCCCTGGCTCTGGAGGAGGAACTCGGCCGCAAGGAGGGAATGGCGAACCAGTACGGCAACCTCGGCGTGATACAGGACTCGCGCGGCGATCTCGACCGGGCGGAGGAGTTCTATCGCCTGTCCCTGGCCCTCAACGAGGAACTTGGCCGGAAAGACGGGATGGCGATCCAGCACAACAACCTCGGCGCCGTGTTCGAGCAACACTGCGACCAGGTGACAGCGGCGGAGCATTACTGCAAGGCGCTGACCCTGTTCCGGCAGGTCGGCATGGCGCGCGAGATCGCCACCGTCGAACAAAACCTCAAGCGCGTTGGCGCCGAGGTGCCGCCGCCGTGATGGGATGGGTTGGTCGCTGAAGATTGCCCATCCTCCACCACCCGCAGCCCCCGCCGAAAAAGGGTGCCTTCACCCCACCAACGGGCAGCCGATCCCCCGAACGGACCAGCATTCCCCACACCACCAAATAGCGCCGATAATAATGGCGGGAATTGGGCAAATGGTCGGCGGGTGGCGTCGTCTGCGCTACGGCCATCGCGCGCTCGCCTTGGACGGAACCCGGTGTTTCCATGCCGCGGTCATCTCGGCGACATCGGCCGATGACCTTCAACCATTGTCCCGCAAACAGTATCCCGTCGCACAACGGTTGCCGGCGGCTTTGGTTCCGGTCGATGCCGGCACCGGCCGCAGCGATGGCGACCTCCTTCGCGAGGATGATCCATGGCGGAGTTCGAGCAGGACCCGACGACGGGTGGCGACGACACGGCCGCGCCCCCCTTCCGGCCGCCGCGCGTCAGCGTCCTGGGGGTCGGCGTCAGCGCCATCGGCATGGACGAGGCCGTCGGCACCATCGGCCGCTGGATCGCCGAACGCAGCCGCAGCTACGTCTGCGTCACCGGCGTGCACGGGGTGATGGAAAGCCAGCGCGACCCCGCGCTGTGCCGCATCCACAACCGGGCGGGGATGGTGACGCCGGACGGCATGCCGCTGGTCTGGCTGCTGAAACACGCCGGCCACCGCCACGCCGACCGCGTCTACGGCCCCGACCTGATGGAGGCGGTCTTCGCCCGCTCCGCCGCCCACGGCTGGACCCATTACCTCTACGGATCGTCGGAGGAGTCCTTGGCGCGGCTGGAGGCCAACCTGCTCAACCGCTTTCCCGGTGCCCGCATCGTCGGCCGCTTTTCGCCCCCCTTCCGGCCGCTGACGGAGGCGGAGGACGCCGGCATCGTGGCACGGATCAACGCCAGCGGCGCCGACATCGTCTGGGTTGGCCTGTCCACACCCAAGCAGGAACGCTGGATGGCCGCGCACCGCGACCGGCTGGCCCCGCCTGTGCTGATCGGGGTGGGGGCCGCCTTCGACTTCCACGCCGGGCTGAAGAAGCAGGCGCCGCGCTTCGTCCAGCGCAGCGGCTTCGAATGGCTGTTCCGCATGGCGACCGAGCCGCGGCGGCTGTGGAAGCGCTACGCCACCAACAACCCGCAATTCGTCGTCCGCATCCTGGCCCAGCTCGCGGGCGTCAGGCGCTACCCGCTGGCCTGACGCGGACCCCCTTCCGGAGGATTTCATGAAGAGCAGCGACGTCGTTCTGGTGACCGGGGCCGGTGGCTTCATCGGCGGCCATCTGGTGTCCCACCTGCTGTCCCGCGGCTTCACCAGGGTGGTGGCGGTGGACTGCAAGGAGATCCAGGACTGGTACCAGATCGCACCCAACGCCCGCACCCTGCAGCGCGACCTGCGCGACCGCGACGCCTGCCTGGAGGTGACGGAAGGGGTCGACCACGTCTTCAATCTCGCCGCCGACATGGGCGGCATGGGCTTCATCGAGACCCACAAGGCCGAATGCATGCTGTCGGTGCTGATCAACACGCACATGCTGATGGCGGCGCGCGAGCATGGGGTGAAGCGCTTCCTCTACACCTCGTCGGCCTGCGTCTACAACGGCGAGAAGCAGGTGCGCCCGGACGTGACGGCGCTGCGCGAGGAGGACGCCTACCCCGCCATGCCCGAGGACGGCTATGGCTGGGAGAAGCTGTTCAGCGAGCGGATGTGCCGCCACTTCACCGAGGATTTCGGCATCCCCACCCGCGTCGTGCGCTACCACAACGTCTACGGCCCCAACGGCACCTACGACGGCGGGCGGGAAAAGGCGCCGGCCGCCATCTGCCGCAAGGTGATCGAGGCCAAGCTGTCCGGCCGCCACGAGATCGAGATCTGGGGCGACGGCGAGCAGACCCGCAGCTTCATGTACATCGACGATTGCCTGAAGGGCACGCTGGCCCTGATGGAGAGCGGCTTCGGCGAGCCGATCAACCTCGGCTCCGACCAGCTCGTGACCATCAACCAGCTCGTCGACATGGTCGAGGACATCGCCGGCATCAAATTGAAGCGCCGCTACAAGCTGGACGCCCCCAAGGGCGTGCGCGGCCGCAACAGCGACAACACGCTGATCAAGCAGGTGCTGGGCTGGGCCCCCGACATCCGGCTGGAGGACGGGCTGGCGAAGACCTACGCCTGGATTTACGACCAGATGGCGGGCGAGCGGACCTTCCCGCTGGAGTTGGCCCCGCGGGCGCTGGCCGCCACCGGCACCGCCGACTGATGCGGGCGGGGAGCGGCGGTCCACCATGCGCGTCCTGATGCTCCACAACTTCTACCAGCAGCCGGGCGGCGAGGACGAGAGCTTCGCCGCCGAGGCGGATGTGCTGGAACGTCACGGGCACGCGGTGTCGCGCCTGACCCTGCACAACGACGCCATCGCCGGGATGAGCCATCTGGAGGCGGGGCTGCGCACGGTGTGGAACCCGGCCGGCTACCGCGCCGTCGCCGACCGCATCCGGGAATTCCGGCCGGACGTGATGCACGCGCAGAACACCTTTCCCCTGCTCTCCCCCGCCGTGGTGCACGCCGCCCGGCGGGCGGGGGTGCCGGTGGTGATGTCGGTGCGCAACTACCGGCTGTTCTGCGTCGGCGCCACCTTCTTCCGCGACGGCAAGCCCTGCGAGGACTGCCTGGGCCGGGCGTTGCCCCTGCCCGGCGTGCGGCACGGCTGCTACCGCGGCAGCACACTCGGCAGCGCCAGCGTGGCGCTGATGCTGGCGGCCCACCGGGCGCTCGGCACCTGGACCCGGCATGTCGACGTCTTCGTCGCCCTGTCGGAGTTCACCCGCGCCAAATGCGTGGAGAGCGGCCTGCCGGCCGGCCGGGTGGTGAGCAAGCCCAACTTCCTGAAGAGCGATCCCGGCGTCGGCGACGGCCGCGGCGGCTACGCCCTGTTCGTCGGCCGGCTGGCCAAGGAGAAGGGGCTGGGCACGCTGCTGGAGGCGTGGCGGCGCGTCGGCTGGCTGATGCCGCTGAAGGTGGTGGGGGACGGGCCGATGGATCACCTGCTGGCCGACGCCCCGCCGGGGGTGGAATGGCTGGCCCGGCGTACGCCCGCGGAAACGCTGGAGTTGATGCGCGGTGCCAGGGTGCTGGTCTTCCCAAGCGAGTGGTACGAGACCTTCGGCCGCGTGGCGATCGAGGCCTTCGCCTGCGGCACGCCGGTGATCGCCGCGCGCATCGGCGCCGTCGCCGAGCTGGTGGAGGACGGCCGCACCGGCCTGACCTTCACCCCCGGCGACGCCGAGGATCTGGCCGACAAGGTTCGCCATATGCAGGCGGACGCGGCGGCGTACGCACGCCTGCGCCGCAATGCACGCGCCGAGTACGAGCGGCACTACACGGCGGAGCGGAACCACCGGCTGCTGACGGCGATCTACGACCGCGCGCTGGCGGCGCGCGGGCGGGTGGCGATGCCGGCGGCGGCGGTGTGAAGGGGAGTGGTCGCACCGGGCCCCCCTCCCGACCTCACCCCACTGGGCGGGGGGAGGAGAAAGAAGCCCACCCCCGCCCAGCGGGGGAGGGTTGGGTGGGGGCCCGACGCAGGAGCGTGGGGCAACAGGGGAGACAGCGCATGTGCGGGATCGCCGGGTTTCTTGACCGGAGCGGGCTCAGCCGGCCGGCGGAGATGGAGGCCGTGGTCGGCGCCATGACGCGCACGCTGGCGCACCGCGGGCCGGACGGCGGCGACCGCTGGGTCGATGCGGCGGGCGGTGTGGCGCTCGGCCACCGGCGGCTGGCGATCATCGACCTGACCCCGGCCGGGCGGCAGCCGATGCCGTCCGGCGACGGCCGCTACGTCATCACCTTCAACGGCGAGATCTACAATTTCACCGAGCTGCGGCAGGAGCTTGAGGGGCTGGGCCACCGCTTCCGCGGCAGCTCCGACACCGAGGTGATGCTGGAGGGCTTCAGCGCCTGGGGGGTGGAGGCGACGGTGCGCCGCCTCGTCGGCATCTTCGCCTTCGCGGTGTGGGACCGGGCGGCGCGGCGGCTGACCCTGGCGCGCGACCATCTGGGCGTGAAGCCGCTTTATCATGGGACCTTCGGACCGCTCCTGGTCTTCGGGTCGGAGCTGAAGGCGCTGGTGGCGCACCCCGCGGTGCCGCGCCGGGTCGACCGCGGCTCGGTCGCCGCCTTCCTGCGGCTGGGCTATGTGCCCACACCCTTCAGCGTCTATGAGGGCATCGCCAAGCTGCCGCCCGGCCATCTGCTGGAGGTCGACTCCGACGGCCGGCAACGGCTGCTCCGCTACTGGGACGTGGCGGCGGTGGCCCGCGCCGGCCTCGCCGCGCGTGACACCATGGACGAGGCGGAGGGGATGGAGCGGCTGGAGGCGCTGCTGACCGACGCGGTGCGGCGCCAGATGGTGTCGGACGTGCCGCTCGGCGCCTTCCTGTCCGGCGGCGTCGACAGTTCGCTGGTCACGGCGGTGATGCAGGAGCACAGCGGCCGGCCGGTGCGGACCTTCAGCATCGGCTTCACGGAAAAAGCGCAGGACGAGGCGCCCTTCGCCGCCGACGTGGCCCGCCATCTCGGCACGGAGCACGAGGCGCTGTACGTCTCCCCCGCCGACCTCGCCGCCGCCGTGCCGCGCATGCCCTTCGTGTTCGACGAGCCCTTCGCCGACGCCTCCCAGATCGCCACGCTGCTCCTGTCGGAGATGACGCGCGACCATGTGACGGTGGCGCTGTCCGGCGACGGCGGGGACGAGCTGTTCGCCGGCTACGGCCATTACCGGCTGCTCGACCGTCTCTGGGGGACGGTGGCGCGGGTGCCGGCGGGCGTGCAGCGGGCCTTCGCGGGCGGGGTGGAGCGTCTGCCCGCGGGGGTGATGGGTCTGGCCGACCGGCTGATGCCGGAGCGGCCGGGCCGCATTCCGCCGCATCACCGGCTGCTGCGCACCGCGCAGCTCCTGCCCGCCGGGACCGCAGACGACCTCTACCGCCGCCGCTACAGCCATTGGATGGAGCCGGGGTCCCTGCTGACCGGCGGGGCGGCGGAGCAGCGCGGCGCCTTCTGGGACGACCATGGCGACGCCGTGCCCGGTTTCGTCGAGCGCATGCAGCTTCTCGACCAGACCACCTATCTGGTGGACGACGTGCTGCCCAAGGTCGATCGCGCCAGCATGGCGGTGGGGCTGGAGGCGCGGGTCCCGCTGCTCGACCACCGGCTGGCCGAACTGGCCTGGAGCCTGCCGCCGTCGCTGACGCGGCGCGGCGGCACCGGCAAATGGGCGCTGCGCGAGATCCTGTACAGGCGCGTGCCCCGCGCCCTGGTCGACCGCCCCAAGAACGGCTTCAACCCGCCGGTGGACGCCTGGATGCGCGGGCCGCTGCGCGACTGGGCGGAGGCGCTGATGGCGCCGGAGCGGCTGCGCGCCGGCGGCGTCCTCGATCCGGCGCGCGTACGCCCGGTGTGGGACGCCTTCCAGCGCGGGGCCGGGCGCCCGTGGGATCACAAGCGGCTGTGGGACATCGTGATGCTCCAGGCCTGGCTGGACACCGAACGCACCGCCGTGGCCGAACCGGCCCGGCTGGCGCGGGTGGGATGAAGGGGGAGGACGGAACGCCGTGCGCATCGCCATCTGCGACTTCAAGACCACGCCGACGAACCCGATCGGCCGCTGCCACATCCAGATGATGCAGGCGCTGTGCGACGAGCACGCGTTCGTCGTCTTCGCGCCGGAGTTCGAGAACCCGCGCCCCGACCGCATCCGCTGGGTGCGGGTGCCGACGCCGCTCCGCCCGCTGGCCTTGCAGTTCGTGGTGTTCTTCCTGCTGGCGCCGCTGATGCTGTGGTGGGACCGGCTGCGCACCGGGCGGCGCTTCGACGCGGTGATCGCGGTGGAGAGCAACATCCCGCGCGCCGACGTGGTGCACGCGCATTTCTGCCACCGCGCCTTCATCCGCGGCGACCGCGACTGGAGCGGGCCGCGGCTGCAATCCTGGGCGCGCCGCATCGACCACCATCTGCGCTCGCTGACGGAGCCCTTCACCTACGGCACCTGCCGCAGCGTCGTCGCCTGCTCCGACGGGCTGCGGCGGGAGCTGGAGGAGACCTTTCCCTGGCTGGCCGGGCGGGTCACGGTGATCGGAAACCCGCTGTTCCTCGACCGGCTCGCCCGCCCCGCCGGCCACGATGCGACGGCCGACCGCGCCCGCTATGGCTTCGGCCCCGACGATCTGGTGCTGGTCTTCGCCGCACTCGGCCATTTCGAGCGCAAGGGGCTGCCGCTGGTGATGCAGGCGATGGCGCGGCTGACGCGGCCCGACCTCAAGCTGCTGGTGGTCGGCGGTCGCCCCGACACCGTGGCCGATTTCCGCGACCGGGCGGAGCGGCTGGGGCTGGGGGGCCGCGTCACCTTCGCCGGCATGCAGGCGGACATACGGCCCTTCCTGTGGCTGGCCGACGGCTTCGTCTTCCCCTCCCAATACGAGGCCTTCTCGCTGGTCTCCTACGAGGCCGCCGCCGCCGGCCTGCCCATCCTGGTGAGCCGGCTGCACGGGGTGGAGGAGTTCGCCCGCGACGGCGACACCGCGCTGGTGGTCGAGCGCACCGCGGTGTCGCTGACCGTGGCGCTGGAGCGCTTCGTCGCCATGGGGGCCGCGGAGCGCCGCGCCATGGGGGCGCGGGCGGCGGCGGCGGTGTCCGGCTTCACCCCCGACCGCTTCGTGCGGCGCTGGCGCGGCTTCCTGGCGGCGGAGAACGCCCACACCGGCATGCCCGCCGCCAGCACCGGGGAGGCGACCCGGTGAGGTTGCTGGTGATCGGCCACGCCGTCTCCCCCCATCTCGGCTCCGAGCCGGGGCTGACCTGGAACTGGGCCTGGCGCATGGCGGAGGCCGGGCACGACGTGTGGCTGATCGCCCACCCGCATTTCCGCGAGCCGGTGGAGCGCTTCCTCGCCGAGCGGCCGGGCGCCCGGCTGCGCGTGGTCTGGGCGTCGCTGCCCCGCCGGCTCGACCCGTGGAATCCCGAGCGGGGGGAGCGCTGGTTGAACCTGCATTACGTGCTGTGGCTGCGCGTTGCCCACCGCATCGCGGCGCGGCTGGTGACGGCCGAGGGCATCGAGCTCGTCCACCACGTCAGCCTGGGCACGGTGGGGGCGCCGCCGCCCTTCTGGCGGCTGCCGGTGCCCTTCGTGTGGGGGCCGATCGGCGGTGCGCAGACGGCACCCGCGGCCTTCCGCGACCTGTTCCGGGGAAGCTGGCGCGCCGAGCGGCTGCGGGCGCTGCGGCTGGCGGTGGTGGCGCGGTCGCCCTCCCTGCGCGCCTGCGCGCGCGGCTCGGCGGTGGTGCTCTGCACCAACGGGGAGACGGCGGAGATGGTGCGCCGCGCCGGTGCCGGGGATGTGCGCGTCGCCGCCGACAATGGGATCGACCCGGCGCGCCTCGCCCCGTATGCGCCGCGTACGCGCGCGGACGGGCCGCTGCGGCTGCTGTGGGCCGGTCGGATGGAACCGCGCAAGGGGCTGCCCCTGCTGCTGCGGGCGCTGGCCTGGCTGCCCGACATCGCGGTCGAGGCCACCGTCGCCGGTGACGGGCCGGAGGAGCCGGCGTGCCGCCGGCTGGCCGCCGATCTCGGCCTGGAGGAGCGCGTGCGCTTCCTCGGCCGGGTGCCGGCCGACCGCATGGAAGCGCTATTCGGCGAGGCCGACGCCTTTGTCTTCACCAGCCTGCGCGACAGCCTCGGCTCGGTGACGCTGGAGGCGCTGTGGCGGGGCACCCCGTTGATCACCCTGAACCATCAGGGCCAGAAGGCCATCATCCCCGACGCCGCCGCGGTGAAGGTCCCGGTCGGCGACCTGCCGGCGACGGTGGCGGCCCTGGCCGACGCCATCCACCGGCTGGCCAGGGACCCGGCGTTGCTCGACCGGCTGGCCGCCCGCGGCCACGCCTTCGCCACCACCCTACTGTGGGACCGCCGCGCCGCGGCCATGGCGGGCCTGTTCCACGAGATCCTGTCCCGTCGCCCCCCAACCACCGCCGGTGAGCCATGTCACGCGAAGACCCCACGATCAGCGTTGTCATGATCAACAAGAACTGCGCGCGCTGGATCGGCGAGGCGATCGACAGCGTGCTGGCGCAGACATACGGAAAGCTTGAGCTGGTGGTGGTGGACGATGCCTCCACCGACGACAGCCGGGATGTCGTGGCCGGCTACGCGGCGCGGGACCAGCGGGTGGTGCTGGTGACCAGCCCGGTCACGCTCTACACCAGCGGCGCCCGCAACCTGGGCATCGAGCGGGCGACGGGGGTGTATGTGAGCTTCCTCGACGCTGACGACCGCATGCTGCCCGACACGCTGGCCCGCCAGCTCGCCGCCTTCCGGGAGGCGCGGGCGCGGAACCAGCGCGTGCAGTTGATCTGCTTCGACGCGTACACCCTCAGCGAGGGCGGTGCGCGGGTGTCGCGCTACATGGGGACGGAGTTCTGGGGCGTGGTGCGCGACCAGGACGCGCCGGGCTGGGCGCTGCCCAGCACCTGGTTCTTCCCGCGCGCCACAACCGCCCGCTTCCACCCGGCGTGGCTGGTGGCGGAGGCCGGCCCCTTCCTCGACCGCATCAGGCGGGAGGGGGGCTTCACCTATGTCGGCGAGCCGGTGGTCGAGTACCGCATGCGCATGACCTCGGCGACGCTGGAGCACGCCCGCAACATGATGCGCGCCTTCGCCGCCACCGACGCCACCATCGCCGCCGGCCGCGGCTGGGACGACCCGATCACCCCCGACCAGGTGCCGGAGCCGCGCTGGGCCGACCTCGCCACCTGGAAATACGGGCGGCTCGCCAAATCGGCGGTGGTCAACCGCCGGCCGCTGGTGGCGCTGGGGGCGCTGGCGCTCGCCTCCGCCGCCAAACCCGGCGCCACCCTGCGCAAGGTGGCGGCGGAGCTGCGGCGGCTGGTCTCGGCAACCCGTCGCGCTGAGACCGGGCGCACCGAGACCGGGCGGACGGAGACCGGGCGGGCATGACCGCGGAGGCCGTCACGGCGGCACCCCGGCCGCGGCCACAGGACCGGGCGCCGGCGAAGGCCGCGCCGGCGGAGCGGCTGGTGGTGCCGAGCGCGGTGACGCTGACCATGCTGCTGGCGCTCGCCTTCATGTCGATCCTGCCGGGCGACGACGCGCTGTCCTCGGGCTTCTCGCCGTCGCGGGTGTGGGAATTCGCGCTGACCGCGGCGGCGGCGGCGCTGGGGGTGGTGTTCCGCGTCCGCGGCAACTTCCGCACCCTGCCGCCGGTGGCGCTGATGGGGCCGTTCATCGCCATCGTCTTCGCCATCTGGGCGCTGTTCACCGTGCTGTGGTCGCCGCTGATCGCCATCGGCGTGGGGCGCGGGCTGCAGTTCGTGATGCTGGTCTTCGCCGCCTACAGCATCGTGTCGCTGCCCGAGCAGGCCGCCATCCGCAGCGGGCCGGGCACGGTGCCGACCTCGGTGGCGGTCGGGCTGCTGCTCACCGTGGCGCTGCTGGTCGTCGCCGACGTGCCGATCCACAAGACGCCCTTTCCGTTCGAGGGCGTGTCGTCCGACAACCCCTTCGTCACCAGCCTGCGCCCGCGCCTGTTCCTCGGCGTCAACCACCCGCTGGAAACCGCGTCCTTCCTGGGCATGACGATGATCTTCGTGCACGCCTCCTCGCTGCGCCCGGCGGTGCGGCTCCCGGCGCTGGCGGGGCTGGCGGTGATGCTGTACCTGACCGACGGGCGGACGGCGACGGCGGCCACCGCGCTCGGCCTGTTCATCATGGTCTACATGGGCTTGCGCCCCTCGCCCATGAAGGTGTTCATGGCGCTGCTCGGCGTCTTCGCGGCCGTCGGCATCCTGCTGCTGCTGCTGGTCTTCGGCAACCCGCAGACGCTGATGAGTGCCGCCATCGGCGAGGACCTGTTCACGCTGAACGGCCGGGTGGCGCTGTGGGTCTATTCGGTGGAGCAGTGGACGAACCACACGCTGATCGGCGTCGGCTATTTCAACACCCGCACCGTGCTGCTGGCCGCCTTCCCCTTCGCCGGGCACAGCCACAACTCGCTGATCGAGCTGCTGCTGGGCACCGGCATACCCGGCTTCATGCTGGCGCTCTTGTTCCTGTTCGTCTGCGTGCACGCCATCGTCGTCACCCGCAACCGGCTGCTGGCCGCGCTGTTCACCATCATGGTCATGGACGGGGCGCTGAACCCGGTTCTGTTCATCCCCTGCGTCAGCCAGATGCTGCTGCTGGTGGCGCTGGTGCACGCCCACACCGAGCACCACCGCCGCCACCGCCGCGGGCCGCCGGTGGTGGTGATGCCGCGGCGGATGCCGGTGCGGTCGCTCCGCCTTTCGGCCTAATTCGAAAGGCGGAGGTAAATGGCGCTGCCGCCGGCCTGCGACCACCCGCGGCTTTGCGTCGGCAGACCACCGAAATTCACGGGACGCAGACCTTGAGTTGCGGTATGACCCGAACGAGATTGCGGGTTCGGCCGTTCGTCCCGCCGGGCGGCCTCCGGCCCGACCGCCCATTCAGGAATCCGTCATGAGCCGCATCCTCAACGCCAGCATCAGCACCCGCCTGAGCGTCAGCTTCCTTTTGATCGGCGCCCTGATGGTGGCGCTGGCGGCCATCGCCATCGTCAAGGTCAACAGCATCGACAGCAGCCTGTCGACCATCAACGACGTCAACAACGTCAAGCAGCGCTACGCCATCAACTTCCGAGGCAGTGTGCACGACCGGGCGATCAGCCTGCGCGACGTGACGCTGATGACGGGGGCCGAGGATGTGCGGACGGAGGTCGCCACCATCGACCGGCTGGCCGGGGACTACGCCCGCTCCGCCGAGGCGCTGGACCGCATGTTCGCCACCCGCACCGACATCACCCCCACCGAGCGCGACCTGCTGGCCCAGATCAAGGCGGTGGAGGCGAAGACGGTCCCCGTCATTCGCAAGGTGATCGAGCTGCGCCAGGCCGGCGACGCCGCCCAGGCCATCCGGCTGCTGGTCGATCAGGCGCGCCCCGGCTTCGTCCAGTGGCTGGCCCTGATCAACCGCTTCATCGACTTCCAGGAGGCCGGCAGCCAGGCGGTCGCGCGCCACGCGCGCGGCGTGTCCGAAGGCTTCCAGTGGCTCATGGTTACGCTGTGCGCCATCACGCTGGCCTTCAGCGCCGGGCTCGCCTGGTGGTCGATCGTCACCGTCCGGCCGCTGCGCCGCCTGACCGACAGCACGCTGCGGCTGGCCCGGGGCGATCTGTCGACCGAGCTGCCGGACGCCCGTGGCCACAACGAGGTGGCCGACATCGTCGGCGCCGTCCGGGTGTTCAAGGACAACATGCTGCGCACCCGCGCCATCGAGGAGGAGACCGCCGCCGCCGGCCGCCGGGCGGAGGAGGAGAAGCGCCGCACCATGAACGCGCTGGCCGACCAGTTCGAGCGCAGCGTCGGCTCCATCGTTCAGGCGGTGGCGGCATCGGCCGGCGAGCTGGAGTCGGCGGCGCGCACCCTGAACGCCACCATGGGCCGCGCCAACGAGCAGGCCAGCACGGTGGCCGCGGCGGCCACCCAGGCGACCGCCAATGTCGAGGCCGTGGCCGGCGCCTGCGGCGAGCTGGCCGGGTCGGTGGGGCGCATCGGCGAGCAGGTCCGCCAGTCGGAGGACGTCGCCGGCCGCGCCGTCCGCAACGCCGAGGCGACCCAGGCCACCGCCGAGGGGCTTGTCACCAGCACCCAGCGCATCGGCGAGGTGGTGCAGCTCATCAACTCCATCGCCCAGCAGACCAACCTGCTGGCGCTGAACGCCACCATCGAGGCGGCGCGCGCGGGCGAGG
>OFDN01001578.1_pt1 | contig 14523 bp, 14 predicted proteins | sample 1520971 | NCBI WGS metagenome assembly OFDN01 (sample SAMEA94257418, study PRJEB24077) | hot springs metagenome | biome: Aquatic biome; feature: Geographical feature; material: Water | place: India | collected 2012-06-12 | depth 5 m
GCGCGGCTGGCCGGCAACCCGCTGTTCGTCCGCATGCTGGACGAGCTGCTGCCCACCACCTCCTTGCTGCTGGCGCTGCATGAACGGGCCGGCCAGCCGGCCTGCGTGGCCCATCGGCACCAGGAGCTGATCGCGGTGCTGCGCCAGGGCAGCGGCGCCGCCGCTGCGGCCGAGATGCGGCGCCACCTGCGGGAGATCGAGCAGTCGGTGGTCGGCCCGCCGGTGGCGGCCGACACGCCCGTGCTGCGCGACCTGTTCGCGGCCTACCGTCAGAGGTAGGAGTCCAGCACCTGCAGCACGAAGCGGGCGTTGGCCCGGGTGTTGGCGGTGTAGCCATAGAAGCTGCCGTACTGCGGGCGCAGGGCTTCCACCGCCGCGTCCACCACCGCGGCCTGCCAGCCGGCGGTGAACTCGGCGTGGTTGTTGGCCTTGGCCGGGTCCACGAAGCCGAAGTAGTCGATCTCCTCGGACGCCTTCTTCAGGGCGGCGCGCAGGTCGGCGAAGTAGCGCAGGTACAGGTCCAGGTCGGCCCGCGTGGCCACGTTGCCGTGGCCGCCGGACAGCCAGTCCCACTTCATGGCGCCCACCTGCCGCAGGTTGGCCGGCAGGTTCACCGCGGTTTCCGAGATGGCGAAGCCGAGGAAGGGCAGCTGGTCGCCGTTGAGCAGGTCGGGTGCATGGAGCACGCCCTGGCCCTTCAAGAGCCAGGCCGAATGGTCGTCGGTGTGGAAGGCATGGGTGAAGCCGTGCACCTGCACCTGCAGGTTCTCGAAGCGGAAGCTGCCGTCGGGCCAGCGCACGGTTTCGGTGGGCAGTGGCAGCGTGCTGCCCAGCCGCTTCATCTTGCTGGCCGTCTGCGTGGTGGCGATCAGCCGCGGCTTGGCGCCCGACCGCCTGGCGTCGTCGAGCAGCAGCTGCACGTCGGCGATGTGGTCCGCGTGAAAGTGGGAGTAGACGATGGCGGTGATCGGCTTGTCCGTCACCGTGCGGATGCCCTTGAGGATGGCCTCGGTGCGGTACTGGGGCGCATCGAACACCAGCACGCCCTGGTCGCCCACATAGAAGAGTGCGTTGTAGAAGGTCTTATGCGCCCACCAGGTGCGCGGCCCCAGCTTCTGCACGATGGCCGCGTCGCCCAGGCTGCGGGTGAGCAGCGAGCCCACGCGCTCGTCGGGCTGCGGCAGCGTGGTGGTGGAAGGCTCCACGTACCGGGCGCCGGTGGTGGAAGCAGGCGGCGGCAGGGGCGCCTGCGCGCCGGCGGCGGTGGCTAGCAGCAGCGCCGCGGCAGCCAGCATGGGGCGGGAGTGGGTGAAGGCGAGCGGCATGGCAGTCGATCCGAAGTGAAGGGCGGCTGCATGCTAATCCGCATCAATGAGAGAAGTGATTCGACGGCCCGCATCAATGTGTTGCGCAAGCCGACGCACAGCCCCGGGGCGGCCGCCGCGCCGATGCGGGGCGCGCCGCACAGCCCGCGGGCAGCGGACCCGCACAAACCCCCATGCGGCCCCTGGCACGCTCCGTGCAAACTGACGTTTCATAGATAGATCCGTTGTTCATCTATGAAACATGCCGTTGACATGGCATGGCCGTTCCCGCCGTCGATCCCTCAGGAGTTGTTCATCGTGCAAATCGCCTCCCGCCCCTTCTTCCGTGCCACCGCGCTGGCCGCCCTGGCCGCCTGCAGCCTCGGCAGCGCCCAGGCACAGACGGCCCAGGTCTACGGCCTGGCCGACGTCAGCGTGGGCAGCTTCAAGGAGAGCGGCGGCAAGCGCACCGAGCAGGTGGCCTCCGGCCGCATGGCCACCAGCTACCTGGGCTTCCGCGCGACGGAAGACCTGGGCGGCGGCCTGCAGGCCATCGTGACGCTGGAGCACTTCATGCGCATGGACAGCGGCGAGGCCGGCCGCTTTGCCGGCGACGCCTTCTGGTCGCGCAATGCCAACGTCGGCCTGCGCGGCAGCTTCGGCCTGATCCGGCTGGGCCGCATCGGCACGCCGTTTTTCGTCAATACGCTGTCGTACAACCCGTTCCTCGATTCCTTCGGCTTCTCGCCAGCCATCCGCACCATCTACCAGGGCGGCATCGGCAAGCTGGCCGGCGACAGCGGCTGGAACAATGCCGTCGGCTACAGCACGCCCAGGCTGGGCGCCTTCACCGGCCATGTGCTGGTGTCGGCCGGCGAAGGTGCCGGCGAGGGCCCCAACGTGGGTGGCAGCCTGCAGTACGCCGACGGCGCGCTGGCCGTGGGCCTGGCCGCGCAGAAGGTGCAGACCGCCTTCAGCGCCGGCGAGGAAACCGCCTGGCAGCTGGGCGCTTCCTACGACTTCGGGCCGGTGAAGGTGTTCGGCCAGGTGGGCCGCATCGAGGAGGACGACACCCGCACCGGCAGCGCCGTGGCCGCCGGCAGCGACACCCGCGACCGCACGCTGCAGGCCGGCTTCTCGCTGCCGGTGGGCGCGGTGGGCAAGGTGCTGGCGTCCTATGGCGAGGCCAAGACCACCGGTGCGCGCGACAGCAAGCGGTCCTTCACCACGCTCGCCTATGACCACCAGCTGTCCAAGCGCACCGACGTGTATGCCGTGGTGATGTTCGACAAGCTGAAGGGCCAGGACCGCGCCGCCACCACTGCGCTTGGTGTGCGCCACAACTTCTGATGCCGGCGGGCCACCTGGGGTAAACCCGGGTGGTTGCCGGCCAGCCATCCACTAAGGTAGTGGTTGGTTTCATTAATGGATCGCTGTTTTACAGGCGAATCAACAGGCCTCACGATGTACGAGATCGAGTTCTGCGGCGTGGCAAAGCGGTTTCCGACCGCGCGCAACCCGAATCCGGCCAATGCGGTCACCGACCTCAGCCTGGCCATTCGCACCGGCGAGGTGGTGTCCATCATCGGTCCCTCGGGCTGCGGCAAGAGCACGCTGCTGAACATGGGCTCGGGCCTGTACCTGCCTACCGAAGGCGAGGTCAAGGTCTGCGGCCAGCGCGTCACCGGCCCGGTGCGGCAGGTGGCCTTCATGCTGCAGAAGGACCTGCTGATGCCCTGGCGCACCATCCGCCAGAACGTGGAGCTGGGCATGGAGATCGACGGGGTGGACAAGTCCCGGCGCCGAGAGACCGCCGACCACCTGCTGGCCAAGTGCCACCTCGCGGGCTTCGGCGACCACTATCCGTACCAGCTCTCGGGCGGCATGCGCCAGCGCGCTGCGCTGGCCCGCACGCTGGCGGTCGATCCGCAGGTGCTGTTGCTGGACGAGCCCTTCAGCGCGCTGGACGCGCAGACCAAGATGGTGCTGCAGCAGGACCTCGCCAAGACGCTGTACGAGCAGAAGAAGACGGCGTTGTTCATCACCCACGACTTGATCGAGGCCATCGCGCTGTCGGACCGCGTGCTGGTGATGAGCGAGCGCCCCGGCACCATCATCGAGGAGATCGTCGTCGACCTGCCGCTGCGCGACAACCCGCTGGAGCGCCGCAAGCTGCCCGCCATCGGCCCGCTGCAGGGCCGCCTGATGGAGCTGCTGAAGGTGGGCAAGCAGGAGGCCCTGCATTGAACGCCACCCGCCCTGAAGCCTGCACCGCTTCGCCTGCCCCCACCGCAAGGAACACCATGACCCGCTTCGCCACTTCCGTCCTCGCCCGTTCGCTGGCCGCCGTGCGGGCCTCGGTGCTCGCATGCAGCGCCGCCGCGCTGCTGCCGCTGGCTGCCCAGGCCGCGCCCGAGGAAGTCACCTACCTCCTGCCCGCGCCGCCCAACTCGCCGGCCTTCGCGCCCTGGATGCTGGCGCAGCAGAACGGCTACTACGCCGACGAGAACATCAAGGTCACCTTCGTCACCGCCCGCGGCGGGGTGGACGTGGCCAAGCAGATCGGCGCCGGCAATGCGGTGATCGGCGGCGCCATCGGCGACACGCCCATCATCGTGCGCGCCAACGGCGTGCCGGTGAAGGCGGTGGCGGTGCTGGGCGCCGGCTCGCTGACGATGATCAGCACCTACGAAGGCAGCGGCATCAACTCGGTGGCCGACCTGAAGGGCAAGACGATGACCGTCATGGCCTACACCGACACCACCTACTACGCGCTGCTCGGCTCGCTGCGCAAGGCCGGCCTCACCAAGACCGACGTGCAGGCCCAGGCGGCCGGCCCCACCGGCGTGTGGCAGCTGTTCGCGGGCAAGAAGTCCGAGGCGATGGCCGGCGTGCCCGACTGGGTGGTGAATGCCGAGGACGCAGGCGTGAAGGTCAAGCTGCTGCCGCGCGAGCAGCATTTCCAGAGCATGGCGCAGGCCATCCTGGCCTCCGACGACGTCATCAAGAAAAACCCCGAGCTGATCAAGCGCCTGGTGCGCGCCACGCTGCGCGGCATGCAGGACATCATGAAGGACCCCAAGGCCGCGGCCGCCACCTACGTGAAGGCGGTGCCCGCCTACGCCGGCAAGGAAGCGCAGATCGAGCGCGTCTTCGCCCTGTACAACCAGTACGTCTACGCCAACCAGAAGGTGCTGGGCCAGATGGACGAGAAGCGACTGGACGCGGTGCAGAAGTTTTACGTCGACGAAGGCATCGTCGCCAAGGCGCAGCCGCTGGCCGACCTGTACACCAACCAGTTCACCGGCGTCGCCCGCTGAGCTTCAGGACCCAAGCGCGATGCGATCCAACCTCTCGACGCCGCTGGGCAGCCTGGCCGTGCTGCTGGTGTTCCTGGCCGCGTGGCAGTGGGCGCCCGGTGCGCTCGGCATGCCCGAGTTCGTGCTGCCCAAGTTCACCCGCGTGGTGGAGGAGGCCGGCCGCATGTGGCAGGGCAGCGAGCTGCTCAAGCACTTTTCCATCACCGCGCTGGAAGTGGTGGTGGGCTTTGCCCTCGGCTCGCTGCTGGGCGTGATGTTCGGCGTGGCGCTGGGCCTGTCGCCACGCACCGAGGCCATCCTGTCGCCCTACATCCTGGCGCTGCAGATCGCGCCCAAGGTGGCCTTTGCGCCGCTGTTCGTGATGTGGCTGGGCTATACCGTGTACCCGAAGATCCTGGTGGCGGTGCTGATCGTCTTCTTCCCGGTGATGATCAACGTGCTGTCGGCCGTGCGCACCGTCGACCCCGACATGGTGAACCTGGTGCGCACGCTCAACGCAGGCCGCCTGCAGATCTTCCGCCTGGTGGAGTTTCCTTCGGCCATGCCGGCGCTGTTCAGCGGCCTGCGCATCGCCGCCACGCTGGCCGTCATCGGCGTGACGGTGGGCGAGCTGGTCGGCGGCAACCTGGGCCTGGGCTACCTGCTGGTGGATTCCGAAGGGCAGGGCAACACGGCCGGCGTGTTCGTGGCCATCGTGGCGCTCACGCTCATCGGCATCCTGGCCTATGCGGCGGTGGTGTGGGCCGAGCGCCGGCTGCTGCACTACATCCCGCGGGCCAACGTCACCACCGTCTGAAGAGGCTGCCGACATGACCACCGTCACCGGAACCCCCGACGCCGCCGCGCTGGCCGCCCTGCTGGCCCAGGTGCCGCCGCAGATGCTGGCCGGCCGCCGCGTGCTGGTCACCGGCGCCGCGCGCGGCCTGGGGCTGGCGTTTGCCAAGTGCATCGCCCAGGCCGGCGCCCGCGTGGTGCTGGCCGACATCCTGGCCGACCTGCTGCACACCGAGGTGCAGGCGCTGCGCGATGCGGGTGCCGACGTGCATGCGGTGGTGGCCGACCTGAGCGATCCGGCCAGCATCGAGGCCTGCGCCGCCGCGGCTGTCGCTGCGCTGGGCGGGCTCGACGGCCTGGTCAACAACGCCGCCATCACCAACTCCGGCGGCCGCGACCCGCATGCGCTGGAGGTGGAGATGTGGGACCGGGTGATGGACGTGAACGTGCGCGGCACCTGGCTGATGAGCCGCGCCTGCCATGCGGCGCTCAAGGCCAGCGGGCAGGGCGCCATCGTCAACCTGGCGTCCGACACCGCGCTGTGGGGCGCGCCCAAGCTGCTGGCCTACGTGGCCAGCAAGGGCGCCGTCATCTCGATGACGCATTCGCTGGCCCGCGAGTGGGGCGGCGACGGCATCACCGTCAATGCGGTGGCGCCCGGCCTCACGCTGGTGGAAGCCACCGAATACGTGCCCAAGGCCCGGCACGAGAAGTACCTGGAAGGCCGCGCCATCCCGCGCGAGCAGCAGGCCGCCGACGTGTGCGGCGCGGTGCTGTTCGCGCTGTCGGGGCTGTCGCGCTTCGTCACCGGCCAGCTGCTCGCCGTCAATGGCGGCTTTGTGATGCATTGAGGAGAAACCATGAACGACCCGACCCAAGACAAGAAGAGCTGGGACCGCCCCGAGGGCGCCAGCTTCGACGACTGGATGAACAGCCGCGTGGCGCGCTTCCAGACCCGCCGCTACGACTGGGACGCCCTGAAGTTCCAGGCCGACTACGACCCCAAGTACCGCCGCGCGCAGATGCGCTACCTGGGTACCGGCGGCACCGGCGTCTCGGCCGACAACAACACCGTGCCCAACGAGCACTTCACCTTCTCCACCATGCTGATCCCGGCCGGCCACATCGGCCCGTCGCACCTGCACACCGACGTGGAAGAGGTGTTCTTCGTGCTGCGCGGCAAGATCAAGGTGGTGCTGGAGAAGGACGGCGAGCGCTTCGAGGCCATCCTCGGCGAGCGTGACCTGATCTCGGTGCCGCCAGGCGTGTACCGCGAGGAGATCAACATTGGCGAGGAAGACGCGCTGATGTGCGTGATGCTGGGCGCCAAGAAGCCGATCACGCCGACCTACCCGCCCGATCACCCGCTCGCCAAGATCAAAAGAGATACCCCCCGTACCGCCTGACGGCGGCCCCCCAGGGGGCGCCAACAGCGGCCCGGCCAAGCCGGTTCCGCGTTGGCCTGCTTGAGAACACACACCATGCCCGACGACGTGTCCCTTCCCGCTGCCGAACTCGATCGCCTGCACGCCTTGTTCGGCGCGCAGCGCATCGACGTGGGCGGTGGCAACGTGGTGGCGGTGCGCCGCTGCGGGCAGGGCCTGCCGGTGGTGTGCCTGCACGGCATCGGCTCGGGGTCGGCCTCGTGGGTGGACATGGCGCTGCTGCTGGGCGACCGCGCCGAGGTCATCGCCTGGGACGCCCCGGGCTACGGCGAATCGACGCCACTGCCGATGGCCGAGCCGAAGGCGACCGACTATGCGCAGCGCCTGCGCGAGCTGCTGGACGCGCTGGGCATCGATCGCTGCCTGCTCGTGGGCCATTCGCTGGGCGCGCTCACCGCCGCCGCGGCCACGCAGGCCGGCGGTGTGCTGGCGGGGCGCGTGGCGCGGCTGGTGCTCATCAGCCCGGCCCGCGGTTACGGCGCCCCCGACCGTGCCGCGCAGGGCGCGAAGGTGCGCGACGAACGGCTGGCCACGCTCGCGCAACTGGGCATCGAAGGCAGCGCGCGCCAGCGCAGCGGCCGGCTGCTGTCGGCCCATGCGGACGAGGCCGCGCAACGACGCGTGCGCTGGAACATGGCGCGACTGAACGAACACGGCTACCGCCAGGCGGTGGCCCTGCTGTGCGGCGACGACCTGCTGCGCTACCTGCCGCCGGCCTTGGCAGTGGATGTGGCGGTGGGCGCGCTGGACGTCATCACGCCGCCCGAAGCCTGTGCCGAGGTGGCGCAAGCCTGCGGCGTGCCGCTGCAGCACATCGAGGAAGCAGGCCATGCCAGCTACGTGGAGCGGCCGCAGGCCGTGGCCGCGCTGCTGGCAGCTTGTCTGGACAAGGCTGCGGCACCAGCAGCCTGAGAGCGAGGGAGACACCAAATGAGCACGACCGAGGCCGACCTGGCCGACGACGGCAACGACCGCTACATCGTGCCGGCCCTGGAGCGCGGCCTGCGCATCCTGGGCGAATTCACCCGCGAGAACCGCACGCTGGGCGCGCCTGAGCTGGCCCGCCGCTTCGGCCTGCCGCGCTCCACGGTCTTCCGCCTGCTTGCCACGCTGGAAAGCATGGGCTTCATCGAGAAGACCGAAGGCGGCCGCGAATACCGGCTGGGGCTGGCGGTGCTGCGGCTGGGCTTCGAGTACCTGGCTTCGCTGGAACTCACCGAGCTGGGCCTGCCCATCCTCAACCGCTTGAGCGATGCCATCGGCTACCCCTGCAACCTGGTCGTGCGCGATGGCCGCTCCATCGTCTACGTGGCCAAGGTGACGGCGCCCACGCCCTTTGCCAGCTCGGTGACGGTGGGCACGCGGCTGCCGGCGCATGCCACGGTGCTGGGCCGCGTGCTGCTGGAAGACCTGACGCTGCCGGAGCTGCGCGCCATGTACCCGGAAGACCGGCTGGAGAACTTCTCGCCCAGCACGCCGCGCACGGTGATCGAGCTGTTCAACATGGTGCAGGCCGACCGCGAGCGCGGCTACGTGCAGGGCGAGGGCTTCTTCGAATCGAACATCTCCACCATCGCCGCGCCGGTGCGCGACCACAGCGGCCGCGTGGTGGCCGCGCTGGGCGCCACCATCACCTCGGCCCACATCGATGGCAGCCGCATGGACGACATGGTGCGCCGCGTGCGTGACGCGGCCGGTGAGCTGTCGGCTCTTTTGAACTACGCGCCGGCCTCGGCCCAGCGCAACGTGGTGCCGCTGCGATGAACAGCAACTTCTTCGCCCCCGACGCGCTGGCGGGCCGTGTGGCCGTGGTCACCGGCGGATCGTCCGGCATCGGCCTGGCCACGGTCGAGCTGCTGCTGTCCTGCGGCGCCGCGGTGGCGCTGTGCGGCCGCGACGCCCAGCGGCTGGACAGCGCCGTGGCCGGCCTGCGTGAAAAGCATCCGCAGGCACGGCTCTTCGCGCAGCCCTGCGACGTGCTGGACAAGGCCGCGGTGCAGGCCTTCGCCGACGCCAGCCAGGCCGCGCTGGGCCCGGCCTCGATGCTGATCAACAACGCGGGCCAGGGCCGCGTGTCCACCTTCGCCGACACCACCGACGAAGCCTGGACGCAGGAGCTGCAGCTCAAGTTCTTCTCGGTGATCCACCCCACGCGCGCCTTCCTGCCGCAACTGGTGCAGCAGCGCCAGGCGCTGGGCGATGCCTCGGTCACCTGCGCCAATTCGCTGCTGGCGCGCCAGCCCGAGCCGCACATGGTGGCCACCTCGGCCGCCCGCGCCGGCCTGTTGAACCTGGTGCGCTCGATGGCCACCGAGTTCGCGCCGCAGGGCGTGCGCGTCAACGGCATCCTGATCGGGCTGGTGGAGTCGGGCCAATGGCGCCGCCGCTTCGAGGCGCGCGAAGACCCATCGCAGGACTGGGCCGCCTGGAGCGCCCAGCTCGCCAAGACCAAGCACATTCCCCTGGGCCGCCTGGGCCTGCCCGCGGAAGCCGCGCGCGCCCTGGTGTTCCTCGCATCCCCGCTGGCCTCCTACACCACCGGTGGCCACATCGACATCTCCGGAGGCCATTCGCGCCATGCCTGAAACCAACACCCCCGTGACCGTCGGCGCCGTCGTCGCGGCCTTCCTCGAGCAGTGCGGCGTCAAGACGGCCTTCGGCGTCATCTCGATCCACAACATGCCCATCCTCGATGCCTTCGCGCAGCGGGGCGCGGTGCGCTTCGTGCCCGCGCGGGGCGAGGCCGGCGCCGGCAACATGGCCGATGCCTATGCCCGCTCCACCGCCAGCCTGGGCGTGTGCCTCACCAGCACCGGCCCGGCCGCCGGCAACATCGCCGGCAGCCTGGTGGAAGCGCTCACCGCCGGCTCGCCGCTGCTGCACATCACCGGCCAGATCGAGACGCCCTACCTGGACAAGGGCATGTCGTACATCCATGAGGCGCCCGACCAGCTGACGATGCTGAAGGCGGTGAGCAAGGCCGCTTTCCGCGTGCGCAGCGTGGAGACGGCGCTGGGCACGCTGAAGCAGGCGGTGCAGTGCGCGCTGACCGCGCCCACGGGCCCGGTGAGCATCGAGATCCCCATCGACATCCAGTCGGCGCTGGTCGCCATGCCGGCCGACCTGAGCCCGCTGCCGGTGGCCACCGCGGTGCCCAGCGAAGCCGCGCTCGATGCGCTGGCCGACAAGCTGGCCTCGGCACGCCGGCCCATGCTGTGGCTGGGCGGCGGGGCGCGCCATGCCGGCGCGGCCGTCAAGCGGCTGCAGGCGCTGGGCTTCGGCGTGGTCACCACCGTGCAGGGCCGCGGCATCGTGGCCGAGGACGATGCCGGCTCGCTGGGCGCCTACAACATCCACAAGCCGGTGGAAGCCTTCTACCAAACCTGCGACGCGATGCTGGTGGTGGGCTCGCGCCTGCGCGGCAACGAGACGCTGAAGTACGAACTCCAGCTGCCGCGCCCGCTGTACCGCGCCGACGCCGACCCCGCCGCCGAAGGCCGCTGCTACGCCAGCGATGCCTTCGTGTGCGGCGACAGCAGGCTCGTTCTGCAGGGCCTGGCCGACCGGCTGGAGGCCCGCGGCTTCCGCGCCGATCCGGCGCTGCTGGCCGACCTGAAGGCCGTGCACGAGCGCGTGGTGGCCACGCTGCACGACGGCCTGGGCCCGTATGCGCGCCTGGTGGCCGAGCTGCAGAAGATCGCCGGCCGCCAGTTCAACTGGGTGCGCGACGTGACCGTCTCCAACAGCACCTGGGGCAACCGCGAGCTGCGCATCTTCGAGCCCAGCGCCGGCGTGCACGCCACCGGCGGCGGCATCGGACAGGGCATGCCGATGGCCATCGGCGCGGCCATCGGCGCCGAGGCCACCGGCTCCGGCCGCAAGACCTTCTGCCTGGCCGGCGACGGCGGCTTCATCCTCAACCTGGGCGAGCTGGCCACCATGGTGCAGGAGCGCTGCAACCTGGTGGTGGTGCTGATGAACGACCAGGGCTACGGCGTCATCAAGAACATCCAGGACGCGCAGTACGGCGGCCGCCGCTGCTACGTCGACCTGCACACGCCGGACTATGCGCAGCTGTGCGCCTCGCTGGCGCTGCCGCATGCGCGGGTGAGCGACCTGGCCGACCTGCCCGCGGTGCTGGCGCAGGCGGTGGACCGGCAGGGCCCCTTCCTGGTGGAGATCGACATGCTGCGCATCGGCGCCTTCAAGAGCGCCTTCGCCGGCCCGCCGACCAACACCGTGCAGCAGATCCCCGCGATCGCGAAGGCCTGAGCCATGCCGGTGCTGAACATCGCCCTCGTCGGCTGCGGCGCCATTGGCACCGCGGTGCTGGAGCTGCTGCGCGCCGATGCCGGCCTGCGGGTGGCCGCCATCGTGGTGCCGGGCTCTTCGCTGGCTGGCGCCCGTGCGGTGGCACAGCGGCTGGCACCCGGCGCCGAGGTGACCGAGGCCATGCCGTCCCAGGGTATCGAGCTGCTGCTGGAGGCCGCCGGCCATGCCGCCATCGAGCACCATGTGCTGCCGGCGCTGCGCCGCGGCGTGCCCTGCATCGTGGCCTCGGTGGGCGCGCTGTCGGCCCCCGGCCTGCCCGAGGCGCTGGAAGCCGCGGCGGCCGAGGGCGGCACCCAGGTGCAGCTGATTCCTGGCGCGATCGGCGGCATCGACGCGCTGTCCGCGGCCCGCATCGGCGGCCTGGCCCGCGTGCGCTACACCGGCCGCAAGCCGCCGCGGGCCTGGGCCGGCACGCCGGCCGAGCAGGGCCGGCAGCTGGATGCGCTGGCCGAGGCGACGGTGATCTTCGAAGGCAGCGCGCGTGAAGCCGCGCGGCTGTACCCCAAGAACGCCAACGTCGCGGCCACCGTGTCGCTGGCCGGGCTGGGCCTGGACGAGACGCAGGTGCGGCTCATCGCCGACCCCGGCGTGAGCGAGAACGTGCATACGGTGGAAGCCGAAGGTGCCTTCGGCAGCTTCGAGCTGACGATGCGCAACCAGCCGCTGGCGGCCAATCCCAAGACCTCGGCCCTGACGGTCTACAGCGCGGTGCGGGCTTTGCGCCACCGCGTGGCGCCGCTGGCTGTTTGAACCCCCACGCGTGAACTGAGCTGAGAACCGAGATGCCGCAACTGGACCTGCTGAAGATCAACGTGGCCGGCGAATGGCGCCTGGGCGGCGGCGAGGAGTACGAAAGCCTCTACCCCGCCACCGGCGAGCCCATCGCCCGCCTGCGCGCCGCCAGCCTGGCGGACGTGGACGAGGCCATCCGCGGCGCCGACCACGCCTTCCGCACCAGCGGCTGGGCGCAGAAGCTGCCGCACGAGCGCGCCGCGGTGCTGTACCGGGTGGCGCAGCTGATCCGCGAGAACGCGGAAGGCCTGGCCCAGCAGCAGCGGCTGGACAACGGCAAGCCGATCAGCGAGACGCGGGCGCTGGTGGCCAGTGCGGCCGGCACGTTCCAGTTCTTCGCCGCGGCCTGCGAGACGCTGGAAGAATCCATCACGCCCTCCCGCGGGCCCTTCGTCACGATGAGCGTGCATGAGCCGATGGGCGTGGTGGCCGCCATCACGCCGTGGAATTCGCCGATCGCCAGCGAGGCGCAGAAGCTGGCGCCGGCACTGGCCGCGGGCAACGCGGTCGTCGTCAAGCCGGCCGAGGTCACGCCGCTGATGGCGCTGGAACTGGCCCGGCTGTGCGAGCAGGCCGGCGTGCCGCGCGGCATCGTCAGCGTGCTGCCGGGCAAGGGCTCGGTGATCGGCGACGCCATCACGAAGCATCCGCTCGTCAAGCGGGTGTCCTTCACCGGCGGCACCACCACCGGCAAGCACATCGCGCACATCGCGGCCGACAAGATGATGCCGGTGTCGCTGGAGCTGGGCGGCAAGTCGCCCACCATGGTGCTGGAAGACGCCGACCTCGACCATGCGGTCAACGGCGTGCTGTACGGCATCTTCAGCAGCTCGGGCGAGTCGTGCATCGCGGGCTCGCGCCTCTTCGTCGCGCAGCCGATCTACGACGAGTTCATGACCCGGCTGACCGAGCGCGCCGCCGCGCTGCGCGTGGGCGACCCGGCCGACGAGCGCACGCAGATGGGCCCGCTGATCACCGCCCGCCACCGCGAAGGCATCGAGCGCTACGTGGCGCTGGGCGTGAGCGAGGGCGGCCGCATCCGCACCGGCGGCGTGCGGCCGCACGGGCGCGCGCTGGAAGCCGGCTACTTCTACGCGCCCACCATCCTGGAAGGCCTGGGCAACCAGGCCCGCACGGCGCAGGAAGAGATCTTCGGCCCGGTGCTGGTCGCGATGCCTTTTGATACCGAAGAACGCTTGATCGAGCAGGCCAACGACAGCATCTATGCGCTGGCGGCCGGCGTGTGGAGCCGCGACTTCAAGCGGGCCTGGCGCCTGGGCCGGGCGGTGCAGGCCGGCACCGTCTGGGTCAACACCTACAAGCAGTTCTCGATCTCCACGCCCTTCGGCGGCTGGCGCGACAGTGGCCTGGGCCGCGAGAAGGGCCGCGAAGGCATCTTCCAGTACATGGAGCAGAAGAGCATGTACTGGGGCACCAACGAACACCCCATCCCCTGGGCAAATTGAGCCCCGGCGGCCAGAAGGAATCCGCAATGAGCGTTCTCGGAATCGACCAGATCACCTACGTGGCAGACGACCTGCCCACCTGCAAGCGCTTCTTCGCCGACTGGGGCCTGGCGCTGGCCAGCGAGTCGGCCGATGCGCTGGTGTTCGAGAGCCTGAACGGCTGCCGCGTGGTGGTGGCCCGGCTGGGCCTGCCCGGCCTGCCGCCTGGCCCGGAAGACGGTCCGACGCTGTGCGAGGTGGTGTGGGGCGTGGAGAGCGACGCCGACCTCGGCCGCTATGCCGCGGCCATCGCCGACCAGCCCGGCTTCGTCGACACGCAGGCCGACGGCGCCCGCCGCATCGGCTGCACCGACCCCAACGGCGTGGCCGTGCGCCTGCAGCGCACCCGCAAGCATGCGGTGCAGATCGAGTGCGGCCCCAGCAACACCTGGAACGACAAGCTGCGCGTCAACCAGCCCAGCCCGATCTACGACCGCGCCACGCCGATCGAGGTGGGGCATGTGGTGTTCTTCGCTTCCGACGTGAATGCCACCAGCGCCTTCTACCGCGACAAGCTGGGCTTCGTCGCTTCGGACAGCTACCCCAACCGCGGCGCCTTCCTGCGCTGCGCGCCGGAGGGTGGGCATCACGACATCTTCCTGCTGCAGCTGCCCTCGGGCAAGCGCGGGCTGAACCACGTCGCCTTCACCGTGCGCGACATCCACGAGGTGTTCGGCGGCGGCCTGCACTTCTCGCGCTGCGGCTGGGAAACCCAGCTCGGCCCGGGCCGGCACCCGATCTCGTCGGCCTATTTCTGGTACTTCAAGAACCCGGCCGGCGGCCTGATCGAGTACTACGCCGACGAGGACCAGCTCACCGGCGACTGGCAGCCGCGCGAGTTCGAGCCGGGCCCCACGGTGTTCGCCGAATGGGCGGTGGATGGCGGCCTGGATGGCCACACCCGCCGGCAGAAGAACGCCGATGCGCCCCAGGGCAAGTTCCTGACGGAGAAGAAGTGAGCCGCATGAACATGCTCCGCCGCGCGCTGTTGGGCGTCGGCCTCGCGCTGGCCCTGCCGCTGGCCGCGCAGGCGCAGTCGCCCGCCGAGAAG
>OFDN01001581.1_pt1 | contig 14497 bp, 12 predicted proteins | sample 1520971 | NCBI WGS metagenome assembly OFDN01 (sample SAMEA94257418, study PRJEB24077) | hot springs metagenome | biome: Aquatic biome; feature: Geographical feature; material: Water | place: India | collected 2012-06-12 | depth 5 m
GGTCTACGGCGAGCCGCCGTCGCAGACGATGCGGCGGGCGGGGGGGTGAGGAAGGCTCCTCATTGGCGTTCGGATCGCGCCATGGCGTCGACGACGTGGCCCATGGCCAGCTTCATGTCGTTGAAGACCGTGCCCGGCGACACCCCCAGATGGCCGGCGATGCGGGCATAGGACCAGCCTTCGACGCGGTTCAGGATCCACACGCGCCGGGCCCGCTCGGGCAACCCCGCCAGGGCTGCGCGGAACAGCTCCAGGCGCTCGCGCTGCAAAAGGTGCTCCTCGGCCGACGGGTCGTCCGACGGCACCGTCAGGGCGACCGGCCCGTCGGCACCCGCCACCTCGAACCGGTCCTGGGTGCGGCGGCGGCGGACATGGTCGAGCGCCAGATTGTGGACGGTGCGGTGCAGGAAGCCGAGCACGTTGTCGATCGGTCCGCGCTCCGCCGCGCTCTTGGTGCGCAGGTAGCTCTCCTGTATCACATCCTCCGCCGCCTGCGGATCGCGCAGGATCCGCAGCGCCAGCCCGAGAAGCAGCCGGCGGTGGTCGAGGTAGATCGCGTCCAGGTGCGGCGGCATGCGGCTCAGGCGGTGGGCGGTTGGGGTGCTGCCGGAACGCCGCGGGAGGGCCGCTCGCGGCCAGGCCGATGGCGGGTCCGCTCCGCCGATCGTTCCGCCACCCGCAGCCTCCGTTGGTCATCCCATGGTCGCAAATGACTATTATTCGCACTTGCTTCTGTCAAGGGGGGTATGCGGCCGTCGATTGGTGTCCCACGAGCGCTGGAACGTCTAATCTGGTAGCAGACCCCAGGGTGGAACGGCGGATGGCCGCAGTGGAACAGAATCGGACGGACGGGGCTTCGGAGGCGGCGGGCGCGGCGGCGGCGCTCGACGACGAGGCCATCGGGTGGTTCGTGGCGCTCCAGGATCCGGGTGCCGACCCCGCGACCCGCGCCGGCTACGAGTCGTGGCGCCGCCGCGATGCCCGCCACGCGGCGGCCTTCGACCGCATCGTCGCGGTGGCCGGGCTTCCCGAGTTGCAGGCGGCCACCCTGGCCGCGGCAGGTCATGCCGCCGACGCCCGGCACCCGCAAGGGCATCACGGGGGGCGGCATCACGGGGGGCGGCATCAGGGGGGGCGTCGCCGGATGCGCCCGGTGTGGGGCGGGGCCTTGGCCGCGGCGCTGCTGCTGCTCGTCGCCGGCGCCCATCTCGTCCCCGAGCTGCGCCTGCGCTGGCTGGCGGACCACCGCACGGCGACCGGCGGCCGGCTGGAGCTGTCGCTGCCCGACGGTTCGCGGATGACGCTCGATTCCGCCTCGGCGGTGGCCCTCGATTTCCAGGACGAGCGGCGCCTGGTGAGGCTGCTGGCCGGTCAGGCCTACTTCGACGTGCGGCGCGATCCGGCCCGGCCGTTCCAGGTGGCGGGCGGCTACAGCATCGTCGAGGTGACGGGCACCGGCTTCGCGGTGCGCGGCGATCCCGGTTCGGATTCGGTGGTGCTCGACCATGGGCGGGTCATCGTGACCGGCCGCGGCACCGGTGGTCCGCCGGTCGAGCTGGTTCCGGGTGAACAGCTGACCGCCGGGCCGCAAGGCCTGTCCCCGGCGATGCGGGCCGATCCGGCGGAGGCGCTGGCGTGGCGGGAGGGGCGCATCGTCTTCCACGACCAGCCCTTCTCGGCGGTGGTGGACACGCTGCGGCGCTACCAGCCGGGTCTGATCCTCGTGCTCGACGACGCGCTCGGGCGGGTGCCGGTCAGCGGCAACTACCGGCTCGACGACCCGGTGGCCGTGCTGCGCGCCGTGGCGGGGATCGTCGGTGCGCGGGTCAGGGTGCTTCCCTGGCTGGTCGTGGTGTCCGGGTGAACCGACTTTTTTTGTGATGGCCGGCCTACCGGTGCGTCTGGCGAACAGGGGGAGGCGGCACCCGACGGTGGTCGCCCCCCCCTTCGCCAGCACGAAACGGGGGTTCACGGGAATGCGTGGTCGGTTGGGTGGTTTGTCCCTGGGGGCAGGGCGTAAGCGGGGCGTGGTCGCTCTTCATCGGGCAGCGGGGAATCGGACAGCGGGGCATCTGGCCTTGGGGCATCTGGCCTTGGGATTGATGGCGTCCGGCCTGTTCGCCGGCACCCTGGGCTGGGCCGCGCCGGCCGCGGCCCAGGGCGCGGCGGCGACGGATCCGGCGACGCGGGGCTTCGCGATCCCGGCGCAGCCACTGGCCGCGGCGCTCGATGCCTTCGCGCGCCAGACCTCCTGGCAGATCGGCTATCCCGGCGGGCTGGCGGCGGGCCGCAACGCGCGCGCGGTCTCCGGCACCATGACCCCGGCGCAGGCGCTCGACGCGCTGCTCGCCGGGACCGGCCTGGCGCCGCGGATGACCGGCCCCGGCACCGCCGTGCTGGTGGAGGTGGCCCCGGCCGCTTCCAGCGGCCCGGACGAGGCCCTGCTGCTGGCCCCGGTGTCGGTCTCCGCCGCCACGCTCGGCTGGCAGGGTGTCGCCACCACCGCCATCACTGCGGCCGAGCTGGAGCGCAAGAACCCCACCGACATCCGCGATGTCTTCTCCGGCGAGCCCGGCATCCGCGTCGGCAGCTCGCTGCCCATGTCGCAGAAGGTCTATGTCAACGGCGTGGAGGAGACCAACCTCGCCGTCACCATCGACGGCAGCCGCCAGACCAACCGGGTGTTCCACCACAACGGCACCACCCTGATCGACCCCAGTTTCCTGAGGGCGGTGCGGGTGGACGCCGGGGTGGCGCCGGCCGACGCCGGACCCGGCGCGCTGGCCGGTGCCATCGCCTACGAGACCAAGGACGCCCGCGACTTCCTGGCGACCGACGGTGTCGGGGCGTTCGTCAAATCGGTCTACGACGCCAACGCCGCCAGCCTGACCAGCCACCTGTCGGGCTACGGCCGGCACGAGGCGGTGGACGGCCTCGTCTATCTGACCTACGGCAAGGGCGGGGAGTTCTCCGACGGCAACGGCGACACCGTCCAGGGCACCAAGGTCGATCTGGTGAGCGGGCTGGTCAAGGGCGCCGTCGAGTTCGCCGGGGGCAACCGTCTCCAGGCCAGCTACGAGCGGGTGCGCGATGACGCCCCGCGGCCCTTCCGCGCCAACGTCGGCTCCATCAGCGGCCGCCCGGCCTGGGAGCCGCGGGTGCGCGACTACACGCTCGACCGGCAGAACGCGGTTCTTTCCTATTCGGTGACCGCGCCGACCGCGCTGTGGAACCCGAAGATCGTGCTGGCCCATGGCCGCACCGAGGTGGAGACGCCGATCTACCTGCGCCCGGTGGCGCCCAGCACCACCGCCGGCCGGATGCCGGGCCGCGGCGAGGTGCGCTCGCTCAATGGAAAGGCGGAGAACACCTTCTCCTTCCCGCTGGGCACGCTGACCGCCGGCACCGATTTCTACCGGGACGAAGCGAGTTACGACGACCCGACCTACGAGGCGACCGAGCGCGCCCGCAACAACGGCCTCTACCTCCAGACGCGCCTGGAGCCGGTCGAGGGGTTGCGCCTGTCGGCGGGCGTGCGCGGCGACCGCCAGACCTTCGAGGGCACCACCGGGGAGGAGTGGACCCACAGCGGCGTCAGCTACAACGCGTCGGGGGAGATCGACCTGGTGCCCCGCTTCCTGACCGCCAAGGCCGGCTTCTCGCGCGGATGGGCCGGGATTCCGCTGGCCGAGACCTTCATCATGAACAGCGCCTGGCGCTACGGCGACGGCCCCGATCCGGTGACGTCGGAGAACAGCACGCTGGGGCTGGAGGCCCGCTACGAAGGCTTCACCGTGGAAGGGCGCGTGTTCCAGACCCGCCTCTACGACGCCCGCGCCGCCCGCTTCGCCGCCGCCAGCGCCACCCTGGCCCACGACGTGAAGTCCAAGGGCTTCGAGGTGGGGGTCGGCTATGTCTGGCAGGACGGTTTCGTCCGGGCCAAATACGCCGACATCGACGTGACCATCGACGGCCAGCCGGCGGACTCCGACACCGGCACCTATCTGGCGACGCCGATGGGGCGCATCCTGACGCTGGGGGGCGGTCACACCATCCGCGCCTGGAACCTGACGGTCGGCGCCGACCTGGAGATCGTCGCCGACTACGACAAGGTGCCGGCCGGCCAGCAGCCGCTGCGCGGCTACGAGGTGGTGAACGCCTATGTCGAATACCGACCGACGCTGTGGGAGGGGCTGACCCTGCGGGCGGACCTGCGCAACCTGTTCGACGAGACCTACGCCGACCGCGCCACCTACGGCCAGGAGTTCGGCACGGTCACGCCGCTGTACCAGCCCGGCCGCACGCTGCTGCTCACCGCGTCGGCCCGCTTCTGAGGGCGGTGCCGCCTCCCCGTCCGCCGAACGTGGCGGGCGGGGGGCGGCACCGGCATCATCCCGCCGCCTTCTTCAGCTCGATCCGGCGCCGGTGCAGGACCGGCTCGGTGTAGCCGTTCGGCTGCTCGCGGCCCTTGAAAACGAGGTCGCAGGCGGCCTGGAAGGCGATGGAGCTGTCGAAGTCCGGCGCCATCGGGCGGTAGAGCGGGTCGCCGGCGTTCTGGCGGTCCACCACGGCGGCCATGCGCTTCATGGTCTCCGTCACCTGCTCGGGCGTGCACACGCCGTGGCGCAGCCAGTTGGCGATGTGCTGGCTGCTGATGCGCAGGGTGGCGCGGTCCTCCATCAGGCCGACGTTGTTGATGTCGGGCACCTTGGAGCAGCCCACACCCTGGTCGATCCAGCGCACGACGTAGCCGAGGATGCCCTGGGCGTTGTTGTCCAGCTCCTGCTGGATCTCCTCGGGCGACCAGTTCGGGCGGTCGGCCAGCGGGATGGTGAGGATGCTGTCCAGGCTGGCGCGGGTGCGGGACTTCAGCTCCTCCTGCCGGGCGGCGACGTCCACCTTGTGGTAATGCAGCGCGTGCAGGGTGGCGGCGGTGGGCGACGGGACCCAGGCGGTGTTGGCGCCGGCCATCGGGTGGCCGATCTTCACCGCCAGCATCTCCGCCATGCGGTCGGGCATGGCCCACATGCCCTTGCCGATCTGCGCCCGGCCCTTCAGCCCGCAGAGCAGGCCGGTGTCGACGTTCCAGTCCTCATAGGCCTTGATCCAGGCGGCGGCCTTCATGTCGCCCTTGCGGATCATCGGCCCGGCCTCCATGGCCGTGTGGATCTCGTCGCCGGTGCGGTCGAGGAAGCCGGTGTTGATGAAGGCCACGCGGTTCTTCGCCGCGCGGATGCACTCCATCAGGTTCACCGTGGTGCGGCGCTCCTCGTCCATGATGCCGAGCTTGACGGTGTAGCGATTGAGGCCCAGCGCCTCCTCCACCCGGCCGAACAGCTCGTCGGCGAAGGCGACCTCGTCCGGCCCGTGCATCTTCGGCTTCACGATGTAGACGGAGCCGGCGCGGCTGTTGCGGAAGCTGCCGGCGCCCTTCAGGTCGTGGATGGCGATCAGCACGGTGAAGACGGCGTCCAGGATGCCTTCCGGCGCCTCGCTGCCGTCCTTCAGCTTGACCGCGTCGTTGGTCATCAGGTGGCCGACGTTGCGCACCAGCATCAGGCTGCGGCCGTGCAGCGTCAGGCTGCCGCCGTCGGGTGCCGTGTAGGTGCGGTCGGGGTTGAGCGTGCGCTCGACCGTCTTGCCGCCCTTGTCGAAGGACGCGGTCAGCGTGCCCTTCATCAGGCCCAGCCAGTTGCGGTAGACGACGACCTTGTCCTCCGCGTCCACGGCGGCGACCGAATCCTCGCAGTCCATGATGGTGGTCAGCGCCGATTCGATCACCACGTCGGCGACGCCGGCCTTGTCGTCCTTGCCGATGAAGTGGCCGCGGTCGATGCGGATCTCGGCGTGCAGGCCGTTGTTGACCAGCAGCACGACGGACGGCGACGCTGCGTCGCCCTGGTAGCCGGCGAAGCGGGCGGGGTCCTTCAGGCCGGTGGTCTTCCCGCCGTCCAGCGTCACCACCAGCGCGCCGCCCGCGACCGCGTAGCCGGTGGCGTCGGCGTGCGAGCCGTCGGCCAGCGGGGCGGCCTCGTCCAGGAACTTGCGGGCGTAGGCGATGACCTGGGCGCCGCGGGCGGGGTCGTAGCCCTTGACGGCCGTGTCGGAGGGCGGGATGGCGTCGGTGCCGTACAGCGCGTCGTACAGGCTGCCCCAGCGGGCGTTGGCCGCGTTCAGCGCGTAGCGCGCGTTCATCACGGGAACCACGAGCTGCGGCCCGGCGACGGTGGAGAATTCCGGATCGACGTTGGCGGTCTCGGCCGTGAAGGGCGCGCCCTCCGGCAGCAGATAGCCGATCTCCGTCAGGAAGGCCTTGTAGCCCTCGAAATCGGCGGGCTTGCCGCGGCGCTCCTGGTACCAGCCGTCGATCTTCGCCTGGAACTCGTCGCGCTTGGCCAGCAGCGCGCGGTTGCGCGGGGTCAGGTCATGCAGGATCTGGTCGAGCGCCGACCACAGGGCCGCCGCATCGACCCCGGTGCCCGGCAGCGCCTCGGTCTCGATGAAGGCGCGCAGTTCCGCCGCGATGTGCAGGTTGCCGACCTGGGTCCACTCACTCATTCCGTCCTCCCGATGTGCCTTGCGCAGGCTGCCCGCTGTGCTTCGCGTGTGCAGCGTCCGTTCCGTAGGCCGTATTTGTAGCGCCTGATCCACGTCCGTCCAGTGCGACGGCGTGTCCGGGGGCGGAAAAATGAGCCTATCCGTCTCACCCTGTACTAGTTTGCCCGCGGACCGGATGGTCCGAAGCAAGAAAGGGAGTACGGAGAATGCGGAACAAGCCTGCCCTGACCCTCGCGGATGCGAAAAGGGTCGCGGCCGCGGCGGAAGCCGAAGCGGCGAAGAACGGCTGGAACGTGGTGATCGCCATCCTCGACGACGGCGCCAACCTGCTCTACCTCCAGCGCATGGACGGGACCCAGATCGGCTCCATCCTCGTGGCGCAGGAGAAGGGCCGCACCGCGGTGAGCTTCAAGCGCCCCAGCAAGGCGTTCGAGGATGTGGTGGTCGGCGGCCGCCAGGTGATGCTCGCCATGCCCGGCGCCACCCCCATCGAGGGCGGCCTGCCGCTGGTCTACGAGGGCGAGATCGTCGGCGCCATCGGCATCTCCGGCGTGCAGTCCTCCCAGGACGGCATCATCGCCAAGGCCGGGGCCGACGCGCTGGCGGGCTGAGCGGACGCCGAGGGGGCGCGGCGGCGACCGCCCGCCGCGCCCCGTCGCGCCCCCCTCACGATGATGCGGACAGGACGATCTTGCCCTGGAGGCTGCCGCGTCCGGCCCGCTCGTGCGCCCACGCAGCCTCGGCGAGCGGGAAGACGCTGTCGATGACGACGCGGACGGTGCCGTCGGCGAGCAGGCGGGCGGCCTCGGCCAACTGGGCGCCGTTGGACCGGACCTGCGTCGTCGATACGGTGACACCGGCCGCCGCCGCCTCGTCCTGGCCGGTGAAGCCCAGCGGGTAGACCGGGAACAGGGCGCCGCCCCGCTTCAGGCTGCGCAGGAAACGCCCGGTCTCCGGCCCGCCCACCGTGTCGAGCACGAGATCCACATCGCGCACCACCTCCGCCGCCGCGGTGCGGGTGTAGTCGATGAAGCGGTCGACGCCGAGGTCGCGCAGCAGCCCCTCGTGCCGGCCGGACGCCACGGCGATCACGCGGGCCCCCTTCCACCGCGCCAGTTGCACCGCCAGATGCCCGACGCCCCCGCCGGCGCCGTTGACGAGCACCGTCCGGCCGTCAAGCGGCACCGGCGCGTGCGGGAAGGGCTGGAACGGGTTCGGCGCGTCGGGACCGGGATCGATCAGGAACTGCCAGGCGGTCAGCAGCGACATCGGGGCACCGGCGGCGTGCACGTGGTCGATCCCCGCCGGCTTCCGCGCCAATTCGCTCACCGGCACGGTGACGTACTCGGCATAGGCCCCGCCGCCCCGCGTGGCGTGCTCGGGAAAGCGCACCATGGCGTAGACCTCGTCGCCGACGCGGACATCCGTCACGTCGTCGGCGACCGCCGCGACGACGCCGGACACGTCCGACCCGAGGATCAGCGGGAAATCGGGGGTCGGCTGCCACTCCGGCGGCAGCGACCGGTAGCCGTCGCGCAGATACCAGTCCGGCGGGTTGACGCCCGCCGCATGCACCCGCACCAGCACCTCGCCGGCGGCCGGAACGGGGCGTGGCGCCTCCTCCCACCCTAGAACCTCGGGGCCGCCGAAGCGGTGCAGGCGGATCGCGTTCATCGTGTCGCTCATGGGTCCCTCCGTCGGACATCGCGGTCCGGGGAGAGATGGCGGCCATCGCGGACGTTGATAATCTCGGCGCAGTTCGCTTCAGTTGTTCTATGATGGAACAGATCACGCTGGAACGGCTGACCGGGCTGATCGCCTTCGCCCGCGTCGCCTCGACGGGCAGCTTCACCGCCGCCGCCCGCTCGCTGTCGCTCTCGCCCTCGGCGGTGAGCAAGAGCGTGCAGCGGCTGGAGCGCACGCTCGGCGTGACGCTGATCACCCGCAACACCCGCTCCCTGGCGCTGACGCCGGAGGGGCGCGAGCTGCACGAGCGGGCGCTGCGGCTGCTGCGCGAGGCGGAGGCGATCGGGCAGATGGCGATGACCGCGCGGGCGGAGCCGTCGGGCACGCTGCGGATCGCCGCCTCGCTGCCCATCGGCATCCACCTGATCGCGCCGGCCCTGCCGGCTTTCCGGGCGCTCCACCCGCGTGTGTCCATCGACCTGCGGCTGAACGACCGCTTCGTCGACCTCGTGGAGGAGGGGATCGACCTCGCAGTGCGGATCGGCGATCCGGCGGATTCGCGGCTGCTGTCGCGGCGGCTGGCGCCGCACCGTTTCGGCTGCGTCGCCGCCCCGGCCTATCTGGCGGCGCGGGGAACACCCTCGCATCCCGACGGGCTGGCGGCGCACGACACGGTGAACCTGCGCTACCAGAGCAGCGGCCAGCTGCTGCGCTGGCCCTTCCGCGTCGGCGACCGCGAGATCGAGATCCTGCCCCCCTCCGCCATCGTCATGGACGCCAGCGAGCCGCTGATGGCGGCGCTGGTCGCCGGCGGCGGCATCGGCATCGCCGCGGATTTCGTGGCGGCCCCCTATCTGGCCAGCGGCGCGCTGGTGCCGGTGCTGGCGGACTTCGCGGTCGACCGGCACAACGTCACCGCCGTCTGGCCCGACAGCCGCCGCGCCAACCCCGCCCTGCGGGCCTTCCTGGCGCATCTGCAGAGCGTGCTGTCGGTTCAGTAGAGCTCGTTCCGAACGGCCTCGTGGTGCTGCGCATCGACCGCCTCGGCCTCATCGGGCGAGCCGCCCATCAGGACCGGTTTCATCAGGCCGATCGACGGAACGCGGGTGTGGTCGAGGCGCGAGCCCTGGCCCACCCGGTCGGACGGAGCGGTCGTCGGCGATGGCGCCCCCATGATGGACAGGCCGGCCCGCCCGCCGTTACACTTGGACCGCCATTCAGCCAGTGGGGACCGGCCATGCCCGACGGTCACGTGAACGCGACGGACGCCGTCCGGAACTTTCCGGAGCTGCTGCGCGATGTCGAGAACGGTGCGACGGTGACGATCACCAAGGACGGGCGTCCTGTCGCCGTGCTCGCGCCGACTCCGCCGGCGGCTACGGTTGCGGATGCCGGCGACCGCGCACGCATGCGCGCCATGCTCGAACGGGGCCTCCCGCTCGGCTTCACCGGCGGCGTGGACCGCGACGAGGCGCACCGGCGCGGCAAAGTTACCCCTCTCTCGCCTCCGGCGGGGGTGGGAGGGGCCCGGCCGAAGGCTGGGAGGGTGGGGGCTGTGTCTTCCAAGAATCCGACGTCCCTGCTTTGCAACGAAGGGGCGCGGGATTCTTCGAGGACCTAGCCCCCACCCGGCGCCTGCCGGCGCCACGGTTGCTCGCAAGTCTCGCGACCGCACGACGCCTACGGCCGCCTTCGGCGCCCGTCCGGCTGCGCCGTCGGCTTCGCGCCTCCCCCGCGGGGGGCGAGGGAGGGTCGGTCACGCGGCATCGCCCCCATCCCGTTGACACCCTTCGTCCGCACCACCTATTGTCGGCGCCCAATACGGATGGCGCCCGAAAAACGCGAGCGGTCAGGGGGGGATGCGGCCCGCCGGGCGGCGCGGGGTGCCGCACAACGGGAGGGAACCCCATGTCGTCACGCCTCGTCGCGGCAGCGCTCGCCGCCTTCACCCTGGCCGCCGCTGGTCCGGCGCTCGCGCAGACGCGGGTGACGCTGAAGTCGGCCACCTCGTCCTCCTCCTACTACGTCATGGTCGTGCAGATCGGCGAGGCGCTGAAGGAGGCGTCGGGCGGTACCATCCAGGCGACCATCGAGGAGAGCCAGGGCTCGGTGCAGAACGTCAAGGAATCGGCGCGCCGGCCGGGCAACTTCATCTTCACCACCCCGCCGAACCTGCTGGCCGACGCGCGCGCCGGCAAGAAGCCGTTCGAGGGGGAGAAGGGCTACGACCGCGTGCGCACGCTGTTCGTCATGCCCTTCGTGACCGTGCATTTCGTGGTGCGCGAGGACGCCGGCATCACCGACCTCGCCCAGCTCGCCGGCAAGGACTTCATCGGCGGCGGCAAGGGCACCTTCTGCGAGGGCCGCACCAAGGCGATCCTGAAGGCGCTCGACCTCGACACCAAGGTCAACATGGTCGATGTCGAGCTGGCCTCGGCCGACAACGCGGTGCGCAACCGCAAGGTCGTGGGCTACACGAGCTGCTCGTCGCACCCCACCCCCGGCATCACCGAGCTGGCGACCGGCACCCCCATCCGCATCCTGCCGCTGACGCCGGACCAGTTGAAGACCGTGCTGTCGCTCGACCCCGCCTCGGGCCCGGTCACCATCGCCAAGGGCACCTACAAGGGTGTGGACACCGACGTGCAGACGGTCGGCGTGCCGGTCGGCGGCTTCACCACCGACGCCATGGACGACGAGACCGCCTACACCATCACCAAGACCTTCTGGACCAAGCGGGCGGCGATGGCCGACAAGAACCCGTGGTGGAAGGGCATCGAGCCGTCGCAGGTCAACCTGATGGGCACCAAGCTGCACCCCGGCGCGCTCCGCTACTACAAGGAAGCCGGCGTCGCCATCGACGCGGCGGTGCAGTGAGCGGCGCTCGGGAATGACCGAAGCCACGGCCGGCGCGGCCGCCCTGCCCGAACGGGCCAGCCTGCGGCACGCCGGGCTGGTGCTGGCCGCCGCCGTCACGGTGGGGGCGCATGTCTGGCTGATCGTCTCCGGCCTGGTGCCGAACCTGATCAGCCGGCCGCTGCACCTGCTGGTGTCGCTGCCCTGGATCTTCCTGTTCGCCGCGCCGCGCGGGGCGGCCTCGAAGGTCGGGGGCTGGGTGGCCTGCGGGCTGGGGATGGCCGGCTGCCTGTACATCATGCTGAACCGCTCGGCCATCGTCGACCAGTACGGCTCGCTGGACGGCAGCCTGTTCCAGTACGGCCTCGCCGCGGTGCTGATCCTGGTGGTCCTGGAGATGGCGCGGCGCGCGGTGCAGCCGGTGCTGCCGGCGGTGGCGCTGGTGGTGCTCGCCTACGGGCTGTTCGGCGATCTCCTGCCGGGGTCGCTGGGGCATGGCGGCATGCCGGTGGATTATTTCCTCGGCAACCTTGTGCTGGCGGAGGCCGGGCTGTGGGGGATGCTGACCGGCACCTCCATCGACCTGATCGTGCCCTTCATGATCCTCGGCGCCTTCGTCTCGGCGGGCGAGGCGGGGACCGGCTTCATGGCGGTGGCCACCCAGCTCGCCGGGCGCTTCCAGGCGGGGGCGGCCAAGGTGGCGGTGCTGGGCTCGGCGCTCTACGGCACCATCTCCGGCTCGGCCTCGGCCAACGTGGCGTCGGTCGGCACCATCACCATCCCGGCGATGAAGCGCATGGGCTACCCGCCCGCCTTCGCCGCGGCGACGGAGGCGGTGGCCTCCACCGGCGGACAGATCATGCCGCCGGTGATGGGGGCCGGCGCCTTCATCATGGCGGAGCTGCTGCGCGTGCCCTACACCGACATCGCGGTGGCGGCGGTGCTGCCGGCGGTCCTGTTCTTCGCCGCCGCCTGGACCGGCATCCACTTCTTCGCCCGGCGCTACGACCTTGCCGGCATCCCGGCGTCGGAGCTGCCGGGCTGGGCCGCGGTGGCCCGCGCCGCCCCCTTCTTCCTGGCGCCGCTGGTGGTGCTGATCATCACCATGATGGTGCTCGACCACTCCCCGGCCTGGTCGGCGCTGGCGGCGACGGCGGTCACCATCGCGGCCCTCGGCCTGGACGCCGGGCTCGGCCATTCCGTGCGGCGCTGGTGGGTGCGGGCACAGGCGGGGCTGATCGACGCCGCCCGGCAGATCGCCTTCATCGCCGCCATCCTGATCTGCGCCGGCATCATCGTGGGCGTGTTCAACGCCACCGGGCTGGGGGTCAAGATCACCTCGCTGATCGTCAGCCTGTCCGGCGACCGGCTGTGGGTGGCGCTGGTGCTGACCGCCACCGCCTGTCTGGTGCTGGGGATGGAGCTGCCGACCACCGCCGCCTACCTGATCTGCATCGCGGTGGCCGGGCCGGCGCTGACCCAGCTCGGCCTGCCGGAGCTGCACGGGCACATGTTCGTGTTCTGGTACGCGCTGCTCTGCACCATCACCCCGCCGGTCTGCGGCACGGTGTTCGTGGCCGCCGGCATCGCCGGGGCGCCCTGGCTGACGGTGGCCGGCCACGCCATGCGCATCGGCATCGGCCTCTACATCATCCCGCTGGCGATGGTCGCCAACCCCGCCCTGCTGCTGCTCGGCAGCACGCCGCTGCTGGCGGTGCTGGCGGCGGTGAAGGTGATGGCCGGCACCGTGCTGGTCAGCCACGCCACCATCGGCGGCGCCCGCCACCCGCTGACCGGGGCGGCGTCGCTGGCGGCGGGGCTGGTGGTGCTGTTCGCCTTCGGGGTGGGGGCTTGAGGCGGCCCGGTCAATCCCGCCGCCCGGCAAACGCCAGCCAGAGCGTGGCCGGGAGCTGGAGGGCGACGAGGGTGAGGAACATCGCGCGATAGGCCTCCGCGGGGTAGTGGCCCAGCGCGTCGCGCGGCCACTGGTCGATCAGCACGCCCAGCAGCCATTGCATCAGGAAGGCTCCGGTGAACACCGCCAGGTTGAGCGCGGTGTTGACCCGCCCCGCCATCGCCCTGGGGAAGAGCCGGGACAGGGTGGCATAGTGCAGCGTGCCGTTCGGCGCGGTCAGCCCGTAGAGCAGCAGGGCGGCCAGCGCGAAGCCGGGGCCGGCGACGGCCATCGCCGTCTCCACCGCCATGAAGGCGACGCTGACCAGCGCGGCGAGCGCGCGCCCGTCGATGCCCCGCCGCTCCGCCCGCCCGGCCAGCGCGCCCATCAGCAGATAGCCGCCGACCACCGCCACCGCCCCCACCAGCAGATGGCCGGTGACCCCGGCGGGGTCGAGCCGGGCCACGTCGTGCAGCCAGGGCCCGAGCCACAGCCCCTGCACCGCGACGAAACCGCCGCCATGAACGAGGATCGAGTGCGGGGCGAAGCGCCAGAAGGCGGCGCTGCGGAAGACCGCGGCCACGCCGCGCCACGCGTCCGCCGCCGGTTCCACCCGCCGTTGCGCCGCGCGCTTCTCGGGTACGGTGAACCACACGATGGCGGCCACCGCCACGGTCAGCGCGGCCATCCCCAGATGCGCGGTGCGCCAGCCATGGGCCGCCACGAAGGCCAGCGCCGGCACCGTGGCCGCGATGTTGCCCAAGCCGCCGGCGGCGAAGGTCAGCGCGTTCAGAAGGGCCAGCCGGTTCGGCGGGAACCACTCCACCGCCGCCTTGAAGCCCGCCATCAGCGACACGCCGACCCCCACCCCGATCAGGAAGCGCCCGGCGACCACCCCGGTCCAGCCGTCGGCCAGGGCGAACAGCACCGCCCCGCCCACCGCCACCATCAGCAGCCCGGCCTGCACCCGCCGCGGCCCGAAGCGGTCGAGCAGCACACCGGCCGGAAGCTGGGTCAGCGCGAAGCCCAGGAAATAGGTGCTGGTCAGGAACCCCAGTTCCGCCGCCGTCAGCCCGATGTCGGCGGACAGGTAGGGTGCGATGCTGGCGTTGATGGTGCGGTAGAGGTAGGAGACCGCGTTGCCCAGCGCGAAGGGCAGCCACACCTGGGCCAGCAGGGACGCGCTCAGGGGGGCATCGCCGGCCGCGGCGTCGGGGGGCGTGGCGCGGTCCATGGCGGCGTTTCCCGTTGCGGGGTCGGTCGGCGCCACCGGTGGGCGGCGAAGGGTGGGGGCCGCATCCTACCGGCACCGGCGCCACCGGTGACCCGCGGCTTCGGCGGGGCACCCTTGCGGGGGGCGGGAGGTTTCATGGGCCGTTTGGAGACCAGTCAGGCGCATGCTCCTATCCATGACCCGTCATCCCCGCGCAGGCGGGAATCCAGAGCACGTTGCCAGTCCTTGGACCGGAGGAGTTCCTGGATCCCCGCCTGCGCGGGGATGAC
>OFDN01001583.1_pt1 | contig 14480 bp, 9 predicted proteins | sample 1520971 | NCBI WGS metagenome assembly OFDN01 (sample SAMEA94257418, study PRJEB24077) | hot springs metagenome | biome: Aquatic biome; feature: Geographical feature; material: Water | place: India | collected 2012-06-12 | depth 5 m
CAGCGGCTCTGGACCCCCGCCTGCGCGGGGGTACGGATACTAACCGCCGGCTCGCGACCGGCGGGCTCCCCGATCAATCCTCGGCGATCAGGCTGTCCTTGCGCGTATCGCGCATCCGCAGATACACGATCAGCGAAATGCCGATCATCGCGGTGACGTACCAGTAGAAGCCCTGCTCCCACCCGGCGGCCTTGAACTTCAGCGCGACCCATTCCGCCGTGCCGCCGAAGATGGTGTTGGCCAGCGCATAGGGCAGCGCGACGCCCAGCGCGCGGATATGCGCCGGGAACATCTCCGCCTTCACCACCGCGTTGATCGAGGTGTAGCCGGTGACGATGATCAGCGCCGCCATCACCAGCAGCCCGGCGGTGAACATGTCGGTCGTCCGCTCCAGCGTCGCGAAGATCGGATAGGTGAACAATACGCCGGCAATGCCGAAGGCGATCATCAGCGGCTTGCGCCCGATCCTGTCGCTCAGCGCCCCCGCCACCGGTTGCAGCAGCATGAAGATGAACAGCGTGACCGCGTTGATCTGCGTCGCCGCTTCCTTCGAGAAGCCCGAGGTGTTGACCAGGAACTTCTGCATGTAGATCGAATAGGCGTAGAAGGCGAGCGTACCGCCGGCGGTCAGCAGCATGACCAAAGCGGTTTCCTTCGGATGGTGGCGCAGCAGCGTCAGGAACCCCGACTTGGGCGCGTCGGACGCCTTGACGTTCTTGAAACTCTGCGTCTCGGCGAGGCCACGGCGCAGGCGGAAGACGACCACGGCCAGCACCGCGCCGATCACGAACGGGATGCGCCAGCCCCATTCCTCCAGCGCCGGCTTGCTCATGACGTTCTGGAGGAGCAGCAGCAGCAGGATCGCGAGCAGCTGGCCCGAGATCAGCGTGACATATTGGAACGACGAGAAGAAGCCGCGCCGATCCTTGCCGGCCATTTCCGAAAGATAGGTCGCGCTGGCGCCATATTCGCCGCCGACCGACAGGCCCTGCATCAGCCGCGCGAGCACCAGCAGCGCGGGCGCCGCGACGCCGATGGTTTCATAGCCCGGCGTCAACGCGATGATCAGCGACCCCGCACACATCAGCGTCACCGACAGCGTCAGCCCCGACTTGCGGCCGTGCCGGTCGGAATAGACGCCCATGACCCACGCGCCGATCGGCCGCATGACGAACCCGACCGCGAACACCGCCGCCGTGCTCAGCAGCTGGGCGGTCTGGTCGGTGCCGGGAAAGAAATGCGGGGCGAAATACAGGGTGAAGGCGGCATAGACATACCAGTCGAACCATTCGACCAGATTGCCGGTCGACCCGCCGATGATCGATTTCAGGCGCGCATTGGTCGATGTCGTCGCGTCCTGCGCGAGATGCGGCGTGGGTGGGGTCGCCATATCGTCTCCCATTATCCTGTGATGATGCCGTCAAGGGGATCGATCACGCGATAGCGGTGCCGCGCGCGGCGTACCAGCGTCGATCCGGATGAGCGACGCGACGTCGGGAACAGGCGGTTTTCGAAAACGGGGCAGCGACGCCGACGGGGAACCCCGTCGCGGCCAATGCAAGCGCGGTATCGTCGCAACGCCACTGGCGCGCCCGACATAACGAAGGTGGGCACTCAGATCATTGGGAAATTGTGGTGCCAAAGGCGACTTAACGGTGTTTCTACCGGATATCGTTCGATGGCGACCTAATGATCACACATTGAAATACATTGCTGTGTTCCGAATCCAAGATGGCCGATTTTGGGACAAAGCCGTCATTCCTGGCACATCGGCCGAAGGGCAGCTTGTCGGCTGATACCGGTTATTCGTGGATCCGCTTGAGCCCCTTCTCTCAGGTCCGGCCTGATGTTGCACAATCCGATTAGCTGGCGTTCAATTTTCGATGGCGTCGTTTGCCGATCATTCACAACGTCAGCAATCGATAGCCAACAGCATAGGAGCCGAGTGCGTGTCCCATCAGATTTGCTCATCGCATCCAAAGCGGCCACAAGCAGACGCTGCAAAAACCGATTCTGATGCGGACGAGAGGCATGGGGGCCGCTTGCCGCATCGAACGCGCGGTAAATGACTGGTTTCGAGGCGATGCTGACAACAGAAAGTAAGATTGAGAGCGACTTGATCGCCAAGTTGATCGAACTCAAATATGAATATCGCGAAGACATCCGGGACCGCTTTGCCCTCGAAAGAAATTTCCGCGAAAAATTTCAGGCGTTGAATCGCGTCCAGTTGTCGGACGCAGAATTTCAACGGCTGCTGGAACAGATCGTAGCGCCCGACGTGTTTGCCGCGTCCCATACGCTGCGCGAATATGGCAGCTTCTCGCGCGATGATGGCACCCCGCTAAACTTCACTTTGGTGAACATCAAGGACTGGTGCAAGAACAGCTTTGAGGTCATCAACCAGCTTCGTATCAACACCGACAACAGCCATCACCGCTATGACGTAATTTTGCTCATCAACGGTGTGCCAGTCGTTCAGCTTGAGCTGAAAACTCTGCAAGTCAGTCCGCGACGGGCGATGCAGCAGATTGTCGAATACAAGAACGAGCCCGGCAACGGTTATGGCCGCACGCTGCTGTCGTTTATTCAGCTTTTCGTCGTCAGTAATTACAGCGACACATGGTATTTCGCTAACAATAACACCAAGCATTTCAGCTTCAATGCCGACGAACGCTTCCTGCCGATTTATCAGTATGCGTCGGAGAGCAACCGCAAGATCGTTAATCTCGACGCCTTTGCAGAGAAGTTCCTGGCAAAGTGCACGCTTGGTCAGATGATCAGCCGCTACATGGTGCGTGTCGCCAGCGAACAAAAGCTGATGGTGATGCGGCCTTACCAGATTTACGCGGTCAAGGCGTTGGTAGATTGCATCCAGCAGAATGTCGGCAATGGTTACGTTTGGCACACCACAGGCAGCGGGAAGACGCTTACATCGTTCAAAGCCTCAACGCTGCTCAAGGATAACCCCGACATTGAAAAGTGCCTGTTCGTGGTGGACCGCAAGGACCTCGACAGGCAAACGCGCGAGGAGTTCAACCGCTTTCAGGAAGGATGCGTCGAGGAAAACACCAACACCGAGACTCTGGTGCGCCGCCTGCTTTCCGAGGATTATGCCGACAAGGTGATCGTTACTACCATCCAGAAGCTGGGGCTGGCGCTCGATGGCGCCCACAAGAAGAACTACAAGGCGCGACTGGAGCCGCTCCGCAACAAGCGGATGGCCTTCATTTTTGACGAGTGCCATCGCTCCCAGTTCGGCGAGAACCACAAGGCGATCAAGGAGTTCTTCCCTCAGGCACAGCTTTTCGGCTTCACCGGAACGCCGATCTTCGAGAAGAACGCCAGCTATCAGCAGGTCGAAGGCCAAGAGGCGAGCCTGCGCACGACGGAAACGCTATTTGAGCGGAGCCTGCACGAATACACGATCACCCACGCGATTGAGGACCGCAACGTCCTTCGCTTCCACATCGACTACTACAAGCCCGGAGGGAAGCACCAGCCCAAGCCCGGTGAGGGGTTGAAGAAGGAAAAGGTCGTCGAGACCATCCTTGCCAAGCATGGGACGGCAACGGCTGACCGCAAGTTCAATGCAATTTTGGCGACCAGCTCGATCGACGATGCCATCGAGTATTTCGACAAATTCAAGGAGATGCAGGCCAAACGGCAGGCAGACGATCCCGACTTCCGTCCGCTCAACATCGCTTGCGTCTTTTCGCCGCCCGCCGAGGGCAACAAGGATGTCCAGCAGATTCAGGAGGATCTGCCACAGGAGCAGGAAGACAACAAGAAAGACCCGGACAAAAAGAAAAAGGCGCTCGTTGCGATCATTGACGCCTACAACGCGCAATATAGCACGAACCATCGGATCGGCGAGTTCGACCTCTATTATCAGGACGTACAAAAGCGCATCAAGGACCAGCAATGGCCCAACGCCGATCTGACACATGGCCAAAAAATCGACATCGTGATCGTGGTCGATATGCTACTGACCGGGTTCGATTCTAAGTTCTTGAACACGCTCTATGTGGACAAGAACCTCAAGTATCACGGGCTTATTCAGGCTTTCTCGCGCACCAATCGCGTGCTCAACGATACCAAGCCCTATGGCAATATCCTCGATTTTCGGCAGCAGCAAACCAATGTCGAAGAGGCGATTGCGCTCTTTTCCGGCGAGAAGGTCGATAAATCCAAGGAAATTTGGCTGGTCGATCCCGCACCCACCGTCATCGGTAATCTGCAAGGGGCGGTCAAAAAGCTGGGTGAGTTCATGACCTCGCAGGGGCTTTCCGCCGCGCCCGAAGACGTCCCAAATCTCAAGGGCGATGCTGCGCGTACTCAGTTTGTGACGCTGTTTAAGGATGTGCAGCGGCTCAAGACCCAACTCGACCAATACACCGACCTGAACGAGAAACAGCGCGAACAGATCAGCGCCACTGTGCCGCCGGACACGCTACAAGGGTTCCGCAGCGCCTATCTTGAGACCGCCCAGCGGCTGCGTGAGCAGCAGGTACGACAGGGCGATGACGCCGATGCAGCGGTGCAGCAGCTTGATTTCGAGTTCGTGCTCTTCGCCTCGTCGGTGATCGACTATGACTACATCATGGAGTTGATCGCGCGATCAACCCAGCCGGGACCGAGCAGGCTCAAAATGAGCCGCGAGGAACTGATCGGTCTCGTCCAAGCCGATGCAAAATTCATCGATGAGCGCGATGATATCGCCGAATACATCCGAGGGCTGGAGGCCAACAAGGCGCTCGATGAAAAGGCTATCCGGCAAGGCTATGAAAAGTTCAAGGAAACCAAGAAGGGGCAGGAACTAACCGCCATCGCCACCGCGCATGACCTTGAGCCAGCCGCGGTTCAAGCCTTCGTCGAGGAGGTGCTGCGGCGTCGGATTTTCGATGGTGAGCGGTTGAATGACCTGATGGCGCCCCTTGGGCTCGGCTGGAAAGCGCGCACGCAGAAAGAATTGGCGCTGATGGAGGACCTGTCACCGCTGCTGCACAAACTGGCTCAAGGTCGTGAGATTTCTGGTTTGAGCGCTTATGAGCAGTAAGGCGGAAACCGTGGCGGAACAGACACGCGATAACCAAGGGCTGGTGCCAAATTTGCGCTTTCCTGAGTTTCAGGATGCTGGCGAGTGGAAGCGGCGACAGCTGAGTGCTCTCTTGGAGGAGAGAAAAGAGAAAAACCGGCAGTTGAAATACGGACCTGAGCAGGTGCTGTCTGTTTCGGGTGAGCATGGTTGCGTAAATCAAATCGAGTTTATGGGCCGATCCTACGCGGGCGCAAGTGTCAAAGAGTACAATATCGTAGAGACAGGAGATATTGTTTATACCAAAAGTCCGCTCAAGGCCTGCCCAAATGGCATCATAAAAGCCAACAAAGGGGCGGCAGGTGTCGTATCTGTCCTTTATGCCGTTTACCGGCCAACTGCAGCAGCAACGACAGGGTTCATTGATTACTACTTTTCAAGTGATCACAAACTAAACACTTACCTGCAACCCTTAGTCAAGAAGGGGCCAAAAAACAGCATTTTGGTTAAGAACGCCAACGTGCTCAATGGCTACGTTGGCGCCCCGGAAGTCGCTGAACAAGAGAAAATTGCCGAGTGTCTATCGTCGCTCGATGCGTTGATCGCTGTTGAGTCTGAGAAACTCATGGTGCTTAGGGACCATAAAAAAGGCCTCATGAAACAACTCTTTCCTCGGCCAGAGAGAGTCGAGAACGGCGTTAAAATACCTGCTGAAACCACCCCCCGGTTCCGTTTTCCAGAATTTCGGAACTCAAGAGAGTGGGAGACCAAACCTATTAGAGACACATTCGATACCGCATCTGGTGGCACACCTGACCGAAAAAAGAAGGAATTCTGGGACGGTGAAATTCCGTGGATCACGACGTCACTCGTTGACGGGAACATAGTTTCAGAAGCAGCTGAATTCATTACTGCGGAGGGCCTTAAAGGCTCTTCTGCCAAGCTATTTCCGAAAAACACGGTTTTGATCGCCATGTATGGCCAAGGGAAGACACGCGGTAAGGTTGCGTTGCTAGGGATTGAGGCTGCTACCAATCAGGCATGCGCCGCCATCTTACCTAACGCGGGAATTGATCCGGCCTATGTCTTCTCAAACCTCTGCGCGCGATATGAAGAAATAAGGTCGATGAGTAACAGTGGTGGTCAAGAAAATCTTAGTCAAGAGCTAGTGGGTTCGCTTCCGTTCCCTTTTCCTCATGACGAGCAAGAGCAACACAAGATCTCCGCATGCCTTTCGTCTTTGGACTCCGTCATAACAGCGCAGAATGACAAAATTGAAGCGCTCAAATTGCACAAGTCCGGTCTGATGCAGCAACTCTTTCCGTCGCCGACAGAGGCTGTCGCGTGAAGCCGGCTACTCCCTACCCCGACCTGTCGGCTTTCGCCGTCCATTTGCGGACACTTTTTGACCCTGAGCAAGGCAACAAAAAGTGCGTCTTACTCTATGCATACAACGGCACGGGCAAGACGCGCCTGTCAATGGCGTTCAAGGATATTGGAAAGCAGGGTGTTGCCCGAGACACGCTCTATTTCAACGCCTTCACAGAAGACCTGTTTTCATGGGACAATGATCTTGAAGGCGACAGCGACCGCAAGCTGAAGCTCAACAGATCATCGCGATATTTTAGGGGGCTGGAATCACTCGAACTCGACAACCGCATCAGGCCGCTTTTGCAGCGCTATGCCGATTTCGATTTCCTCATCGATGCGCGCGAAGAAAGTGATGACTGGAATGTGCGCTTCTTCCGCACCGTCACTGTGACGGCAGAGGATGGCACCACCACCACCGAGACGCTCGACAATATCAAGGTGTCACGCGGAGAAGAAAATATCATCGTCTGGTGCTTCTTCCTTGCGATAGTCCAGTTGGCAATTGATGGTGACGAAACTTACGAATGGGTGAGGTTCATTTACATCGATGACCCCATATCCTCGCTCGACGAGCACAATGCGATCAGCGTTGCTTGTCAGATTGCTGCGATAATCAAGGGGCAAAACCGCGTGAAAGCGGTCGTCTCAACGCATCATACGCTGTTTTTCAACGCACTGTATAACGAGCTGGGCAAGAACCCAGTTAAGCTATTTCTGAGTAAGGCCGCTGATGGCAGCTACCTCGTGCGCGACACGACGGACACACCTACCTTTTACCATGTCGCCAATCTGGTTGAGATGAAGAAGGCCGCTGATAGCGGCATCATCTACACCCATCATTTTAACCTATTGCGCTCGCTTCTGGAGAAGGCCGCAAGCTTTCATGGTCTGCCCGGTTGGAAGGCCTGCGTGCGGCGTGACGGTGATGATCCCGACGGTGTGATGCATGAACGCTTAATCGCCCTGCTGAATCATGGCGGTTATTCGCTATTCGAACCGGTTGAAATGATTGAAGAAAACAAAGCCCATTTCCGACGCATCCTGAATGATTTCACGGAACGCTTCCCTTTTAATCCCGAACTCTTCGTTGAAGAAGCACAGCAGGCAGGCGCCCAATGACTGAACAAGAACACAAAAAAATGGGCGATACCCTGTGGAAGATCGCTGACCAGCTTCGAGGTGCGATGAACGCAGACGATTTTCGCGATTACATGCTGGCCTTCTTGTTCCTGCGATACCTCTCTGACAACTACGAGACCGCAGCAGCAAAAGAGTTGGGGTCAGATTATCCAGTCGACGTGCCAGAAGACGTGCGGCGGAAGCTTGGAGCAAATTCGCCTCTCGCGCTCTGGTATCAGGACAATCCGGCCGATACCGAGGATTTCGAGCGATTGATGCGCCGCCGGGTCCATTACGTCATTCGCCCGGAGCATCTGTGGTCCAACATCGCCGAGATGGCGCGCGTGCAAAGCAACGAACTGCTCAGCACGCTTCAGACTGGAATGAAATACATTGAGGAGCAATCATTCGAGAGCACTTTCGGCGGCCTGTTCTCCGAAATCAACCTGTCGTCGGAAAAATTAGGTAAGACCTATTCGGATCGTAATGCGGCGCTGTGCAAGATCATCGTCGAGATTGCCAACGGGCTGAAATCCTTCTCCACTGACAGCGATACGCTAGGCGATGCATACGAATATCTGATCGGGCAGTTTGCCGCCGGATCGGGCAAGAAGGCAGGCGAGTTCTACACCCCGCAATTCGTGTCTGACATCCTTTCCCAAATCGTGTCGCTCGACGGGCAGGAACCCTCCACCGGCAAGCGGAAGCATATCGACAAGATAATGGACTTCGCCTGCGGTTCTGGCTCGTTGCTGCTGAATGTTCGTCACCGCATGGGCGCGCATGGTATCGGCAAGATCTACGGGCAGGAAAAGAACATCACCACCTACAACCTCGCGCGCATGAATATGCTGCTGCATGGGGTTAAAGATACAGAGTTTGAGATTTTTCACGGCGATACGCTGACGAATGATTGGGAAATGTTGCGGGAGTTGAACCCGGCTAAAATGCCGCGTTTCGATGCCGTGGTCGCCAATCCGCCGTTTAGCTACCGCTGGACGCCGACCGACGCGATGGCGGACGATGTTCGGTTCAAGAACTATGGACTGGCGCCCAAATCAGCCGCCGACTTCGCTTTCCTCCTCCACGGCTTCCACTACCTAAAGGACGATGGCGTCATGGCCATTATCCTGCCTCATGGCGTTTTGTTCCGGGGTGGGGCCGAGGCCCGCATCCGCACCAAGCTGCTCAAGGACGGCCATGTCGATACGGTGATCGGCTTGCCTGCGAATCTTTTCTACTCGACTGGCATCCCGGTCTGCATCCTTGTGCTCAAACGGTGCAAGAAGCCGGACGATGTGCTGTTCATCAATGCGGCGGAGCACTTCGTCCGAGGCAAGCGACAAAACTTTCTAGGCGACGGTACGGTCGGCAAGCCTGACCATATCGGCAAGATCGTATCTACCTATCAGCACCGTACCGAGGAACCGCGCTATTCGCGCCGGGTGCCGATGACTGAGATTGAGGAAAACGACTTCAACCTCAATATCTCGCGCTATGTCAGCACGGCGACGGCAGAGGAGGAAATTGACCTTGCTGCCGTCCACACAAGGCTGACTGCATTGAATCAGAAAATCGCTGCCGCTACCAAGGAACACAACGCCTTTTTGCAGGAATTGGGATTATCCCCGTTGCCGTGAGCCATGGCATCGCAATGCCCGCCACAGGATGAACGAACGACAGATTTCAGGGGCGCGCCAAAATAAATGAACGTCCGCTTCTACGGCGCCTTCTCGATTTTCCGCCCGGGATATTTTATCGGCTGCTTCTGTCGGGACCAGACGTTCGTTGTGCTGATCTGAGCGACCGGCTTTGGTCGACTGCTGCCAGTAGCTCTTAAGTTGCATTCTGTCGTCAATCACATGTTTGCCGACACCCTGGCCGACCACCTCGGCTCGGCCTATCGCGAACCGGCCTTTTCTGCGCGACAAACCCTGTCGCAATGCTAAGCTGCACGGGAACTCTGGATTCGAGGTTTTCCGCACATGCTGGTTGGCTACATGCGCGTGTCTTCGGCCGATGACCGCCAGTCGGTCGGTCTTCAGCGCGACGCGCTCGTCGCGGCCGGGGTCGACGAGCGGCACCTTCACACTGACAAGGCATCCGGCGCGCGCGACGACCGGCCGGGGCTGAAGGCCTGCCTTGAATACCTGAAGGCCGGCGACATGCTGGTGGTGTGGAAGCTGGACCGGCTCGGCCGGTCTTTGCCGCACCTGCTCGGCATCGTCACCGACCTGAAGGCGCGCGGCGTCGCGTTCCGGTCGCTGACCGAGCAGATGGACACGACCACTCCGCACGGCGAGCTGCTGTTCTGATCATCCCTCGGTTTGACGGACACCGATGATAGGCTCTGCGGAGCCAGGAGGTGTATGATGGCGAGTACGACGAAGCGTCGGTTCACGGATGAGTTCAAGCGCGAGGCGGTGGCGCTTTGGGAGACGAGCGGCCGGCTGCAGACCGAGGTGGCAGCCGAGTTGGGGATCATGCCGACGATGCTGCGTCGCTGGCAGCGCAAGCAGCAGGAGATCGGCCCCCCGCCGGCAAGCCCGGCGGGAAAACCGCCAGTATCGACGATGGCATCGCCAGCGGATCAGGCGTCGGAGATCGCGCGGTTACGCCGTGAGTTGGACCGGACGCGGATGGAGCGCGACATCCTAAAAAAAGCCGTCGGCATCTTTGCGGAGATGCCGCGGTGAAGTTCGCTTTCATCGAGCAGCATGCGTCCACCTGGCCGGTGAATGTCATGTGCCGCATGCTCGGCGTGTCGCGCAGCGGCTATTACGACTGGCGCGGTCGGGCGCCGAGCGCACGGACGACGGCGAACCTGGCGCTGCTCGGCGACGTGCGCCGTCTCCAGGCGCGCCATCAGGGACGATACGGATCACCCAGGATGCATGCCGCCCTGCGGGCGGAAGGTCATCGATGCAGCCGTGGCCGCGTCGAGCGGCTGATGCGCCGACACCGCATCCGTGCGCTGGCCGGTCGCCGGTTCCGGCCGTGCACGACGGACAGCCGCCACTATCTGCCGATCGCGCCGAACCTGTTGGCGCAGAACTTTGTAGCGACCGCGCCGAATACGATCTGGCTTGCCGATATCACGTACATCGCGACCGGCGAAGGCTGGTTGTATCTGGCCGCGGTGCTCGATCTGGCGACCCGCAAGATCGTCGGGTGGGCCATGCGCGACCATATGCGAACCGAATTGCCGCTCGCCGCGCTGATGATGGCGACCCAGCGGCAGCGACCAACGGGCGGTCTCATCTGTCACTCGGATCGCGGATCGCAATACGCGGCCGGAGCCTATGTCGACTATCTGGCGACGATTGGCGCAGTGCCCTCGATGAGCCGCACCGGCAATTGCTATGACATTGCCCCAATGGAGAGCTTCTTCCACACCCTCAAAGTCGAACTGGTCCATCAATGCCGGTGGGCGACCCGGATCGAAGCGCGACAGGCGCTGTTCGGATATATCGAGGGATACTATAATCGACACCGCATGCACTCGGCCCTCGGGTATCTAACCCCCGAACAAGCCGAGCAGCGGGTAACCGGCTAATCCAGCGTGTCCGCTGAACCGGGGGAAGATCAGTTCTCCATCTTCGGCGCGCTCGCGCAGTATGAGCGTGCTCTAACCCGCGAGCGCGTCATCGCCGGGCTAGCAGCCGCGAAGCGTCGCGGGCGGCAAGGCGGGCGGCCGCCCACGATCGATCCCGAGCAGATCGAGCAGATCAGGGCCGCGCTCGATAGCGGTGCCAGCAAAGCATCGGTCTGCCGCTCCTTCAAGGTGGCTCGGTCGACCCTGCTCGACACACTGGAACGGGTGGGCTGGACCGCCTCAGCCAAGGCCTGATCCAGTGCCGCATCGCGCTGTTCTCACCGAGGGGCAGCGCGACGCGCTACTCGCTCTCCCCGACACTGAACTCGACCTGGTCCGGCACTGGACGCTGAGCGCCGACGATCTGCGCGTCATCGTCAGCAGGCGGCGTCCGCACAACCGGCTCGGCTTCGCCGTCCAGCTCTGCGCGCTCCGTTATCCCGGCCGGCTGCTCCGGCCGGGGGAGCTGATCCCAAACGCGCCGCTCGCGTTCGTCGCCGACCAGCTCGACGTCGATCCGGAGGCGCTCGCCGGCTATGCGTCGCGCGGGCCGACCCGCTACGAGCACCTCGACACGCTGCGCGACGTGTTCGGGTTCCGGCAGCTCAGCCGTCCGGCAAGGGCGGAGCTGCAAGCATGGCTGCTGCCGGCCGCACTCGCCACGACGGGCGGCGCCGAGCTCGCGCGCATGCTCCTGGACGAGTTCCGCAGGCGACAGATCATCGTGCCCGGGATCACGCTGGTCGAGCGCATGGTGGCCCGGGCGCTGCTCGACGCCGAACGCCACGTCGCCGAGCTGCTTACCCGAAAACTCACCGCAGAGCAGCGCGACGGGCTGGAAGGACTGCTCGTGCCCCACGCAACGGCGAGGACAAGCGTACTCGCCTGGGTGCGACAGCCGCCTGGGCGACCGGGCCGGCGCGCGTTCTCGGCTATCCTCGATCGGCTCGCCGCCTTACGCGTGCTCCGGCTCAACCCAGCACTGACCGACGCCGTGCATCCCGAGCGCCTGCGGCGGCTCACGGGCGAGGGCGCGCGGCTCACCGCCCAGCACCTCGCCACCTTAAACCCCTCTCGACGTCGTGCGGTGCTGGTCGCGACCGCGCTGGAGACGCAGGTCACGCTGACCGACGACGCGGTTCTCATGTTCGAGCGGCTGTTCGGCCAAATGTTCCGCCGCGTCGAACGGCGCGAGGAAGCCGCGCTGAAGCGCGACCGGCGCAACATCACGGCCAAGATCAGGCTGCTCGCGCGGTTGAGCGACGCGCTCCTTGCCGCGCGGAGCAACGGCGACGACCCGCTCGCCGCGGTCGAGCGCGTCATTGGTTGGGACGAGCTCGGCTCTGAGGTGGAGGAGGCGAAGCGCCTGGTCCGGCCCGACCCGCTCGACCCTGTCGAGCTCGCCCGGTCCAACTTCCCCATCCTGCGCCAGATCGGCCCCGCGTTCGTGCAAGCCTTCACGTTCGGGGCGGTGCCGGCCTGCTTGGCGCTCGCGCGCGGTGTTGAGATTGTGCGACTGCTCGGAACCGGTCGCCTGCGCAAGCTCCCGGCCGATGCGCCCGTCGGCTTCATTCGCCAGACCTGGCGACGTCGCATCGGTCGGGATGGCATGGACCGGCGCACCTACGAGTTCTGCGTGCTGGCCGAGCTGCGCGACCGGCTGCGCGCGGGCGACATGTGGGTGGAAGGAAGCCGCCGCTATCGCGCGGTCGCGCAGCAGCTCATCCCCGCGCCCGTGTTCGCCGCGATGCGGGAGGCGGGACCACTGCCGGTGCCGTTGCCGGGATCCGCGGCCGAGTGGCTGGCCGGGAAGCGCGAGGTCCTCGCCCGCCGTCTGGGCGAGGTGGCGACTAAGGTCGGTGCCGACGCGCTCGAGGACGTGTCGCTACGGGCAGGGCGGCTGCGCATTTCGCCGCTGAAGGCGAGCACGCCCGACGAAGCGGAAGGCGCGCTCGCGCCTTTGTACGCGCACCTGCCGCCGATCCGCGTGACCGACCTCCTCGCCGACGTCGACCGCTGGACGGGGTTCACCGGCTGCTTCACGCACCTGACCACGCGTCGCACTCACGACGACCCGCGCGCGGTGCTCACCGCGGTGCTGGCCGACGCGACCAACCTCGGCCACGCGCGCATGGCGGAAGCGTGCGACCTGGTCAGCCAGCGCCAGCTCGGCTGGTTGTCGTCCTGGCACCTGCGCGAGGAGACCTACGGCACGGCGCTCGCCCGGCTGGTGAACGCGCAGCACCGGATGCCGCTCGCGGCCCTGTTCGGGTCGGGCGCGTCGTCGAGCTCGGACGGGCAGCACTTCCCGCTCAACCGTCGCGCCCAGGCGACCGGGGCCGTCAACCCGCACAAGGGCTCGGAGCCGGCCGCCTCGTTCTACACGCACGTGTCCGACCGCTACGCGCCTTTCCACTCCAAGGTGATCTCGGCCGGTGCCGGCGAGGCCGCCCATGTGCTCGACGGCCTGCTCCACCACGGGGCCGACCTCAGCATCGAGCGGCACCACACGGACGGCGGCGGGGTGTCGGACCACGTCTTCGCGATGTGTCACGGGATGGGCTTCCTGTTCGCGCCGAGGATCCCGAACCTGTCTGCCAGACGGCTCCACTTGTTTAAGGGCCTCGACCCCGGACCGGACATCGCGCCGCTCGTCGGCGAGGCGATCGACGAAGAGCTGATCACGGCCCACTGGACGGACGTGCTCCGTCTCATGACCTCGGTCCGCACGGGCGCCACCAGCGCGTCTGCCATGCTGGAGCGGCTCGGCTCCTACCCGCGCGCGAACGGCTTGGCGCTCGCGCTGCGGGAGATCGGGCGCATGGAGCGCACGCTGTTCACGCTCGACTGGATCGAGCACCCCGACGAGCGGCGTCGCGCTACCCGCGAGCTGAACAAGGGCGAGGCGGAGAACGCGCTCAAGCGGGCGATCTTCTTCCATCGCGCAGGTCGGTTGCGCGACCACGGCCTTCAGGCGCAGAGCCATCGCGCGAGCGCCCTCAACCTCGTCGCAGGCGCGATCGTGCTGTGGAACACGACCTACCTTGAAGCCGCCATGCGGCACCTCAAACGCCAGGGTCGCCCCGTGCCGATCGACATGCTGGCCCACCTCTCGCCGCTCGGCTGGCAGCACATCAACCTCACCGGCGACTATCTCTGGACCGAGCCCGCCACCAAACCGGGGCAGCTCCGGCCGTTACGCTCGATGCTCAGCCCGCCGCTGTCCCGAGCCGCTTAGGGTCAGGACCCATTGATGTGAGCGTCACGATCTGATTCAGGCTCCGCGAGGAGACCGGAATGAGTGACCTGTTTTGGCTGACGGATGAGCAGATTGAGCGGCTGCGGCCGTTCTTTCCCAAG